>ERZ1292632.2730-Hain-H43-01um-R2-2730-length-14332-cov-4_pt1 | contig 14332 bp, 18 predicted proteins | sample MGYA00564407_ERZ1292632 | MGnify/ENA primary metagenome ERZ1292632 (study PRJEB36523, sample SAMEA6512637) | groundwater metagenome | collected 2019-01-08 | study: AquaDiva: Metagenomics assemblies of 32 groundwater samples | reverse complement strand
ACCGACGCCCACACCGACCCCGCGTCCGACGCGAAAAAAATCCTTTACCATAGCACTCCTGGGTGATTCGATGATTGATACCCTGGGGCCCGATGTGCCCGCGCTCAAATCCAAACTTTCCTCCCTCTACCCCGGCGTTGCCTTCCAACTCCTCAACTACGGCGTGGGCGGCACCAACATTGACTATGGACTGGAGCGTATCACCAATAGCTACTCCTATCTTGGTGAGCAGAAGCTGTCGCTGGTTTCTCAAAAACCGGACATTGTCGTGATCGAATCCTTCGGCTACAATCCCTACCCGTTTGATGAAGGCGCATTGGAACGCCACTGGCTGGCACTTGCGGCTGTTGTCGATACACTCAAGGCAAACCTCCCTGGTGTCAAAATAGTGATTGCCGTAACCATTGCCCCCGATGCCAAAACGTTCGGCGACGGCGCAGCCGGGGTTTCGTTTTCCGCAGAAGACAAATGGAAGCGCGTTGACGTGATCAAAAAATATCTGGACAACGCGGTCAAGTTTGCCCGCAGTCAGGGTTTGCCGTTGGCCGATGCTTTCCACACAAGTCTGGGAAGCGATGGGAAAGGAAAGGAAACCTACATCAACCAAGGGGACCACATCCACTACTCGGATGCAGGAAGGCAATTATTCGCACGTGTGGTTGCCAACGCCATTATTTCTCATAAACTCCTTGAGTAAGTCTCGTAGATACGGTATAATCTTAGTCGGCGATAAGAGATAAGCGATAAGAAATATGATGTTCTAACTTTTCACTTATCACTTTTCACTTATCACTTTCAACAATGGCCAAAAAAGATCAGCGACTTTTACTGGCACTCATCTGCACCGTGTGCAAGAGCCAGAACTACATAACCAACCGGAATAAAATCAACACGCCCGAAAAACTGGTGATGCGCAAATATTGCCGCCGCTGCAAAAAACATACTGAGCACAAAGAATCCAGTAAACTGGATTAATCATGCACCGGAACACGTTTCTGCTTATCGCCTTCCTTGCGGTGCTTGCGGCCCTTATGGTTGGCGTCAACATCGGCAAACGACTATCGACAAAGCCGCAAGGCGAATCCTCTCAAAACACTACCGCATCGCCGACCCCGTCACCGCAAGCAACAACCTTTATATCGTACACCAACACAACGTGCGCGTTTTCCATCGAATACCCCGATACCTTAACCATCCTGGACAGCGCATCGGGAAGCGCGGTCCTGACGGACCGCAATAATGCGGGCGACAGCATTGCCATCACCTGCCAAAAGGACATCCCGCGCTCACCCCTGCCGCAGGAATTAATTGAGACGGTCGGCGTCTGGAACAGCGACCGCTCCGCCACGATCAGCGCCAAACTGTATCACGACGCATCCGCAAAAGACGGGAAACCCATGGATGTACTCATCTTCCGCCATCCCAAAACCGGCCTCGACGTCTTCCTCGCCGGCTTTGGAACAACGTTCCAAGAAGTGATTTCTTCCATCAAAATCCTTCAATAACGTATTTTTCAATATTTTCGTTGTGCTTTCTGTTCATATACCACATTCACGTATTTTGTGCGGCCGCATTTTTTTCGTGAATCAAGCAAGATGAAAATGGTCTCTTAACGGCCTATCTTCTTCTATTTTCTCAACCAAAAGATATCGAACGGTAAATGCTACGCCATATAATTCTCTCAAAAACTCTACCTCATTAAAACACGGATATGGGGATACAAAAACACTCTCCTGCAAAAAATATAAACCTAGTTGTCGAATTCTCATGCGAAAAATATCTCGCGTATGGTGATAACTCTCAGGAATATCAAAAATAATCACACGCCATTTCCCGTCCCATTTCTTTGGCGTTAATAGTTTCATCTTACCTAGCTGATACGTAAGAGCGCGACGCATCCCTTGTTTCGTAATTGTTACGGTTACAGTATCGCCTTTTCCTTTCACCGTAACATATTTTTGTTTTTCAAGTTGTTTTGTTACCTGCATTATTTGCCAACGCACATAGGGACGCTGACCTAACAGTACGCTCTCTATACCAGCTTTATCAGCGTTAAAAAGATACAGCAATCCTAATTCTCCCGCACGTGCAAGCATGCCGAGAAGTTCTCTCCGTGATGGAAATTTCTTCCCATTTTGTTGCAATAACGGCGTTGATTGAAACATTGCAGCAACCTTCTTCCAATCAATGGGCGCATAAAGCGGCATGGTATATTTACGTCTAATCTTTCGTGCGGTTGCCATAGATTTTTTTTATACTATCCTCACATCAGGATATCTTTTTGATCCACGGAAATCAAGCGGCCGCATTTTTTCCGTGAATTCATATTTTGAAGCATTTCCTCATTTATCAGATCTGCTTTCATAAGCTTCTATAAATTAATAAAATGGTATAATACCCATAGCTCTAGGCCTGTCGTTCAATGGTAGGACAGCGGTCTCCAAAACCGCTAATGAGGGTTCGATTCCTTCCAGGCCTGCCACCGGACAACGTAACAGGATAAAATTGGCCTATAATTGAATCTCCTCCCCTTGCCTGATATACTTCCCCCATGCCACTTCTTGAACATGAATATGATCGGCGTGGTGACCCACGCGACCTGCAACAGGATGTTTCGCACGAATACTTAGGCCGGGCAGTGGCGCAATATATTACTACGTTGGCCGCACACCGGAAAATTACAATTCCGAGCCATTCAGCCTACCTCGCGCTGGCTGCCGGCGACGCCATCCCAGAATGTGCATTCGCTTCAGCCTTGAGCATTCCATTTTCAAATGTTACGCTTGTTGACAGAAAAATAGATCCCGAAATACAACAGTTGTTGCATCCTGGAATACAAACCGTGCGCTCAGGCCTGTTTACCTATTTGCGGGATACGACTGCAAAATTTGGCTTTATTACCATGATCGGTGGAGACTATATTGTCTATCCCAGAAACCGCCTGGAGACCCTCATAGAACTGCTTTCTCGGGTCACCGAGCCGGGAGCCCTCGTGTGTGTTGAAACGGATCTAAGAAACGATCCCACCTTGCCATGGCAAACGAAAGGTTTTACCTCTCCTGATGACCATTACGATATGCTCAAAGTATTCAGTGGGCAAGCATAATTAATTTAGCGTGCGAGTTGCAGGAATGCGCGGGAGGGAAGTTCAAGCCAGTACGAAGGGCCTTTTGCGCCCTGCTCGGTCTTCGTGTAGATAATGAGAAGCGTCGGCGACGCCCAACCCGTTACTTTATCAAACAGATATCCGGTCTTACGTGCGTCGAATAATGCTCCCACATCCAGCGCTGTTTGCCCGTCGGCAAACGCAGCGCCTGTTGATTGCAGAACCAAAAATTTCTCCCCGGCCGGACCTTTCTCTATCAAAAATACATATGTGCCGTCCGGAGACCAGCTGTTATGCAAATCAAGGCTCGTCCCCGCCGCTAGGGTCTTTTGAAAAATCAGGTGCTGATTGGCTCCGTTCGCGTCCGCGGTAAAGACAAGGTAAGTCGTTGATCCGTCCGTTTGGCGAGCCGCCTGCAGGCGGAGTTTTTTCGTTCCGTCTATGGAGGCTTCCTCCCGGGGTATCGGCGTGGGCGTAGGCCGCAACAGGACAATCGGCTGTTCGGACGTTGGCGCGGCGGCTTTTTGCTTTGTGATAAAGAAAACTCCCGCTCCTGCAAGTAAAACAAAAGAGACCAGAACAATCGCGGATGCCTTCATAATTTCACTATACCACAAACAATCTCACTGAGGTGTCAACAATTTTCGGATCTCTTTTACGTCCTGTGCAATCTGCCGCGCCAGGGCTTCCGGCGTGTCAAACGTCAAAATATCACGCAACCGCGTCACCGCAGTAAGCTCAATGGATTCTTTTTCCACCCCGACAAGTTCTGCCTCCGTCACATCCAGCAAAAATACCTCAAGGCTTTTCGCCTCTTCGGCGAACGTCGGCACCGGGCCGAAGTGCAGGGCGCCGGCATACCGCTTACCCCTGATGGTAACCCACGCAGCCCAAATTCCCTCCTGAAGCGTACACCCCTCAGGAATCTCCAAATTGATCGTGGGGTACCCCAACAGCTTCCCCCGTCCTTTCCCTTTCACTTTATGACTAACGATCTTCATGAAACTAAGCGCGCGGGGAGCTCGGACAAATTCAAGTTTTTCACCGAAGGGGCCAGCCGCGCCGAAGGCGAACGGATGGATTGAAAAACTTCTGAATTTGGACGAGCGACCTCAGCAGCGCCGGCGACACTTATTGTACAATATAATGGAAGTTATGATACTTTCCTGTCCCAATCGCGACGGGTTTCTGAAGACCTATGCCACAACCGGTAAAAACGGTTTACCCGTCGCGTATCACCGCTGCCCCCACTGCCGCGGGTATTGGCTCTCTGCTTTTGCGGCAAATTTTCTCTCTGACGTTGATATCGAATCGCAGCATCTCCCTGGTCCGCTTCCCATATCCCACCACCGATTTACTCCCTTGTGTCCCGAATGCAAAACCCCGCTCCATGTCTCCCGCGACTACAATGTACCTTCAAGCGTCACTGCCTTTCGCTGCCCGGCAGGTCACGGGTACTTCTTCCCCAGCGGCGAACTCACCAAATTTAAAACCGCCCAACAGGCAAAAATCTCCTACCACAAACTCTGGAATATTCCCATCCCATCAGTATCAAGCGTGTTATTAGTCTCGGTCGTCATCATTCTTTTTGGCGGCATCATCGCCACCACCATCGCCATCCGGCAGCAACAAACCAATGTGTCCCAGGCCCGACAACTTCTGGTTTCTCACTCAACATTGCCAACGGCCAACGCTACGGTGTTTTTTGTGGCAACCACCAGCGTCCCGGCTACGGTCACACTCCATATTCCGTCCGCCAACGCCGCTCCCGTTCTCATGGAAACGACGGACCGCACCACGCATACCGCCACGGTTTCCACCATCCCGTCCGGGACGTTCTCCTATTTCTTTACCATTACCGTCAACGGGAAAACGGTACAAACCGAGATGTTTGTGTTTACTGCCCGCTAGCGCGGATTTTCCCCCTGCCCCACCGCTTCCAATTGGGGTTAATTTCCCCAAGCGTTAAAAAGTCATCGGCGATATCAAAAAGGTAGTGGAGAAGCATTGCGCCGAACAGAATGACTCCCACGCGCCATTCATAGAAAGAAGACACGAGCGCCAATCCCAAAAGGAGCAGCATAAAATAGTAATTGTGCCAGGAGAGGTTGGTGTTATGCTTGTGTCCTGTTTCCATAAAGAGCGTGACTAACCGCCATTGTTTGTCTTTCAAAAACGCCTTAATCTGTTTTGCATACCCGTCATTTCTCCCGTATCCCCAAAAATAGATCATGTGATCCACGTCGGGAAGAAGCGACCCCAAAACGGAAAACCCGATCCACCGCAGGTTTAATTCGCCCCACCGTTCCCGCAAAAACCACGCCCACACAAGACCCACAAGCACATGGTACCACTCGTGCCGGGCATGCCAGAGAATAAATCCTATGCCTTTAATGCGTGCAACACCCCGTCGCATATCTCACCTATCATACAGGATCTATTTTCGTGTTGACAAGGTGTACCCGCTCCTTCATAGTAAACAGAAGAGGTCGCATGAAATTTACTTCTTTTGAAAAGGCGTGGTTGCGGATCATAGGGTTTTTGGCCTTTGTGATTGTCGGCGTGTTTATGATCCAGCCCCTCCTGCCCGCGTTTCACATAAAAGAAGAACCGCTAGCCGACCCGGCATCGCTTAAAAAACTTATCGCCGGTCTACCGCTGCCCGTTCCGCCCATCGAGACAAAGGCAGAATTTTTGGGCAAAACCGTTACCCCTCCATCCCTTACTCTTCTTTCTACTATCAGCCGCGTATTGGGGATCGCAACGTCGTCGGAGGAAAAACGCATCGAAGTAGACCTCACCCGCCAGCGCGTCTACGCATTTGAAGGCACACGCCGCGTGTATGAGTTTGTCGTCTCCACCGGCAAATGGGGCGCCACGCCCACCGGAGAATTTATCGTCTGGGCCAAAGTCCGTTCGCAGAAAATGAGCGGCGGAAGCGGGAATACCTATTATTACCTTCCCAACGTTCCCTATGTGCAATTTTTTTACAACAATCAGGTAGATAAATCCCGGGGATTTAGCTTTCACGGCACCTACTGGCACAACAACTTCGGCCATCCCATGAGCCACGGGTGCGTGAACATGCGCATCGAAGACGCCAAAACGCTGTTTGAATGGACAAGTCCCGCCGTCACCGACCCCAACGCCTGGTCCACCAATGCAACCAGCGAAAACCCGGGGACGAAGGTCGTCATCTACGGCATTACTCCAGAGGAGTAGAGTGCTTAGTAGCTTAGCAAGACCAGTACCTTAGTTTTTCTAAACTTCTAAATAACTAAGCATCTAAACTTCTCAAAAGTTTGAAGCTACAGCTTCAGTGACTTGAGGTATTTCCGAAACTCGCCGTTTAAGTCTTTGTGTTCCAGCGCAAACTCGACCACGGTTTTGAGGTACTCCAGTTTGTTGCCGGTGTCATAATATTTAGCATTTGCTACTTCGCATGCATACACCGGCCGCTTACCCATCAGCTCTTTTATGGCATCCGGCAGCCAAAGCTCTCCGTTTCTCCCTGGTTTGAGAGATTCTAAGATGGGAAAAATGTCGGGGGTCAGCACATAGCACCCGTGGGCAGCCATGGTGGATGGCGCCTCCTCAACGCTGGGCTTTTCAATAAGTTTTTTGATCTGCCAGATATTTTTCTCAACATTAGTCGCTTCCACGATGCCGTAGCGGGACACATCCGTTTTGGGCACCCGCACCGCGGAAATCACCGGGTCTCCGTATTTTTCAAATACCTCGATGCACTGCCGGGCTCGGGGCGGCGTGGCATAGATGAACTCGTCGCCCCAGATGGCCACAAACGGTTCGTCGCCGATAACCTGCTTGGCGCACAACACCGGCGTGGCGTTGCCGTACGGGCCTTTTTGCCGGATGTAGATAAAGTTGGCAAGCTCGGCGGTTCGCTTGACCTCGGAGACCAGCTCGCGCTTCCCCTGCTCTTCCAGCATGTTGATGAGTTCATTGGGATAATCAAAGTGATCTTCAATGGCCCGCTTATGCCAGCCGGTCACAATCACGATATCGGTAATGCCACTCGCGACTAACTCTTCCACCACGTACTGGATGACGGGCTTGTCCACGATCGGCAGCATCTCCTTGGGCATGGCCTTGGTCTGCGGAAGGAAGCGGGTACCGAAGCCAGCGGCCGGAATCACAGCTTTATGGATTTTTCCCATAGGTGCCTTCCATTGTAAGCTCCATGCAAAGCGGTTGTCAATTTGGTACGATGGTATCGTTGTCACTTTTTCCCTATGGTACGAATGTTATTAGCGATTGCTTTTTCTCTTATGAGTATTCTTTCAGCTCCTCCCGTTCTGGCACAAATCGTAAACCCCACCCCTCCTGCGAAGCAGGATCTCGCTCCGCGAGACGAGCCGCCCATCCCGGTGGACGCCGGGGTGCCCAACAAGCCGGTGGACGTCTCCAACCCAAAATCTCTGGAAAATATAAAAGATAGCATCCTACAGTTCGTCTTCGGCGGGACGCTCAAGCCAAAGGACATCCGGATCCCGACGTTCAATTTCCTCACGATGTTTACAGGCGCAGTCCCGTATCTCATGCCGAAAGTTATTCAGGATAAAACGGTCAACGCCGGATACAACAACCTCTCCATTACCGGAAAAGCAACGCTCTGCGTGCGCAATCCCGCCACCGGTGAACTTCAACAAAGACCGGGCGCCAATCTCTACCGCACCGAGCCGATACAGGAGATAAGCGACCAGGACAGCACTTCCCGCCAGATTGCTCCGTTTTTCACCGGTTATGCGCTTTCACCTGACAGCCGCGGCTTGTACGATCTGCGCCGGCCGCCGCTCACGATAGCCAACCCTCCCAGCTGCGGCGAAGATGTCACGGCCACCGACCAGGAAAGCGTGTCCGCGCCTGTGGGAAATGAGGCAGTAACCTTTTCCCAGATTGTCGTTTCCATTGTAAGAAGTTTTTTCGGTAACCAGGAAACGGCAAACGTCCCTGCCACCATCTACAGCAGGCAGGTCGTCCCGTACCAGGAAAGCAGCTACTGCCTCATCGGCGGGTGCGCGGGCGAAGAGGTCAACCTGTCGTATCTCAAAAAGGAAGAAGCCGACAGTGTCCGCAAAGGCGGCATCACCCAAGCCTTTGCTCCCAAGGTGCTGGATTTTTCGGAAGGGCAGATGCACGGCGAGCAGGAGAGCACCTTCGACCTGATCGGCACCATAAAAACGCGCATCTTCGGCAGTAAAGCCATCGAAAACAGCACCAAAAACCTGCGCTGTTCCCTCCTGCCCCGGGCCTTACAGCAAAAAGAAGGCCTCGATTGCCAAACAAAATCTTCTACCGCGCCGTCTCCAACTCCCGGAACCAGTTGCACCCAGGGGTGCGTGTCGGCAAATGCCGAGTGCGACAAGCGCGCGGGATCCTATATCCTTAACTCGCCCATTGCTCCTCAACCCGGCTGTTCGTACGGCATGGGCGGCGTCCAACCCAACTCACCGACACTCCTGTCATATATCGAACAGGTCAGCGAATTCTTTGGCATCCCGCCGCAGCTTTTAGCCGGCATCGTCGCCATTGAAACCCGCGGACTGGCTCTTTCCTACGCCGAAAGCTTCGTCCAAAATGCAAGCAGACCCGACAGCAACAGCTACGATATCAACTTTTGCAAACCACCCGACAGCCGCAACTTCTGCGGCGCGCTGGGTGTGATGCAGGTATCCACTCCCGTGTGCATGGAGCGGGTCGAAAAAGAATGTCCTGTGGCAATCCGCGACCAAAACTGGACCGAGTGGTGCAGCAACCGCAATGCTCCGGGAGAGTTTCGCAATCTTCCCGGCTATCAGGCAAATCCGGCCAATATTCTGGACAGCCTCGTGGTCGGCGCCTCTGTGCTCAAAAAACACGTCGGCCCCGGGTGTCCAGCCAAAACGTCATTTTCCAAACAGACGCTTATGGAAATCGGCCGTAAGTACTACGGCAACTGCGCAGGACGCGATACCCCGACTCCCGGCCAGTACGTTTCGCCGGAACTCTTACAGAAACTTCCCCGCTTTCTTCCGGCGGGCGTCTCCGCTTCCTCTTTCATTGATATCCCCATGCGCCGGACACTCAGCACTGACGGCCAGTACAGCACCAGCACCTCCGGCCTCACCTACTGCGAATTCCTCTGGGGCTACTACTCTACCCACTGACCACGTCCTTCTTAGAATCAGTAACAAAACCTGTTATTCTTCGAGCGAGTGAGCGTGAGCGAACGAGTCGAGAACTTCTCGACTACCCTCGAACAATAGGGTTTGATATAGCTTTCAGCCTCATAATTACCTTATTCAGCACGCACGTGCGTATCAAATAAGGTAATTATATTTTTCCGTCCCCCTCTCTATTTGCCCCATTTGGGGCTTTGACATATACTATGCGCGTATGTCAGAAAGGGTTGATCGAATAGCGGAAAAGCTTACGACGGATCTTCCGGAGGATCTGCGGCCGTTTGTGCTATCGGTACTCCATTCTCGCATTGCCGCGCACTACGAAGCACTTCATGACTACAAACACACGTCCCCCGCATGGAAGGCCAACAGTGAGTTTCTCAAGCAGGAATTGAAAAATCCGGATAAAGAAGCGGTATTTCAACGGGCCGTAATACTCGCAACACTCCCTAAACATCAAGACGAAAAGGTGGAATGGGTATACCGGTGGCTCCGCGACAATGGCTTCACCATGTTACAGGAAGATGATATGCAAGATCAACTCATTTCCCTTCTTGATGATCCCGAAAAGGGTGCACCGTTGGCGCAGTCGCTTGACCAGATCCTCTCAACCGATGTAACGGGCGTCACGATGGATACGCTATCGGACAACCCCGAGGCATTTTCCCTGTTTGCTGGGATTTTGGTCTGCCGCAATTTTTATAGTCACGATCGCAAAGCGCCGATGAGCGACATACGGCAGCAGCTTTCCGACAAAGCAATCGAGCGGCTTGTAGATCCTGAAGTCCAGCGCGTCATGGCACTGTTTGGGGAAATCTCGGACACAAGCGAGCTCTACCGTACCCGCTTTCTGCCGTGGCTGAATTGGATAACCAACTAGGTAAGAGTTCAGTCTTCTGATAGAACTGATATTGTTCGAGCGTAGCGAAGCGAAGTCGAGAACTTCTCGACTCGGCTTTTAGCCTCGCTCGAAGAATAATCGTATCAGAACTCTGAACAGTTACGTCATCACCCTTCATCGTCTTTACTTTTTCTTCTTCTTTTGCTACTATAGTAACCGTAACCCCGGGAGGGGTTTTTCTTAGGCTCCGTTTCCCGATTTAATCGGGATTACGGAGACTTAAATCCTCCGAAGCCTTGGCGAAGGAGGATTATCCATATATAATACAACTATGGATCGACCAAAACTGCCGAAGGTGGTGCCCGTTCAGTTTGTGCGGGAGGTCATCACGGAACTCAAGCGCGTCACCTGGCCCACGCGGGACGAGACGGTCAAGTTGACCGCGGTGGTGATTGCCATATCGCTCATTGTGGCCGTCTTTATCGGCGGCCTGGACGCGATATTGGTAAAAATAACAACGCTGTTATTTCAGCGCTAATCAAATTTTACCAATTTGACTACTATGACCAATTTGCCAACTGAACAACCGCAAGAGACTCCACAAATCTCTGCTCCCGCGGCGCCCGCTAATGCCAAATGGTATGTGGTGCACACCTACTCCGGACACGAAAATAAAGTGGCGACCAATCTGAAACAGCGCGTCGAAACGCAAAAGTTGACGCACAAAATTTTTGACATCGTGGTCCCCACCCGCAATATCGTCACCGTCCGCCACGGCAAAAAGGAAGAGCAGAAGGAAAAAATCTTCCCCGGCTACATCCTGGTGAAAATGGTCTTGGATGATGATACGTGGCTGGCGGTGCGCACCACCCAGGGAGTGACGGCGTTTGTGGGCGCCGGCAACAAACCTACGCCGATTTCGGACAAAGAGGTGGAAGCGATCCGTCGGTTTATGGAAATGGAAGCGCTCAAATACAAAACCACCTTCTCCGTGGGTGAGGCGGTCAAGATCGTCGACGGCCCGTTTGCCGACTTTTTGGGTACGATTGAAACGATTGATGACGAAAAGGGCAAAATTAAGGTACTCGTCTCCATCTTCGGCCGCGAGACCCCGGTAGAGCTCGATTTCCTCCAGGTAAGTAAACTATAATATGACCGGTGATTTTGAAAACGCGGGTACACGACCACTCCAGGAACTTCCCAATCTTCCCGAAGAAACGCCCATTGCTCCTCATGAGACTCAGCTCGGCCACTGCGATGGCGGTATTCCAACCAACATACGAAAAACCAGCGACGGAGCAATAGGAAGATGCCCGGGAGTATGCGGTCAACAAACAATGTGGATTGTCGGTTTTTCTGGTCCTGAAGGATATCATCGAGGCTATTGGTTACTCCGAAGTCAAATTACAGGATCCTAAATAGCCTCTACCCTTCCTATGTAGTCAATTCGGTGACGGTCGTCACGCGATTGACTACATTAAACTCCCGCAGAATCATTTTTCAACCGGTCGGCTTCTTCAAGCTCCCAATATTCACCGGTCCGCCAAACCCCCTTGTTCTGCCGCTTGCCGTATCTCCGATTACAGCTCCGCCCATCTCTCTTGCCGGAGCTTCGCGCGTAGGTATAAGTCCATCCCCATTTCGCTGTCTATCCGGTCTGCCCAGTGGGTGTTCCAACTCCACCAACGGATCTGCGGAAAACGCTTCGAGCCCTTGCGCTGGCGGGGGCATGCTCTCCGCCGGATCCTCCGGGACCAACCCCGGCGGCGGTACATCACCGTTTCCCCCGGCATCCGCCCACCGGGCCCTACCGCCTTCGACGCACTCAGGGCTTTTTCCGGCAGACCGTACTGGAGCACCTGTTCCCATATTCACCTCTTGGCCCGATTGTACACACAGGTTGCTCTTCATTGCAAGGGTATGACTAGGTCACGATACATTTGAGACTCTGAAGGAGTCCATGCCCGCTGATTTTCATCACATCCGGTATCGTCTTCCCAAATTCTCTCCAACCACGTATGGTGTCCTCATGCATAGTTTGGAGACAGCCCTCGGATTCGGAGCATCCGAGCAAGCTCAGTTCCGGCTCCATGCCCTAGACATCTTGGGAAAGCACGGGTGGCAGGCGTTCCATGACGCGTTCCCCCAGGTATCCCGTGCCACGATCTTTCGCTGGCGGCAACGGTTCCTCGCATCGGGAAACCGCTTGGCTTCTCTGGTTCCCACGAGCACGCGTCCGCATCGGACACGACAACTGGTTGTCCCTCCGTCGGTCTTGACGTTTCTCAAAGCCATGCGGGCGCAACATCCGCACCTGTCCAAATACAAACTCAAGCCCTTCCTGGATGCGTGGTGTGCCAACCAGAGCATGCCGCATCACTCCGTTTCCTGGATTGGCAAGGTGATTGCCCGTCATCAGCTCTTTTTTGGTACCCGCCAGCGGGTGGTCAAGCGCAGGAGACACGCCCGGAGCGGCTACACGATTCGCCGGACACCATCTCCGGAACGTCTCTCTATTGGGTATCTCCAGCTGGACGGGGTGACGGTCTACTGGGCGGGGAAAAAGCTCGTCTTTCTCACGGCTCTTGAGGTCAAAACACGCATGGCATGGGTCCAGCTGGTGACGACGTTGTCCAGTGTCACGGCAACACGTTTTCTCAACCGTATCCTGACCGACCTTCCGTATCCGATCCATACCATCCACACCGACAACGGGGGCGAGTTCCATGCCGTGTTTGATGACGCCGTGGCAGCGCTGCACTTGGTCCACCTGTGGAGTCCGCCTCGTGCTCCGAAAATCCACTCCCACATCGAGCGATTCAATGGAACCTTCCAGCAGGAATTTGTGGATTATGCCGTGGATGTGGCAGTCGTTGACCGACTCCGGTTTCAAGACGAACTCACGCGATGGCTCCGGTGGTACAACACCCAACGACCACACCATGCCCTGCATCTGATGAGTCCGCAGCAATATCTGGTACACTTACAGAAAGGAGCAGAAAGTCTCAAATGTCCGTGACCAGGACAAGGGTATTGATTTTTTATTCTTACACTGCCAAAATAACACCATGGCAGAAAAACCGGATGAAGGAAAACCAGCCGTTGTTGTCCCGCTGGTCTCAAAGCGCGACGAAATAACCATCGATCAGGCACAAAACTATTTTGATCAACGAAACGCACCAACCGTCATTCTGGGAGACGAGAGGGTCGCAGTTACTGAAAAACCTGTACCTTCACCCGCAGGTTCAACAAATCCTTTTAAACCCACCTGAGCCACCAGGGTTGAGGGTCAGGCCTTGATTTCCGCAACAGGACAATCCGGATACATACCGTAACCGCTCTTGTTTTTTCTCCCTCTCTTTGCTATACTCCCCTTACTCCGCTCAATGCGGGGGAGAAACCGGGAAGGTTTCGAGTGATAAAAGGTAACGTCTTCTTTTTTTTCCTTTTGTTCTTCTCGATTCCTTCTTCCATCATTTATTCAATAAGATGAGCACTTGAAGAAAACACGTGATGAGCACTTGAAATCATGTGCTAATCATGTTCTTTCAATCATGTGCTAATCATATGGCCCACAAGAAAGTCAAAACCATCATCAAGTTAAATTTGCAAGCCGGAGCCGCCACCCCCGCCCCGCCGGTAGGACCGGCTCTGGGCCAACATGGCCTGCCGATCATGGAGTTTGTCAAAGCCTACAATGCAAAAACGGAAAAGCTCAAAGGCCAGACGATCCCGGCGGTCATCACCGTCTACGAGGACCGCACGTTTTCCTTTATCACCAAACTCCCGCCGGTTGCGGCAATCATCAAGAAAACCCTGGGGATAGACAAAGGCGGCGGCAAGGCCGGCCGGGAGTCTGCAGGAAAACTTACGAAAGCGCAGGTTGAGTCTATTGCGAAGGAGAAACTCGCGGATCTTAATACCGACAACGTTGAGGCGGCCATGAAGATGGTCGCCGGGACAGCCAGATCGATGGGGATAGAAATAGAACAATGAAGTGAGATGTGAGAAATGCGAAGCTTGATTAGGAAGTGAGATGTGAAAAGTGCGAAATTTTCACACTTCTCATTTCAAATTCCAGCTTCACACCTCGCATTTCCCATTTCCAATGTATGGGTAAAATACGAGTCGCCGCTCTCGGCGATGAATCGGAAAAAGAACAAAAAAGAAGGGCTGATGCCCGGCGCCAGACCAAAAAGAGCA
>ERZ1292632.2728-Hain-H43-01um-R2-2728-length-14335-cov-35_pt1 | contig 14335 bp, 23 predicted proteins | sample MGYA00564407_ERZ1292632 | MGnify/ENA primary metagenome ERZ1292632 (study PRJEB36523, sample SAMEA6512637) | groundwater metagenome | collected 2019-01-08 | study: AquaDiva: Metagenomics assemblies of 32 groundwater samples | reverse complement strand
TCTATAGATTTTTTAACAACTAAATCATAGATAAACACATGATGTTTTTGCCCTGTTCTATGACATCTTTTTTCTGCCTGTTTTCTAATAATTGGAGAAACAGGTGATTCATAAAAAATCTGATATTTGCACACGTCTTGTAAATTAAGACCCAAAGCTCCGCTTTTACTATTAACAACCAACACTTTACATTTTGGGTTGTCTAAAAATTCTTTTATAGTTTGTTGTTTATCTTTAGTTCCTGAGTATAATCTAACATGCAAAATTTTTAATTCATTTAATTTTTCACAAATTAAATCTCCTGAATATGTATATTCATAATAAATAACCACCTTTTCAGCAGCGCTAGTCAACATAAATTCTTGCAAATAAAATATTTTAGGATTAAAGGAAAATACGATGTGTTCTTTTTCTCCTATAGGGTTGTTACAACATAAATATCCTGATGTTATGCACCGCATTACATAAAACGTATTGCCTATTTTTTCAACATTGCCCCCTATATCAAGTGCGTCCTGTAATACTTTATTATAGTAAGTTTTAGCATCATCAGATAAATCTAATGTTATTTTTATATTAGTTTTTTCTGGTAAATCATTTACCTCTTCTTCACTATATCTTATACTTTTATTTTTCATTTTCTCATGCAAACGATTTTCTAATTTTGGGTTTAAAGTGTAATCAACGCCCCTCCATCTATTCATTTTTGCATTAAAAAAAGCCTCTCTAAATACAAATATTGAATCTCCTAATGTCTCTCCCCTATCTATTAAATAAAACTGTGCCCAAAAGTCCTGCGCATCTCTTCCGAACGGAGTGCCTGTTAACCCATACCTATATTTACACATTTTTGAAACTTTTTCTAAAATAGAAAAAATCAAAGAAGAGCTTGATTTTACTGAATGAGATTCATCTAAAACTAAAGTATCAAATATTGATAGCACCTCCCGTATTAATATAATATTTGGCCTCCATTTTCTACCCTCTTTGTTTGAAAACATAGAAGTAAAAGAAGGATAAGGAACAACTACCAAGTCTTCTTTGCAGTTTTGTAATTGTTCTAACTTTTCTTTGCTCGTTTTGCCAGTTAGTTTTAAAATAGACAAGTAGGAATGTTTATTTACTTCCCTTTCCCAACCCTCCATAGAAACCTCATAAGGGACTAAAATTAAAGCTTTCTTAAATTTTCTTTCTTGTTTTTTATATGCCAATATGGCTAATATTATTGCAGTTTTTCCTAATCCCATGTCAACAAAATAAAGAAAAGAGTTATTATAATGCCCTATCAAAAAACAAACTAATTGATGATGAAATAAAGGATTCTTTATCGGCAAAGTAGGAAACAGCTCTTTAATTTCTTTTTCGAGTTCAGATTTTGGCAGTTCTTTTGTCCAATCCCAATTATTTAGATCTTTTTGTAAGAAAGTGTTTATTATGTGTTTAGGCAACATTATTTTAATTTTATCTCAGTTTAAAAAGGTTTAATTTTTACAGAGTTTTTGTGACAATTATACTAAAATATCTGTTATATTAAAATCTAACAAGTTTCATTATTAGTCGTTTTTAAGAATTATCTATTTTCTGGGGGAGTTAAAGGACCTCTTATAAAATCTTTAGCAATTTTAAGGTGTTTAAAAATGTGGTTTTTACTTTTACTGCATTCAAAATGTGCTTTTTCACATTCATAATAAAAATCAACTATAGCTCTAACAGACTCCGTAAATTGTAAATATTTCTTAATTTCGTAGGCAGTCATTTTTTAAATCCTTTTCTTTAAAAGCTTCCTCATAAAAATTATTTATACAATAAAAACACGGCGTATCTATATGACACGAACAACAGGAATAAAAGTTGAAGGCACGTTCTTTCCATTTTTATAACAACGAAAAGGAATTCCATTTGTAGCACAAACTGTAGCTACAGCCATTTCTTCTATTTCATTTCTACCAGAAATCAACGCAAATCCCTCGAATCCTCTTATATCTAATTTAATTTTAATTTCTCCGCATCAGTCTTTTTTACATAAATACTTTCAAAAAATTCATCACTATCACAATCAGGACAAAGTAATATTTCTTTATCTCCAACCCAATCACACCATTTACATTCTTTAATTTCATAAATTTTCATTATTTAAGACTCCTCTTAATTTATAAATAAATCTTAACTTTACCCCTATTAAGTCAGCAACGTTAGCAATCCTCGTGCGTATTTAATAATTTGTTTTTTAGTTGGCGTGTCACTTAAGTTATGAAGCATATCGGCTATTTTCACTTTTAGTGCTATTTTATTTTTACGTACATTTTTAAGATAATATTCGTAAGATTCCGAAGACCGTTTTGTTAAACAATCTACTGCTTCTATGACATCTTCAGGCATTTTTACATCAATTAACATATTTTTTGTTAAACCTGTATTCTCAAGCACATCATGTAACCAAGCTGTAGCGATTACATTTTTAGATTCCCCAGATAACCTTTTTGCTACTGCTGCAGGATGTGTAATATATTCAGTAACGCCATCACGCCTAAATTGATTTTTATGAACAAGAGTTGCAAGCAGTTCCGCTATATAAGCACAAGAATCCTCCTTAATATAAGAAATCACATGCGTATTTTTCATAAACAAGTTATAAGCCTCCTTAATACTTTTCTTAATTATTAGCAATAAGTTACACGTATTATTTTACACCCTGGAAATAATTTTTTAGCTTCTCTTTCTGCAACAAAATGATTGTTTTTTAAATTAATAGAATCTGTTGGCACCCATACTTCAATTTTATGCCCTATTACCCAATATCCACCAGGCTTTTTATAATTCGATTTTACAACATATTGTTCCTTCATACAGTAAAACCTTTGTAATAAATTGGTTAAAAATTAATAATGTTTAACAAACAATATTATGTATTATAACAAATATTTAAAACAATGTCAAATAATATTAAATCATTGTGAGGCTAATAAATCTTGTGTTTGTTTTGTCATTAAAATAGAGTCAAAACAAAATTGTCCTAATCCATAATTTTGAGTAATAAGAATAGTATTTCCATCTCCTCCATTTCTTCCTTTTTCTACAAATAATCTTGCCAAACCTTTTTCTCTTTCTTTAATTGTTCTATTAAATGTTAAATGGTTGTCAACAACATGAACTTTTGAAATGTCCTCAGCTAAATGTTTTCTTGTTATGAGAGTCACGTCTTCTGCAACTCTGTTAGCTTGAGAAACAATAATTCCTGCAAGATGTCTTTTTTTAACTAAGCCGTGTAATTGTTTATAAATATGTCCAGTTTCTATTCTTACATTTGTGGGGTTAACAAACATTAAATCAGGATAGTCCACAACCAACACATTAGGAATAAAATTATAAAAAGCCTCTAAATTTTCTAAAAAAGCCTCTAGTCCAGAAAAAGTTAAATAATTTTCAGGAAACTCCTTTATTATTAAATCATTTGTACGAATTTTTTTAAGTTTTTCTCTAATTCTTTTTCTGACCGTTAAATCCTTTAAATTTCTATTATCTTGTAATTCTTCGTAATCTATATTTAAAAGAGTTCCATCTTCCTTCTTTTTTAAAACAGGTATAATTTGTTTAGCTTCTTTGGTGGACAATGAAAATAAAGATTGTAAATATCTAAGGCCTATTTTATGTTCAGGCATTTCAAGGGTTAAATGTAAAATCTTCTTTCTTTGAAGTAAAGCAAATTTGACACAATTTATTAAAAACCAAGTTTTTCCTTCTCCTGAACGACCTGTCAATAAAAATAATTCCTTGTATGCTGGACACACTCCTAAATTATCTAATATTTTTATTCCTGTATATATTATTTCTTCTTCGCTATCAAAATGGTGAAAAATTTTATCCAGCTCAGATAATTTTAAACCTTGTTCAAAAGTAGTAAACTGTATCTTTTTGTTTGAAGAAAAAACTTCCCAAGCTTCTTCTGTTTTTTCTTCTTGCAATAAGTTTGCTGCTTTCACTATGGCGAGCTTAAGATTTTGTTTACTTGTAAATTCTCCCAATTTACTTAAAATAAAATCTTTATTTATACTACCTTTTAAAGAAAAAATATTTATTAATATTTTCTTATAAAATTGTCCTTTTTCTTCATCTTTTAATAAATCCTCACATAAATCTGCTATATGTTCATTAGGAGCTTGTTCAAATCTAGCAAAATAATCTAAACTTCTGTTATAAATTTCCCTATATTCTTTAATACCTATTAAATCGGAAGAAAGATTACCTCTAAGAATAGGAATTGAAGTTGTGTCAAAAACAACTAAAGCTAAAATATTTTCTGCTAAACTTCCTACAATTGAACCTTCCATGAAATCTCCAGCTATTAAACATTCTTTTAGCAAAAAAGTTAAAAACCCGCATAACAAGAAGACAGAAGAGGATTAAGCTACTCATTATGCGGGCGATGAAGCCACGAGCTTCACCTATTTAATTCTATGTCTACTACAAATATTTCTACTTCATCAAGATTGTATTCATTATCTAGGGATTGCGGAAATTCAGAACCACTAGAATACTTATATCTGTAGTAGCTTTCATATTCTTCAGTTACCTTTACTAGCACAGTGTTATGTTCAATAGTTTCAATATCCCAAACTGTGCCGTCTTCTTTTAACTTTACTTTATTTATTAATTTCATTAAATATTAGTTTCGGCCAATGTTTAGCACAAGTATTTCTATAGCCACTCCCAGTAGGTGTTCCAACACTAGCAGCTTCTGAACATCCAGGTTCGTCACACACCATAACCATAGAATCTATTGCATAACAATAGGGACACCCAATTATTATTTCATCTTTTCTAAAAGGACTAAAAGCACGAAGAGGTTTATCTTCTTCTACTAGGTGTCCACATTCTTTACACAAAACCATCTTTTGCATAATACCTCCATTATGATCTCTTAATGCGTGAACTGCCCCAACCAATCAAAAGAAAAATTGGTTGGGGGACTTCTTGGTCAACAACTGTTAAAATTGCATTCCTTTAAGTTTTTCAATCTGTTTATTTAACGCTTTAATTTTTCTTTTTCTCATGCTTTCTGCATGTTCGATTGCGTCTTCCTTTCTTACATGCCAAAATGGTTTTTCAATATAATTTATAAGGTCTGAATCTAGAGCTTTTACAATTTCAAGGCTCGAACTTATAGTTTCTCCGTAAATTTCAAGAATTCCTCTTGTCAACGCATATTTTGTTATGTAAAACTTCAAGTTGTTCTCCTTGTGTTATCTAGAGTGTTAATTTTAATATAACGTTTTTACTGTCTATGACTGAAATCTTATTCTTACTTCATCCATCTTTCCACATGACATCTTTCCTTCGGAACATTCACCACTTATACACCTAGGACCCGCCATTTTGAAGATGTTTGGCGCAACTGATTTAGACAACCTAAGCATCTCGGTAGCCATTGCTTGTATTTCCCATTGAGCACGATTACAACAACGAACATTAAAAAAATGTAAGAGTTCCCGAGCATTCATGGTAATTATTATCTTAGTTTCAGTAGCATTAGGAAGTAAAAAACGAGCGTCCTCTTTAGGGATTCCTCGTTTTATAGCTTCGTTATACCACTGTTGAATCATGCCCATAATACTACTAAACCACTCTTTTCCACATACACAAGCCTCCTTATTTGTGGCGTCTTTAAACAACCCCTGCGAATTAAAAGACTCAGGAATAATAAAATCAAAATTCTGTTCACTTACATACCGCTGGCTTTGCTGGGAGTATGATGCAATACGATGTCTGACAATTTGATGAGAACAAGCACGAGAAATGCCTTCAACTCCAAACGTAAAAGAAACGTGTTCAAATGGGGAAAAATGTCCCATATCAGCTAAATTCGTAATAAAATCTGTTTGAGCAGCATCTGATATTGTGTTCTGCAAATTCCGTATTGGAGTCTGGCTGTAACAAAGCCTTGCTGCTTGCGCAATAACCTCCTCAGGATATTGTGTGTATTGTAACAGTATAACTTTTACTTTTTCTTCTGACATACCGTTTCCTCCTAAATTTTATTATCTTTGGGAAGCTTCCCTAAAAACCGCCCTCAAGTTTAACATCGTCATGTTGGTATTGTTCATAATGCTTGTTGATATTTCAATGTCTAATATTTGACTGGACACTCTGGTACTGAATCGTATTAGACTATTTATAGTTTCACACAACAGTCTTACATCTTTGGCGCCAGCAGGTGTGTAGTTCCCCTTGCGGGCATATTTTGAAAGTATTGCGTCTAAAATATTAGCTTTCATTTTCTTTTTTACATTTAAGACAGATTGTTATATTGTCCGAACTCATTTACCCTCCTCATTTGCATCTTTAATTATAATGCCGTTCAAAACAATTTGTTACACCTTTAAACATAACACTAATCCAGCCCATAAATTATTCTTTTCAAAAAAGTTACCTCGTATTGCAAAATATCTGTTTAAGTGCCCAATATTCCGGATTTAAAAAAGATTCTGTAATATTAAATGCTGACACACCTAAATTTAATATATTGCACACAATAATTAACACCGCTGTAGCAACAATAATTACGCAAATATCGCTCCCTTCGGGATATTTTTTCTTATTAAAATTATACAATTTTCTTAAAAAATATAACCCGCCAATTGAAAACCCTAACGAAACCATACACACTGTAAGTCTAATTATTCCGTTAATATACGCCTGTTTTATTAATGACTCCCACAAAAGCTCAACACTTATGCCTACTTTTCCCGACAATTTTTCTAACAATGTTGCTAATGTATTAATATCCATCTACATCCTCCCAATCATTTTGATGTTTTTGTTATATGTCCAGATATTATTATCCACTTCTTTTTGAAAAGTGGCGATAAGCTAGCTTATCGCCTCCGTTGTCCTTCCAACATTTTCGTTAAAAGCCACTATTCTTTCCTTCAATATCCTGGTATACCACGACATGGCTTCGTGTTGCTCAAGCATTCGTATCGGTCCCGCCGAATCAAGTGTTTTGTAAGTAGGATTACATCGAATCATCTCATCCAACTTCTTGATTTTTATATCAAGTTCTTTTTTCTCTTCTATAACTCTTTTTTGATAATCCTGCCTGTCAAACCTCCTTTTCCCATCCCCTAAATTAAACGGCCTAACAAGCCTCGTTTGTAGATATTAGAAACTCTTTACATTCATAGCCGTTTAATCCAGCAGTTACTAAAAGACTAAAATCAGAATAAGACTGATAAGCACTTGGCCTTGCTACATAACGAAAGCAGTTTTCTTTTAATGGACACCTTTTGGGAACACACATTGTTATATCTGGCATTTCCTGTCTCCTATTTTAAATTGTTTTATCATTCAATCTTTTTCTAATTTCAGGCCAATATTCTTCAACAATAAGTTTTCCGTTCTTAAAAACTTCCACCAATTGGTCTCCTTGCATTTAAACTCCCCCGCCTTATACACTCCATCGTAACAAAATCACGTGGCGGACTTCCTACATAGGTGGCATTGGTTTTTTGGGGCGTTGTTCATGTCGCATCTTCCATTTCTTCCCCGAACAAATATATTTCATTTGCGCTTGCGTTAGTTAGCGTGATTGTATTCCGCATTAACTGCTCCCGGTATTCGCCGTGAGTGAAAATCCCAACCTCACCTAGCGTCCCAGTGAGCCACTGCACGGCGCCAACCTGACACTCTTCTTGACATGCGTCCCAAAACGCATGTGCCGCATCGAGCAATTTCTGCCCGGCAGCTTTCTTTTTTCGTCCATACCTATCCCCGAGGTTGTTTTAAGTGCCTTTATTTAAAAGTCTCCCAACTTCGATTGTTTCTTCTAATCCTTAACACTGCTTAATACCTCTAAAATAAATATTCACGTTCTATTAATTGTTCTTATTTAACTTTTCAATCTTTACAAAAAGACAGATTAATATTATACAATCTATGCTTACTAATATTTCAAAAATACTCATTTTATACCCTCTTGCTCTTTTCTTCTTAGCATTAAATCTAAGCAAGCTAAGGCATTCCAAGCCTTGTGCGCTGCATGGTACATGCCTGACTTAGAGTCTAGCTCTTCTCCAGAAGCTTGTGCTAGATCATGTCGAAACATAGCATCGTAATAACGTCTTTCGCCGTCCGGTACAATTATCCAATTATTATCGCCATACTCTTTGGCTCCAAATGTTCCAACTCGCCCCACTTCTTGCAATGCTCTAGCAAAGCTCCCAAGCACCAACCCTAAACGATTTTTACCTTCGTCATGCTTAGTACCTACAATTTTACCTTCATCACGTTTCATATTTACAATTTCCTTTGATGTACAAAATCCGCACATAATAACTCCTTCACAATTTTTAAACTATATAATAGAAAACGCATCAAACATTTTATTTGTTAATTCTATTCCAAACCTATTAAGATATTGAATTATTTGTACCCTACTAAACGTATAAGTTAAAGAAGGAATAGAAAAAACTTCCTGTTTGTAAGGAAGTTTTACTAAGGAACGATACAATGACACCTTATCAAACACCTCTTTATCGCTCATCAATTGGGCAAATCTTTGCACATCTTTAACAATTTTTATAGCAGTTTTTATTCCAATTCTAGGAATCCCTGGAATTCCATTATGAGTTCCAGCTAAAGCCAAGACCCATTCAAAATCTTCAAAAGATAAATTTGGGTACTCCCTTTTAAAATCTTCGTGAGTGTAAAAAGCATCTCCTCTTAATAATTTTACATTGTTGTACTTAAATAATTGAAATAAATCTGTATCATTGCTTACAATTATTTTTTCAGCGTCGGTGTAATGTTCACAAAGGTAGGCTATTAAATCATCTGCCTCAAATCCCTTTACTCTAAAAATATTAATATGCAATAAAGCTAAAAAATCTGTACAATACTCTCTACTTTCTTGTAATTTTTTTGAAAATTCCGCATCTTTTATTCTATCAGATTTATACGCAGAAAAAGCTTCACTTCTTTTATAAGGAGGAAAGTCTGTACAAAATAAAATATAATTTGGCTTAACATCATTAATCTTTTTTACTAAACTTGTTACAAAAGTGTAAAGACCTCCTACAACTTTCTCATTAAAAATAATATCTTTTCCTACATGAACACTTTTATAAAGTAAATTGTTAAAATCAAAAATAAGAATTTTTTCCATATATTTTACCTTCCTCTCTCATTCCCGTACATAAGTACGTGCATTTGTGGCAAAATTCTAATTAAAGAAAAATTCATAAATTCCATTTTTCTATCAAATACCTTTTTTACTAACTCTTTATAAGCATTAAGAGAATTGTTCCTATCTTTTTTATAACCATGACGAATATTGTAATCAACAGTTTTACAAGTTGGATTCCCGCTTTGTAAAACTAAAGGTATATTACGACGAGCTGTCAATTTACTAATCTCTATAGCAAAATCTATATCTGCATCGGTCAAAATAACTACTTTTATTTCATACAAAGGATCAAAAGAACCTCCAGCAGACAACTTTTCAATTATAGAGGAGTCACTTCCACCCCCAAATGATGGGGATTTCATATCCATAGCTACAAGAAAACAGCTATTAAATAATTCTCCATCATAAATTGTCCCGTTTGTTTGTAATATAAGTTTATAGGCTTCCGGAAGACTGTGCATTAACACAATAAGTTCTTTTGCATAAAGGGCAGGCTCTCCGCCGGTTAAACATATATTTTTAATACCTGAATCTTCTATTGTTTTTCTTATTTCTTCTATTGTTATATAGTAATCTTCTTTAATGTCCCAACTATATTGAGTGTCACAATTACCTAGACATCGCAAGTTGCAGCCAGCAACCCTAATAAAAAACTGTGGCTGCCCCATAGTTGTTCCTTCACCTTGGATTGCAGAGAACATTTCAACTACAGGAATCTTTAATTTTCGACGAAGTTCTTTATTCTCAAGCATCTTCAGCTCTTTCTGAAAAAATTTCTGGTAGATTACTTCCCAAAGCTACTTCAAGCAAACCTGATTCTAAATAAGCAGGAAATTCAAAATTTAATAAAGACGGAAACCTTTCATAAGTGTTAATAATAGAATTAAAACAAATAGGAATGCTATGCTTTTTAAGATAAGAATAAGTTAAAGAAGCAAATAAAATATACGTCTTAATTCTTGTTGTCTTTTTAACAACTTTGTGTTTATAACTAACATCTAAAAAAGTATCTATAAATTTTAACGCCTCTCTAAATTTAGAATATGTTTTAAGTGTTTTATACTGAAAATATGAGAGAGCTTCTCCTCCTAAACTACTTTCTAATTTTTCACAGATGCTGCTATAAAACAATTCTTCATTAGAAATGTCATTTTTTCTACCACATTGTTTCAAAAGTCTTATTTTTATAAGCACAGCTTCTAAAAAATCTTCTAAATCTGCAAGACTTTTTTCGTTGAAACGTGTTAAATTTTTAGGAACCTCTTCAACAATTAATTTTTTAAAATTTAACATAATTAAGCCCTTTTAAATCAACAGCAATGTTATTAGAATGACATAGAAATGATTTTGACAATACAATTGATACAAACACGTTAAATTATAAATTATAATAAAAATTTGATTCTATTTTATGACAAAAGTCAATTGTTTTTTATCAACTAAGAACACACTTTCTCCATTACAATTAATTTTATTTTTAACACGCCGCTTTTCTGGTATATTAAGAGGTTGAAAAATATCTAAAACTTCTACTACAATTTTTTCACCTTTTGGACTTCTCCAAACTGCCTCCATTTTTAAAATCCTCCTTTTGTTGTGGTAAACTTAAAGTTTTTGGAAGCTTTCTTCTTAAAAATTTAGTTTGCTCTTCAGTAAAAATATCTCGCCTCAATTGATATAAAAATTCTTTTACAGCAGTTCTTATTATAGACACTCTAGTTATATTAAATTCTAAAGCAACTGCATCTAAAGCATCAATAATATCTTTAGGCAACCTAGTTTTTATATCTAATAAAGGATTTCCTGCACGCTTTCTCCCAAAAGTCATTTTAAGCAACCTCCTCAAATTTTAACTTTATGCTCTTTAAAAGATTTGTACAGACCTCAAGCTCTTCTAAAGATTTGGTTGTTGAATTTAAAGAATCGTTTATAATATCTAAATCTTCATTTGACAATTTAAATTTATTCTCTTCCTTTTCAACTACTTCTAAAATACTAAAACAAAAATCATTAATTTCAGAAGCTTTGTCCTTTAAAGATATTTCTGGCACAGGGTTTTTAATAACCTCAGATTTTACTTCTTGTTCTATAGAAATTTCTGATTCTTGTTTAGAATTTTGTTCTAACTTCCAAATACTTTCTACCATTATTTTTTTCTTTTTTTCTGTTTTAAAACTGTCCCAACACACCGAATGACACTCTCTATTAGCACAACTTTTAGGCAACTTTTCCCCTTTTCTTATCCACTGCGCTCCACATCTTAAGCACGTTAAAGTGAACTTATCTTCCCCAACAGCTTTTAATTCAGGAGTGATGGCTACAAATTTTAATGGCATTTTAATCCCTTTAAAACTAATTTTTATCTATAAAATTTATTATGCCTATTTTTTTATAATTAGTACGTCCCATTTATTTAAAACTTCACCACAAACACAAATAAATTCAAATGTCTTAGTTGGAGAAGTGCTTACAGATAAAAGAGAAGCGTTTCCACACTTTAAACAAGTCCAAGTGTAGTTATACACAATCTTTTTTTTGTAGTTAACTTTTGTCAATTCTTTAGTTCCATCTGTTTCTATTTTTTCTTGCATTGTAACTATTCTCCCTTAATCTTTAAAATTTTAATATCATCACGATAATCATACGGATTGGTTGTGTACCTAGGGTTTTCAACAAGAAATAGTTGCTTAAGAACTTCCTCAGGTGAAGAAGTCAGAATATCTTTTTTTACTCCAAACTTAAATTGCAGTACCCTTCGTAGTTCACTAAAAAGAGAATCTTCAACTTCTATAGAATATGTACTCATGTTTCCCCTTTATCTAAAATAGTAGAAATTTATATGATGTCTTAGACTTAAAGTGTTCGGAGTCTTGTCGAATTTTTTATTAAGACTCCGAACACCCCAACTTAAATACAGCTTAACTTTTATGTTTCGCTATTTTTACCGTGTCAATAATCTTCAAAAACGTTTTGCAAAACGCAATTTGAGAAGCTATTGTTCCATTTGAAAAATCCCGCATTGATTCCCCCAACTCTTCTATTAGCCGCGCTTTAGCTTTTTCTGTTGTTATTGAAGGATCTTCTATTGTATACTTCGCAACAAGATTCGTAGGAGCAGAAAAATTAACTTCCTTTTTCCTTTTAACTGGAGTCTTTTCTCCTAGTTTTTTAATATCAACTTCCTTAATTTTTGAACTTTCAGGAGTGCAAACATCCTTTTTTTCAACACTTTCAACACAAGCTTGTTCGTCAACACTTTCAACACAAGCTTGTTCGTCAACACTTTCAACACAAGCTTGTTCGTCAACACTTTCAGACACCTCTTGTTTCTGCATCTCTTTTTCTTCTTCTTTCAACTTCTCAGACATTCTTAGTTCTTCTTTGTTGCCATCAGTTTTCTTAATACTTTCTACAATTTTTTTAATAGATTTAATTGGCTTTGGATTCATTTTTCTTCTCCTTTGCAGTAATAAAAATTTTATTTGACAATTTTAAGGTTTCAATCCTCGTCCTGCCCGAAGGCTGGATGCTATGGCGCCTCTTGGTACCTGTTTAATTTCAGATATTTACGTCCGCGTATTTGCGAACCTCCCCTTTTGGCGTCCATTTGTGACTGTTTTATAATACCCCTCCTTTAAACACTTAAAACATCGTAACACTAAAATACAAATTAATATATTTTTATATTATACAACACTTTTAATATAATATCAACATAAAAATTTATTTATATTATTATTAATTTAAAAATACCTTTTAATCTAATTTTTATGTTTCCTTTATAAAAGTTTCAATAAAAATTTAATAATATGAATACACGTTGAATGCAATTAAAAGCGTTTCTACGGCATTCTAAGCACATTGTTGTTGATTTAAAAATAACACGCTTAAATTTATTTGTACTTTAACAAGCCCTCACACCAACCTTAATTTTTTGTTTAGATTGTTATGAGGGCGCCCATACAAACATACACATTAGGCATGTTGCAAAACATTCCATTGTGTTTGAGAAAGAGACAAAACTCTATCCCCGGCATATTCAAGGACTGTGGCAGAATCATAATTACTTTCAGCATTCGCTGCTTTTGTTATTGCGTTCATAGCCCCGTATCTGCTGTAATCCGCATCTTCAATAAAATTCTTAGCAATAACCTCTTTTGCTTTTGTAACCCCTAAAAAAGACACAAGTTTATTAATAAATACTTCCGGTCTGTTAATAGCAACCTTTTCAAGGAAAGCGTTTTGTAATTTATCTATTAATGCTAGAATAGCTTCATCAGACATAATTCCTTTAATAACGTCTTTAACCTTCATAATAAACGCTGTATTGATTTCACTCAATGTTTCTTTTGAGAAGAATTTATTAACTTCTCCCCATTCATCCCCTTTTGTTAACCCAAATTCTTTTATTGACTTTGAAGCTATCATTCCATTAGTGCACACCAATCTATTTACAAAAGGTTCTATTTTTATTCCTCCGGCTCCTACTTCACTACCACGTACTGCCACACCAAAATTAAGCACGTCTCCAACAGCTTTGCTTTTAATTTCAAATTCTTTTTCTAATATCAACGCTTTTAAATAGAAATTCGTTTCTGTAATTTCGGAGGAAACAACATTCAAACCATTTTCTTTAAATATGGGTAAAAGATTAGTTCCTAGATCCAAACAATCCACTGGCCTATAATTTGTAGGAAGAAAAGCTCTTATTCTATTATCAACTACTCTTATAAGCCTGTTGTCCTCCTTCATTTTAAGCCATGTATTTGCGTTATCGGCGAATAATTTCTTATCCTCTAGCCTCATTTTATTATAATACATATTTGGTATTTTCAAATACTTTGAAAATTGTTTATGCGCCCATTCAGTCAGTTCTAAAGGACCATTTATCCCCCTAATTACAGGCTTATTATTACCCTCGACAAAATCTACAGACAGGGCATTTACTTCTGCAACATAATCTTTTTTAACGCTATTTTGTCTAACCAATTCTTCCAAAACTTTTTCAATTCCTCTTCCTTTTTGCATGTTTAAATCTCCCTAATCTAATAATAATAAAAATAATTATGAACAAGATTTTACTGTGAACAGAACTTGTAAAGCGCATTCTTCAAATGAAGATTGTAAAAAGCTCTCAAAATACTCACTATCTTC
>ERZ1292632.1836-Hain-H43-01um-R2-1836-length-19338-cov-12_pt3 | contig 14335 bp, 15 predicted proteins | sample MGYA00564407_ERZ1292632 | MGnify/ENA primary metagenome ERZ1292632 (study PRJEB36523, sample SAMEA6512637) | groundwater metagenome | collected 2019-01-08 | study: AquaDiva: Metagenomics assemblies of 32 groundwater samples | reverse complement strand
ATCTCAAGCTTTAAAAATAAATCCACATTGAAAGATATACTATGAAACAGATAATCAGGCAGCCAATAGTGACTGTTGTCGGTCATGTAGACCATGGAAAAACAAGCATACTCGACAGGCTTAGGCAGAGCTCTGTTCATAAAGGAGAGGCAGGAGGAATAACCCAAAAAATATCTTTTACATTATATCCTGCAGAAAACCTGAAAAAAGCTTGCCCTCTGATAGAAAAATCAGGAATAAAATTAGAAATCCCCGGATTTCTCTTGATAGACACTCCTGGGCATGCAGCTTTCACAAACTTAAGAAAGCGCGGAGGTTCTCTTGCAGATTTAGCTGTTCTTGTAATTGACGTCAATGAAGGAATAAAACCCCAGACATCAGAGGTTATACAAATTTTAAAGCACAATAAAACGCCGTTCATAATTGCCCTCAACAAAATAGACAAGATTCATGGATGGAAAAAAATAAACGAAAATTTAAAGACCAGCATAGAATCCCAGGCTTTGAATGCCAAACAGAATTTTGATGAAAAATACCTAACAATTGTTGGTTCTTTGAATAGCTACGGATTTGATGCAGACCTCTACTATAACATAACTGATTTCACAAAAAAAATAGCTATTATTCCATGCTCTGCAAAGACAGGCGAAGGAATCCAGGAACTCATAATGATGCTCTGCGGATTAAGCCAGAAATATCTGGAAGACAGGCTTTCCTTGGGAAAAGATGCAAAAGGAGTTATTCTTGAGGTAAAGAAAGAAAAAAATCACAACTATTTGGAATCCATATTATATGACGGAGAATTATCAAAAAAAGACCAAATTGCAGTTGCAAACCTAGAAGGAAAACCCATTATAGTGAAAATAAGGGTTCTCGAGGAAATAGAGCCTGTGTCTGAAAAATTTAAGCCAGTAGAAAAGGTAATTGCTGCAACAGGATTGAGAATACAGCTTACAGAGAAAATTGATATTCTTCCTGGAATGCCTTTTGTTGTTTTCAAAAACAATTTGCAGGAAATTCAGGAAATATTCAAAAAGGAATTTTCAGAAAATATAAAGACAGAGAAATATGGAATAATAGTAAAGGCTGATTCCCTTGGAAGCCTTGAAGCTTTGTTATTGATTCTTGGGCAAAATAACATACCTGTCTTAAAAGCAGGCATAGGAAAAATAAACAAATCAGACCTGGTTGCTGCAAAAGCAAACCTTGAAATAAATGAATTGGATGCTGTAATTCTTGGCTTTAATGTTTCTACAGAAGAAGATGTCAAAATTGCAGAAGGCGGTGTGAAAATATTGACAGATGAAGTCATATATAAATTAGTAGAAAACCTTCTGGAATTCAGAGAGGAAAAAAGAAAAGAAATAGAAAAGAAAAGAATACTCGGGCTCAGTCCGTTATGCAAGCTAAAATTATTAAAACAATTTGTTTTCAGAAATACAAGCCCTGCAATTTTTGGTGTTAGGGTTGAGGCGGGAAAACTTGTTCCAGGGTTCCACATGATTGATAATGCGGGGGAAAAGGTTGGAAAAATAAAAAATATTCAGTCAGAAAATAAAAGTGTTGAAGAAGCCAGTGAAGGGCAGGAAATTGCCATTTCCATGCCGGGAATAAACTACGAAAGAAGAATGAAAAAAGTGGATTTCCTTTATTTAGACATGGCTGAATCTCAATTCAGGAATTTGAAGAAGAACAAAGATATTCTTTCTTCAGGGGAAATAAATCTTCTGCAGGAACTGGCAGAAATAAAGAGGAAACAAAAAGCTGACTGGGGAGTTTAATTTTGCTTAGCATACCTAAAAGCAAAGCGTTTCTGTGTTTTATCTCTTCCTTTAGCAGCTTTCTTTTGTTCTTGACTTTGTGCAAATAAAGGAACTGAAAAATCCAGAGATAACTGTTCTTTTACAGGGAATTGGCCTTTGCAGACATCTTTAATTTTTTTCTCACATGCATATTTCATATCACAATCGTCGCACTTTCTTCCGCGTTCAGGATATATATTCCCTAATGAGACAGCTCTCTGAGCCCCGTCTATCATATTTATCACCTCTAAAAAATGCTCGTTTGTACGTTTTGCTTGATGAATAAAAGGTGTACTTGTTTTCTTCCCCTCTTGCTCTCTTCTCTTAATCAAAAATGGTGCCTCAAGCATGAAAAACTCCTGAATAAAATCCGGATTTATGAAAGAGTCTTCATAAAAAACATTTCTTCCGTCAAATCCTAATTTTCTTGCAATGTCGTCGTTCTGTTCGATGAGTGATTTCAAAGCTGCATTATAAACTGTGAGCTGGGGATCAAATTTTAATTTCATCTCACCCATGTAAGGCTTCCCTGACTTGTAATCCCTTATTACAATAAGCTCTCTTTTTCTTATCTCGTCTATTCTTCCCCTGAATATCTTTCCGGGAATTCCAAATTTAAATGCTAATTCAGAAAATATTGGGGGACCTTCTTCCATGAGAATCGGAAATAAATTTAAGCAAACGCCCTCCAAATCCCTTTTCATTGTCCATCTCTCCTCGGGAAATCTCCAGGCAACTTTGCGTTCTGATTTCTCTGCTCTTATGCAGAAATAATCCCACATTCTTTGCGCATAAGAAGCAAATTCTTCAGCGTTTGAGTATTTCTTTCCAAAATTTTTCCATAAATCCTGAATCAGGTGATGCAAAAGATCTCCCTTGAGATAAACTGAAAGCCTAAGGGGCTCTATTTTTTCTATATACTTAAGATGATATCTCATAAGGCAGTAGTTTGCTGTATCTATACGCGTGGAGCTCCACTCAAGCTGTCTTCCCATTTTAGATATATTATAAATTGACTTATATTAATTATTGTTTTTAACCGCACGTTTAAAAATTCTGAATTCTTTTTTAATTCATGGATTTCGGACAGATAGTTATGTTGATTGGAATTCTTGGGATTATAGATAGTTTTATCGCAATGAGTTTCCCAAAATTTACTTCAAAAATATATCGAAAAATAAAATTTAAAGAGTTTGGGGCCTCTGAAAAAAGCGTGAAGAAAATTGCTGTCCCAGAGTTTGTTATCTCGATTATTCTTTTTGTTATCGGAATGAATATTTAACCTGAAAACTTTAAAAACCTTCTAAATCACTAATTAACATGTTATTCAAAATTAACATTTCAGACAAGTCGGGAAAAACCTACAAGCTGGAATCAGATTCAGAAGATCTTATTGAAAAAGAACTCCATAATAAGATTCATGGAAAGATACTTTCTCCAGACTTAGAAGGTTATGAGTTTGAAATCACAGGGGCAAGCGATAGTTCTGGTTTCACAAGCCACAAAGATGTTCCTGGAATAAGCCTCAAAAGAATGCTTTTAACTTATGGAAAAGCCATGCACAAGCGTCCAAGAAGAGAAGGAAAGAAAAAAATTTCAAATCCAAAACCAGATGGATTAAGATTGAGAAAAACTGTTCGTGGTCGTGTGATCTCTCAGGATACAGTACAGATTAACCTGAAGGTTTTGAAAGAAGGGCACAAAAAGCTTAATGAAATTTTCCCAGACCAGGGAAAAGGAAAAGAGAAAAAGGAAAATAGAACAGCAAGAAGGAAAAAGCCAAAGGAGAAACCAAAGGCAGAAGAGAAAACAGAGTGAAAATCTATATTTCTAAGAGTTTTCTTCTTCTTAAGTAGTAACAAAATAGTAAAGTTTAAATAGGTGTGTTTTCTAGTTTTTCTATGGAATACAAAGGACGAAAGACAAGAAAATATAGAACAGATGTAGAATCATATGCCCTAGCTGAAATGCCGGAAAGGGGAGAAACAGATGAAAGAACTCTTGCAGAAAGATGCATTGAGGCCGGGAAGTTTGTGTCTGTTGATTGCAGCTCAGCTATTGATCTTATGCCTTCCTTAATTAAAAGATTGAAGTAATAATAAAAAATAAAATGAAACATCCACTTATATTAGCTATTACACTAGCGACATCATGGCTTGCAGCAGAAAATACAGGCCCAACCAGAAATGCCTGTGAGATTTATCAGAATCACGCTGAAAATGATATGAGTGCAAATGTTGCCTATATATTTAATCCAACGCCAATACAAGCAAGGGATATCGCAAGGTATTCAATAATAGGAAACGCTGCATTAAGAGATTCTCTAAAAATAGGTGATAGATACTGTTTCATATATATAGAACCTCTTATACCTTGGGCTGATTTTAAGCTTAAATCAATTAGGTCAGCAAACAGAGATGATTTAGAATCCAGTACAGAAAATCCTGATTTAATAAAGACTAGATAAATCTAAAAATTCTATCTAAGAACTTCTAAAAAATAAAAACTAATTTTAATTAAGATGATATTAACATATATACTAAGCAATATTTGGAAAGTTTTTAGCTTGTTCTTCAGCAGAGATTTTTAGTTTTAATAAGGATCATATTTAGGGAGATAATTTTAATCAGTAAGTCGTATATCAATATAAGTAATCATCCCTCTTTATTAACAATTTATTTATACAATATATTCTAATTGCCAACTATTCAGATAAAAACCCTTAAAAACCACAGGTATCTTAAATTTTGATGACAAATAATATAAATCAAAACCTTCCAGAATTAAATGTTGGAGTTGTGGGCCACATAGACCATGGAAAAACAACCCTTCTTAGCAAACTCACTGGAAAATTCACAGATACACATTCAGAAGAACTCAAAAGAGGAATCACTATAAAGCTAGGATATGCGGAAACAATAATCTACAAGTGCGGCCCTGTATTTTCCAATAAAGAAATAACAGGGGAGAAATGCGAGCCCCTGAGATATGTAAGTTTTATTGATGCGCCTGGACACGAAATGCTAATGGCTACTATGCTGTCTGGAGCAGCTGTAATAGACGCTGCAATCCTTGTCATTGCTGCAAATGAAGGAATAAAACCACAGACAAGAGAGCACTTTATGGCTCTGCAGGCAAAGAAAATAAAAAATATTATTGTCATTCAAAACAAGATAGATTTAGTTGATAAAAAAAGAGCTTTGGAAAGCTATAAAGAAATTAAAGAATTTATCAAAGGCACAATAGCTGAAAATTCCCCTGTAATTCCCGTATCTGCACAGCAAGAGATAAACCTGAATAAAATCTTTGAGGCATTGGCTTTAATTGAAATACCAAAAAGGGATCTGGATTCAAGCCCTTTCTTCCTAATTGCTAGAAGCTTTGATATAAACAGGCCAGGAACAATGATTAAAGATTTGCATGGCGGTGTTTTGGGAGGAATACTAAAAAGAGGTAAACTAAAAGTTGGTGATGAAATTGAAATAAAACCCGGAATAAGCATAAAAAAGCATAATGAGACAATCTACAAAACCATCACCACAAAAATCCTTTCTCTACAAAAAGGAAATCAATCAGTCAAAGAAGTTACTCCAGGAGCAAGCATTTCCATAGAAACATCTTTAGATCCTTTTCTGACAAAAACAGATTCTCTAACTGGCTGTATTGTTTCCCTGATTGGCAAACTTCCAGAAATAAAAAACAGGATTAAGCTCGAGGTAAATCTCTTCGAAGAAGTTTTTGGACTTGGAATCAGAAAAAAAGTAGAGCCATTAAAGACAAAGGAATTGCTAATGCTCAGCATAAATACTACAATAACCGTGGGAGTTGTTGAAAAAATTTCTAAGGATTTTATAGAACTCGCTCTTAACATTCCCCTATTGGCTTTAAAATATGATAATGCTGCAATAGCGAGAAATATAGACGGGCACTGGCGTTTGATAGGCTGGGGAATTGTATCAGAGTAAGGTTTAAAAACACTTTTTCTCTATGATTAATAATGAAAAAGAGTACATTAGTTCTCTTTATTTCTTTCCTTTTATTTGGAATTCTAGCAAATAGTATTTTAATTATAGCACAGGATTCTAACAATTCTGGTTCAGGTAGGGGCTCTGATTCTATCAGCGGTTCCCAAGACACAAATGATAACTCTGATGACGATGAAACAGATGCTTCAGAAACTTCTAATGATGAAGATGACAGGATTGGGGAGAGAGAAAGAACAGAAACCAGAATAAGGGAAAGAGATGGGGAAAATGAAAGAGAATTCAAGAGAGAAATAAGAACGGTAGATGGAGAAAAAGTAAAAATTGAAAGAAAAATAAAGATAAAAAATGGTGAAGTTGAAATTAGAACTAAATTAAAAGTCGAGGGACATGGCTCAAACTTTTCTGTTGTAGATTCTGAAGGAGAAAGACATAGAGTAAGAGTTACTCCAGAAAAATTAAGGATGTTAATAATAGAAAGATTGCATGCAAATAATATAACTGATTTTTCATTGGATGAGATAGAACATAAAAATATCCCAAGAGTTGTTTACAAGATTAACTCAGATCACTCTGGAAGATTTTTAGGAGTTTTCAAGTTAGCTATGAAGGCTGAAACACAAGTTGATCCTGTAACAGGAGAAGTTTTAGATGTAAACACGCCTTGGTGGGCTTTTTTAATAATAGGCACAGAAATTCCTAATCTTGATGAAGTTGTAGGAAATGAAACTTTAGAGAATGAAATAGTAGCAAATGACCGGGAATTAGAGGATGAATTTGATGAAATTGAGGTGGATGAAGAATTAGAAATAAAAGCAGAAACTTCCAATAATGCTTCTGAAGTTAAAATTGAACTTGAATTTGATACCGAAACATTAAACACGGATGAAGTTATTTCTGAAATTTTAAGCAAATTAACATTAAGCTCAGAAGAAATAGACAGCTTTCTTGAAATGGAAACAAGTGACGAGGCTCTAGAAGTTGAAGAAGAATTAGAGTTTGAAATAGACTCTGAAGATGGTTTAACAGAAGTTGAGTTTGAGTGGAAATTTATTGTTAATAGTGATAATAGACAAGTTATAGTTAATGCAATAGTAGAAAGACTCTCTTTACTTACAGCTGAGGATATTAATAATGCTCTTTTTTTGGAGACTGAAAATGAGAAGCCAACTGCAGAAAATGCACAACAGAGTATAAATGATGCAAGTGCAGCAATAACCGAATCTGAATCAGCATTAGCTAGTGCACCAGAAGGCTTAGATCTTTCTGCTGTTGAACAGAAAATAGCAGATGCAAAAATGAAGTTAGCTGAAGCTGAAGCTTTATTCGCTGAAGACGACTTCGCAGCTGTTATGGACAAAGCAGAAGATGCAGAGCAACTAGCAGAAGATGCAATTGATGCATTAGAAGACGTCTTGGAAGACGAAGAAGAATTAGAAGAAAATGAAATAAATAATTCTTCTTAAGATTTACGTTCGCTCCTTTCAGTCGCTCACAAACTTATCAGAAATCTTTTAATTATAAAAATATGTTCCTTTTCTGTTAAAAAAATAATAAATAAATCTTATTCTCCCCCGTTGGCTTCCGGAACTTTCACTAAATCTGTAACCGTATCTTCTGGCGCTAGCTTTACAATTCTAACTCCCTGCGTAGCCCTTCCCATGACCCTTATATTCTGCAGACTTGTTCTCATGACAAGCCCTTTTGCAGTTGTGATTATTATAGAATCTTCAGGACTTACAGAAGTTGTTGTTACAATATCTCCTGTTTTCTCGGTGACTTTAAGATTAATAACTCCCTTGCCGGCACGTGCTGTTTTTCTGTAATCCTCTACAGCTGTCCTTTTTCCAAATCCTTTTTTAGTAATTGTAAGAATTGCCTTGCTTCTCAAAACTTCAAGGCTAACAACATCGTCGTCTTTTTCCAGTTTAATTCCTGCAACACCGTAAGAAGCACGCCCCATGTCCCTAACATCATTTGCATCAAATCTTATTGCCTGTCCTTTCTTCGTGGCCAGTAAAACTTCTTCTCCTTTTTTAACCATCTGTACATCTATCAATATATCTGAGCCATCTTCAGGAAGGTTAATTGCTTTTATTCCAGAAGCTCTCGGGTTTGAAAAATTATCCAATGGCGTTTTCTTTACAATTCCTTTTTTAGTTACCATGAAAAGAGATTCTTCAAATTTATTCACAGAGATTACGTTAGCTATCTTTTCATCTTTAAGGTTAAGCAAGTTTGCCAAGGCTTTTCCTTTGCTATATTTTTCAAATTCAGGGATATCATAGGCTTTTAGCCAAAGAACTTTGCCCCGTGTGGTGAAAAACATTAGATAATCATGAGTTGAACAACTAATCAGCTGTTTTACAAAATCTCCTGTTGCTAAATTGCTTCCAATAACTCCTTTTCCTCCACGTCTCTGTTCTCTATAGGATTGTATGTCCATTCTTTTGCAATATCCCTTTTCTGTTATAGTGACAACAATATCTTTTTTCTGGACAATATCTTTTTCAGAAATTTCAGAGATTCTTTGCATTACATGAGTTCTTCTTTCATCTCCGTAATTTTTCTTGAGCTCAGAAACTTCTTTCACTATAATTTTCAAAATTTCCTTGAAATCTCCTAAAATCTTTTCCAGCTCTTTTATTCTTTCAGCAAGTTCTTCATTTTCTCTTTTCAGTTTTTCCTGTTCAAGAGTTGTAAGCTGTTGAAGTTTTGTTTCAAGAACAGCATGCGCCTGATTCTTTGTTAATTTAAATTTGTTGATTAAAGCTTCTGTTGCTTCTGTAACATTCTTTGCTTTCTTTATAGTATCTATTATATTATCTATACTCTTTAGAGCGATTATTAGACCTTGGACAATCTCTAACCTTTCCTTTGCTTTTTTCAAATCAAACCTTGTCCTGTTAGTTATTATTTTTTTCCTGTAATCTACATACTCTGTAAGGACTTCTTTCAGATTCAAAACTTTCGGCTGCCCTTTTACAAGAGCAAGAAAATTTACATTAAAAGAATCCTGAAGCCTTGTATATTTGTAAAGACCATTGGTAACCATCTTGGGATTTGCTCCCTTTCTCAACTCTATGACAATTCTTATCTTTCCTTTAGAGCTTTCATCTCTCAAATCAGAGATATCATTCAATTTTTTCTTCTGAATCATATCTGCTATCTGTTCTACCAGAGAAGATTTGTTCAGCATATAAGGAATTTCTGTAATGATAATGGCTTCTCTATTTTTCATGCTTTCAGTGTTTGTTTTTCCTCTAAGTATCATTTGACCCCTCCCTGTTTTGTAGAGTTCAAGCATATCTCCAGAGACATAGCCTCCTGTAGGAAAATCAGGGCCTGTAACAATAGTAGTCAACTGTTCAATGCTTATCTCAGGATTTTTTACATAAGCAGTTATTGCATCACAGGTTTCTATTAAATTATGGGGAGGAATATTTGTAGCCATTCCAACTGCAATTCCAGAAGCCCCATTTAACATAAGAGCAGGAAGTTTTCCAGGAAGAAGCTCTGGTTCTTTAGTAGAATTATCAAAATTTGGAATCATATTAACAGTGTTTTTGTCAATATCCTCAAGTAAATCTTCAGATATCTTTGCCAGCTTTGCTTCTGTATATCTGTAAGCAGCAGGAGGATCTCCGTCAATGCTTCCAAAGTTTCCCTGCCCAAAAATAAGAGGATATCTTAAGGAAAAATTCTGGGCCATTCTTACCATTGCGTCATAAACAGAAGCGTCTCCGTGGGGATGATACAATTTAAGGACATCTCCTACAACAGAAACAGATTTCTTAGTCTGCTTGTCAGAAGTCATGCCAGCCCTCTTCATTGCATAAAGTATTCTTCTTTGAACGGGTTTCAAACCATCTTCAATTGCAGGCAGCGCTCTGGCAACAATGACTGACATTGCATAATCCAGATATGATTTCTTCATCTCTTCCGAGATTTCTGCGTTTATGACTCCTTTTTCATTGATTTCGTTTTTTTCTGTTTCTTCTGTCATTTTTTATTTCTTTTTATTTTTTTAATTTTAGATGGTTTAGGCATTTTTACAATTTTAAATAATTCTTCATTAAATTTCAATCTTAATTTTTGAGAACAATGAATTGTAATAAACATTTTTTTATCTCCATAAAAGATGTCAGATCTAGAATTGATTCTAATTCTGTGTCCTAAATTTTCATGAAAATCTTTATGCTTCTCTATGTTTATTTTTTTGTTATTATCTGGGTTATAGAGGTTTATCTTTAAATCAAGAATTTTAGTCAAAATTTTAGATAAAGTTTCGACTACTACTTTTTTCTTATCAAAGATATAATAATTAAAATTTCCTTCATTTCCTATTGCATGTAATTTTATTTTATTTTTCATTTTCTTCCCCTAATTTCAAAAACTCCCCCTCGCTAATTTCTTCTTCATTTGGGGATTTTCCCTGCCATTTACATTTCTTGCATTCCCATCCTCTCGAACCCTTGCCCTCTTCTCCTCCGAGCAAAACAGAAACATCTCTGCTTCCACACTTAGGACATTTTTTTACCTTGTATGTTTTTCCGCCTTCTTTTTTACCCGTTGTCTTTTTTCCTGTTTTTTTTTCATACTCATCTTTCGATTTGTATCCCTTCAATACCCATTCAGGAGTGGACAGTTTTCCCATTTTTATTCTTCTCCCTCCTCTTCTTTTATTTCTATATCTTCCTCATCATTTTCTTCGTCTCCTTCGTTAGTTTTTCCTATTTGGGGAAATAAATGGTGTTTGTATCCGCACTGGTCACATTTATACATTGGTGTTGAATTTCCCTTATCACTAACTATGCTAACTTTTGTGGATTTGCATCTTGGACAGGTTATTGTTACTTTCATTTTAATTGTTTCAACTTTTTAATTAAATCATCAAAACTATCCCACCTAATTACCTTATCTGCCATTTCAGGTAAATAAGTATTTTTCACATCTTTTTTAATGGCTATAATTATCTTTTTTCCTTTAGCAATACAATATCCTATTTCCATTAACATTCCCTCGCTTCTTTTCTCACTTCTAACTATTGCTAGAAAAGTATCAAATTGATTAAGGTTTTGAAAAGCGTGTTTCATTTTGTCATGATTGGCTTTTGACTCGAAATCATTTTTTTCTATTAAAGTACAATAAGAGATATTTCCATTTTTAGAAAGTGTAGAGCATATTAAATTAGATTCTTCCCTAAGTTTTTCAATATTTTCTCCAGTAACAGCTTGTCCAACAAATATTTTCATCTTCTATATATCAAGATTAGCCTCCTTTGCATTTTCTTGTATGAATGCTTTTCTTGCCTGCACATCATCCCCCATAAGCATGCTGAAAACAGTATCTGCTTCAACAGCATCCTCAATAAAAATCTTCTTTATTTTTCTTGTTTTTGGGTTCATTGTTGTATCCCATAACTGTTGAGATGACATTTCTCCAAGACCTTTAAACCTTGTAACATTACTGTTTTCTGCACTTCCAATCTCTTTTTTTAATTCTTCTTCAGAGTAAACATACAAATCTTTCTGTCCTTTTCTTATTCTAAACAATGGGGGAAGAGCCACATAAACGTGAGAATTTTCTATAAGTTGAGGCATAAACCTATAAAAAAGAGTGAGTAACAGGGTCTTAATGTGACCACCATCTATATCTGCATCACACATCAAAATTATTTTATTATATCTCAGATTATTTATATCAAAACTTTCTCCAACGCTTGTTCCAATTGCAGTTATAAGATTTGTAATTTCTTCACTTGAAAGTGCCCTCCCTGGGCTTGATTTTTCAACATTTAATATTTTTCCTTTAAGGGGAAGTATAGCTTGTATTTCTTTATTTCTAGCTTCTTTTGCGCTATTATGAACAAAAACCCCAGAATCTAAGGCAAAATTATGTGTATCCGAAACTTCCAAATCATAAACATCTATTTTTTCAAATATTTTTTCTATTCCTAAAATCTTATGGTTATAAGGTTGAATGGCTTCAAACTTTTCAGGTAATTTTAACATATTTCTTTTATTAACAATATCTTGCTCGTAAAGAGGCATTAAAGAATCTTCTTTAGTTAGATCCTTTGCTTCCTTATATCTTCCATTTCTTAGCATAAATTTATGTTCTGGTGTGCAAATTATCTCTTCATCATTATCTAAGATTATTTTAATCACTTCTACATTTTCTTTTGTTAATCTTGGACTTTCAATTTTTTCTATTCCAATGCTACCATCTTCTTTTATAGTATAACAAAAATTCTTTTTTTCTTGTTGCTGTTCTTCTATTAACTCCCTAAAGGATAGGTTTCTCCCATCAGCAAGTGCAATTTTTGTATCTCCAGAAAAACATCCACCAGCTGACTGACCTTCCACCAAATAAAGTTCTGTATCTTCTGTTTTTCTTGAAGAACAATCTGCTAATTTTCCAGGCAATCCCCCAAGAGAAAATGCGTTTTTTCTTCTCACTAAATCCCTAGCTTTTTTAGCAGCAAGTCTAGCTGCTGCAGAATCCAGAGCTTTGGAAGTTATTTTCTTAGCTATGGCTGGATTTTCTTCAAAATATTCTGTCAATGCTTGGGTAACTGCTGAATCAACAAACCCTTTCATCTCTGAATTCCCTAATTTTGTTTTTGTTTGGCCTTCAAACTGCGGTTCTGGCATCTTAATACTCAAAACAACTGTCAACCCCTCACGTACATCATCTCCCATGAGAGATTCATTTTTCAAAAGATTTTTATTCTTAGCATAATCATTAATAACTCTTGTCAAAGCTGTCTTAAAACCAGAGACATGAGTTCCCCCTTCAACAGTGTTAATTGTATTTACAAACCCAAAGATATTTTCTTGATAACTATCATTATACTGTATTGCAGCCTCTATTATAGAATGATCAACTTCTTTTTTAAAATAAATTGGCTTGTGAAGAGCTTCTTTAGAACGATTTAGCCATTTTACGAATTCTATTAATCCACCTTCAGAATAAAATTCTTCTTTCTTATTCTTTTCTTCATCTGAAAGAATTATCTTCAATCCAGGATTTAAAAAAACTATTTCTCTAAACCTTGTTTCTAAAACTTTATAATCAAAAGTTGTAGTTGAAAATATTTCTGGGTCTGGCCAGAATGTTATTGTTGTTCCTGTGGCTTCTGCTTTCCCTGCTTCTTTTAATTTTGTCTTTGGATCTCCACGAGAATATTCTTGCCTGTAAATTTTTCCATTTCTTTTTACTTCAATTATTAGTTTTTCAGAAAGAGCATTTACGACAGAAACTCCAACCCCATGAAGGCCCCCGGAAATAACATAGCTTTTTTTGTCAAATTTCCCTCCAGCATGTAATCTTGTTAAGGCAACCTCAACAGCAGGGATTTTTAATGTAGGATGCATATCTACTGGAATTCCTCTCCCATCATCTTCAACAGTTACAGAACCATTCTTATTTATTGTTACAACTATCTTTTTGCAATAACCTGCCAGGGCCTCATCAACAGAATTGTCAACTACCTCATAAACTAAATGATGCAAACCATCTTTTCCTGTTGAGCCAATATACATTGAAGGGCGTTTCCTGACTCCTTCGAGACCTTCCAAGACCTTGATTTCTGCTGCGTTATATGAAGTTTTTTCTTCCATTTTGTTTCTTGGTGGCTTCTGCTAAAAGCCCATATTTTTGATAAACTTAGAACAGAAATTCTGTCCTTTTTACCCTATTACGCTATAAAAAAGCTAGCATGGTTTATAAACCTTTTTCCTATTTTATCGACGGTAAAGGGGAAAATAAGAAAAAATAATAACGGTTCAGCAAAACACCCTTCCGCTGTGGATAAAGATTTTAATGAGAGAGAAAGATATTTAAACCCATTATCTTTAATAAGATAATGAGGGTAATAAACGAAATAACTGTAGACATAGTAAAAAATGCTGAAGATGGGGAAAGCATTCATAGCTTAGCGGCTAAGATTGGATTCGCTTATTCTGCAGTTTATAAGTGGGTATCTGAATTGGAAAAGTACGGAGTAATTAGCTTAATCAGAAAAGGAAATAAGAATGTTATCAAGATAAATAAAAATCAGATATATAAGAAATTTAAAGAATTAGACAATGCTGTTTCAGTTATTGAAAAAGATAATATTTTTTGGGAATTGGTTAAAAGTTTAAAATTAAAGATAAGATTTGTAAAGGGGACAGCTGTGGCAATCTGGACTCGGGGAAGCTTTATAACAGGAGACTTTTATGATAGGATTTATTTCTTAGAAGTTGAAAAAAAGGATGCTGATAGCTTAAAAAAAGTTTTAAGAAAAAATGGAATTGCATGTACAGAGAATAAGATCGGTAATCAAAGGCCATTGATTTATATCTCACAAAAAGGAAAATTGGTTATAGAAAGAAAAAACAGATTGCCTGTCATGCCATTAAGCGAATTGGTGTCTTGGTGTAAAAATTTACATTTGGAAAACATTTTAGAGCAATTAGACATATTATATAATTTAGGCTTAAATGTAAAATACGCAGAGGTTGCAACAAATGTCTAAATTTGATTCCAGAATTGGCTTGCTTG
>ERZ1292632.339-Hain-H43-01um-R2-339-length-48392-cov-8_pt1 | contig 14347 bp, 19 predicted proteins | sample MGYA00564407_ERZ1292632 | MGnify/ENA primary metagenome ERZ1292632 (study PRJEB36523, sample SAMEA6512637) | groundwater metagenome | collected 2019-01-08 | study: AquaDiva: Metagenomics assemblies of 32 groundwater samples | reverse complement strand
GCGCGCTCTCCGCTGGCGGTGGTAGCGCGCTGCCGCAGGACGAGCTGGTGCGCCGGCTGGCCGAGGTCGAGAAGGCGTTCCCGCAGGGTCTGAAGTCGCGCCGCTACTCGATGGACGAGATGATCGCGCCGATCGGTCCCGGCCGCGGCTTCGCGAGCGAGGGGACGCGGCAGCAGACGATCGTGAACCCGTTGAACGGCCAGACGATCGACCTCGCGCCGGGCATGGACCCGCGCCTCTACCTCGCCGGCATCAACATGCTGGCCGAGGCGAAGGCGCGCGCGATGGCCGACGTGATGCGCGGGCTCGGCGCCGAGCAGGCGTCGCGCTCGCGGCTCGCGGAGCTGGTGGGGATGGACCCGTCGCAGGTCGCCGGCATGACCGAGGCCGACGCGAACCAGGCCATCAACATCGGTGGCGCGGACGTGCGCCGGAAGCAGGCGCGTGACGAGGAGATGACGCGGGAGCGCGGCGAGTCGGACCAGATGCTCGAGGGGCTGCGCGCGGTGAACCCGGATCTGGCCGAGGCGCTGCCGAAGGGCGCTCCGCCGAGCATCCTCGGCCAGCTCTTCAACCAGAACCAGGAGGAGCGGCGCTACCAGGACACCCTCACTCGGAACGCGGACGCGGAGAAGAAGGACCGCGAGAGCCGCAGCGGGCTCGCCGGGGCAATGGCTGACCTGCAGGAGATGCCGCCCGAGGAGGCGGCGCGCGTCGCCGAGCAGCGGCTTGTCCAGCATGTGGATGTCGGGCAGGCCCGGCTCTACGCGCAGCAGTTCCGCGAGCGGGCTCTCTACATCGCCGAGGAGCAGCAGCAGCGCGAGCAGGCGACCGCCAAGCAGCTCGCCGACGACGACAAGCGCCTCGCCGCCGAAGCGAAGGAGGAGCGCACGAACATCCGGCGCGACATCATCGCCCCGCTGCAGGAGGCGCTCGAGGCCGACGTGATGATGTCGGAGGACGAGGTCGAGGACGTCGGCGGCATGAGCCGCAAGACGGGCCGGAAGACCCGCGTGCGGGACGAGGCAGGCACCGTGGCGCTGATGGCGGGGAAGATCCGTCGCGTCGTGGCGGAGCTGCGCGCGAAGGGAGTGGACCTCGACCAGCTGCCGCTCTCCGACGACTCGAAGTCCGAGCTCGCCTCGCTGACCGACGTGGACCTGATGCGCGTGCTCGCCGGCGAGCTGCTGCAGTTCGTGAGCGGTGCGGGAGCTGACCGATGAGCGATTCGCTGCGCCGTCTGGAGGAGCTGGCGGCTGCTGACCCGGAGTTCGCCTCCCTCCACCCGGCCCGGCAGAAGCGCATCCGCGAGGCGATCCAGCGGGCCGCGAAGGCGCAGCCAGACGAAGGAGCGTTCGGGGACGAGGGGCTGCTGCAGAGCCGCCGGACGGCGCTCGAGCGCGAGATCCCGCGGCTCGCCGGCCCTGACCGCAAGGTCGCGATCAAGCTCATCGAGGCGGAGGCTCCGCGGGCGCGCGCGGACCTGGAGCAGTACTGGAAGGAGAAGGGGCCGGAGGCGGCGCGGGATCTGGCGGGCGCTGGCGGCAAGGGGCTCGGCGCCTACCTGAAGTCGACGCTGCCGTTCGCGGACGACCCGGTGGACCCGGCGACGCGGGCGCGGCTCGAGCGCGGCTACGGGATTGGCCTGCGCGCAGCGGTGCGCGAGCGGGTGCTGGAGGAGCAGCCCGGCCTCGCTGGCGACCAGCTCGAGGCGGAGATCGCGCGGCGCGCCGAGGGCGGCGAGACGATCAGTGGCGGCTTCACCGGCTTCCTCGGGGAGCGCCTCGCTCCGGCAGCGATCGGGCTCGGGAAGGACGTCCCGATCATGGCGGCCGCCCAGGTGGCGGCATCCGCTCTGCCAGGCATCGGGAACGCGGCGGCCGGCGCGGCCACGGCTACCCGCCTCGGCAACGTGGCTCGCCTGCTGGGGCGCGGCGCCGCGATCGGTGCCACGCTGGGGGCGACCCGTCCGCTCGCGCCTGACGTGCAGCGGGAGCTCGACGCGGCCGGTGCCGGCTACCTCGAGGCGGCGGCCGCGCGCGGCAAGGCGGCGCTGAAGGGGGCGGCCTACGGCGCGGCCATGGGCGGCTTGGGCGAGGCGCTCGGGGTCGGCCTCGACAAGGTGGCCGGGGCGTTCGGCAAGGCCGCGCTGGGGCGCTCGCTGCCCGCCGGCATGCGCTGGGAGCGGAACCCGGAGCTCGCGCGCTGGATGGGCGAGCACGGCGCCCGGGTCACCGCGCTGCGCATGACGCGGGAGGCCGGTATCAACGTCGCCTCCGACCTCGCCATCGCGGGCGTCACGGACCCTGAGGAGCTGATGCGGAACCCGAAGCGGGTGCTGGCCGACTCGCTCGCGAACGCGATCATCCCGGCGGCCATCTACGGCCGCGCCTCCCGCGAGACGAACCCTCGCCAGCTCGCCGAGCTGAGGGCTGCGATCAAGGACGACGTCTTCAACTTCGTGATCGACGACGCGCTGAAGTCGGTCGAGGGCCTGCCGCTGCGCCACCGGATGGAGCTGCTCAAGCTCTACGACGCCGAGCTGACCGGCCGCGGGCGAGAGGTGTTCGGGGACAGCGCCACAATCTTCGGCAGCACGGAAGGCCTGCGCGCCGGCTGGCTCGCGACCGACCGGATGATGCACGACGCGGATTCCGAGCGATCGTCGAGCGCGCTGATCCTGCACCCGTCGCGACTCGCTGGCGCGCGCCCGCAGGAGATGGACGGCTTCGTCGGCTTCGAGGTGGCGGCGGGGCTGCGCGGGGCTGCTCGACTCAGCGGGTCGGGTGGCGCCGTGCGCGAGCGCGAGGCGATGCGCGGCGCGGCCGACGACGCCGCCATGCGGGCCGCCGCCGAGCTCCACACCACCGATCCTGCCGCCCCCCGCAACGTCGTGGGCTTCGAGCCCGGCATGGCGGAGCCGGCGCGGGAGGCCGCTCCCGAGCGGTTCGCGGGGGAGATCGACTACTCGGCCGAGCAGGACATCGTCGGCCGGATGGTGCAGTGGCAGCCCACCGAGGCGCTGCGGCCGCGCGCCTACGACCTGCAGCGGATGCTGATGCTCCGCGAGGAGGTCGCGAAGCGCGCGGCGGGCGCCGTCTCCAAGGCGAAGAAGCCGGTGAAGGGCGACCCGGCCGATTGGGCCTCGATCGCCGGCCGCCGCCACGACCAGCTCGACGCGCTCGACGCCGAGATCGCCGCCATGCGCCGCGACCCGGAGCGCGCTGCCGGGCCCGAGCAGGTGGTCGAGCAGGCCGCCGCCATGCGCAGCTTCGGCGCCGCCATGGTCGAGGCGAAGGACCAGGCGGAGCTCGCCGCGTCGCGACTCGAGGACGAGGCGTCGGTGCCGGTCGACGTCGTGCCCGAGGCGGCCACCAAGACGCCGCGCGGGGCGTGGTCGGCCGACGAGACCGAGGCGCTGCAGCGCGCGCTCTCCGGCCTGAACGAGGCGCGCACCACGCTCGAGCTGCTCGGCGAGCAGGCCTCGAAGAAGAGCCGGGTGGCGCAGGAGGCGAAGTACAAGACCGCCGAGGCCGAGGTCCGCGACCTGCTCATGGCGAAGGACGGCCGCTCCATGGAGGAGCTCGAGCGCGTCCCCTACGACTCGCAGGAGTGGGTCGAGAACCCCGCGCTGGCGGCGATGCGCCGGGCCGGCTGGACCTTCGAGGACAAGGAGCACGGCGGGCGCACGGCGGATCTGACCCGCGGCCGGCTGCGGCAGGAGGACGGCGACAAGGTGGCCGGCTTCGTGGCGCAGGTGGGCGGCATCGACAAGTTCGACCGGTGGCTGCGCCGCACGGTGCTGAAGGACCGCATGATCGCGGAGCGGCTCGGAGGCCGCCCTTCGAACGACCTGCTCGAGGAGCTGGTCGACCTCGCGCGCGCGGCGGCGATGCACCACGCGGTGGTCGACGAGGGCGCTCCCGCCGGGACGCTCGACCGGGTGACGGCGGCGGTGCGCCGCGAGGTGACGCGCCGGGCGTCGGCCCTGATCGCTCAGGAGAAGGCCGAGCGCGAGGCGGAGGTGCGCGTCTCGATCGCCATGCAGGCCGAGCTCGAGTCGTCGCTGCGAGAGGCGAGCCGCGAGTCGGTCGAGCAGCGCGCGCCTGGCCCGGTGGCCGACGCCGGCTCTCCGCAGGCTCGTCCGGTGGCCGACGTCGAGGCGGTGATCGACATCGCGTCCCGTCCTGGTGGCCCGCTGCACGGCGAGCCCGACGCGGTGATCGTCGCGGAGCTGCTGCTCGGGCGCGTCGCGGCCGAGGGGCTGCACTCCTCCGGCTCGCGAGCTGCCGTCGCCGCCGAGGCGCAGCGCATGCAGCAGGAGAGCGCGCAGGCCGGTCGCGGCCCGCAGGTCAGCCAGCAGGCGCCGCCGTCGAAGGTCCGCTACGGCAAGACGTTCGTCGACATCGCGCGCGCGAAGTACGAGGCGTCGACCGGGAAGCCGTGGTCCACCGCCGGCACGGCGAAGGGGCGGCTCACCAGCGAGGCTCGCCGCAGGTACGGCCCGAAGGTCGACCTGCTCGAGCAGTACCTGCGAGACACCGCGAAGCTGAAGGATCTCGGCACCAGCCTCGTGCGGGACGCCGATGGCAACCTCGTCGCGAAGCTCGATGGCGGCCTCGCGCAGATGTACTCCGGCCTCGGCGCCGGCCGCAAGCTGATCGACTGGCTCTTCGACACCACCACGGAGCGCGGGCCGAAGGACTACACGATGGAGGAGCGCGCCGCGATGCCGCCGCTACGTGGCGTCCGTGCGCTCTTCGAAAAGACCTTCGGCACCGGTGCTGCCGACGCTGGCCGCGCCACGCTCTCGTCGATCACCGACATCGTCGAGCGGTCGCATGCATGGCTGAAGCGCGCGCGCCGCGAGGCATCGAAGCTGATGCCGACCTGGAACAAGATGTCGGACGCCGCGGTCGAGAAGGTCTACGACCGGCTCGACGGCTACCGCCGCCAGAACAACGGCCTCCCGCTGAACCCGGCCCTCTCCGAGTCGCGGTGGCGCCAGCAGCTCGCCTCGATGTCGGCCGAGGAGCGCGAAGGCGCGCAGTCGATGCTGCAGTTCTTCCGGTGGAACTCCGACTCGGTGAAGGACCAGATCCTGCGGTCGAACCCGGATCAGCCGATGATCCGCGAGTCCTACGCGATGCACATCAGCGCCGAGGACTTCGTCGGACGGCAGACTCTGCTCGAGCAGTTCGGTGAGACGCTATCGCGCGTGAAGGAGATCAAGCAGCGCACCGCCGACCTCGCACGCGCGAAGACTCCGACCGGGGCGCCTGGCTCCGAGCGCCTGCTGCGTCGCGACGAGAGCGGCACCGAGTACGTCACCGACCTGCGCCTGCTGGTGCCGCAGCTCCTGAACTCGATCGACTTCGCCGGCCGCTACTCCGCGTGGCACGCCTTCAAGGACGACGGCCTCGGCAAGCTCGCACCGATCGCCATGCCGAAGGGGCAGCGGCTCGACGAGTACATGCAGTCGTGGCGCCTCACGCCGCAGCTCGACTCCGAGAACGCGCTCCGCGTGACGCTCGGCCAGGAGAGCAAGCCGCTCTACATGGGCGTCATCGGCGACATCAAGTGGGCCAACACCGACGGCGGCATCGTCGAGTTCAAGGCCAAGACCATCGGCGGCAGCGAGGTCGTCAAGCTGCGCGCCTCCGACGACGGCCGCGGCAACATCGCCTTCAAGCGGTGGGTCGGCAACGACGAGAAGGGCGCCTGGCACCCGGTCACGAACGTCGAGGCGCGGCAGGGTGGCCGTGCGAACCTGCTGCAGGCGACGCGCGGCAAGGACGGCCGGCTCATGGTCGACCGCTCCGCCGTCGATCGGTACTGGTCGCGCGCCGAGATGGTCGTAGGCAAGAACCAGCTCGGCACCACCGAGAAGGCTGTCTCGGCGCTGATGTCGTGGACCAGCAGCCGCTACCTCGGCGACCTGAACCACCAGGTGGCCGCCAAGAACTTCATCACGCAGACGATCACCTCGGCCTACGAGCTCGGCCCCCGCTGGCTCGTCGAGGGCGTGAAGCTGCTGCGCTCGCAGGAGGGTCGCGCGCTGCTGCGGTCGGTCGGCATCTGGTCGAGCGAGCTCTCCGACCCGGAGCACGGCGCGCTGCGTGACGTCGTCCACGGCGCCTTCGACACCTCGAGCGAGTACAAGGCCCTCCCGAAGGACGCCTCGCGCGGCCAGCGCCTGCTCGCCCGCTACCACGACCTCGACGCCAAGGGACGCGGCCTGTTCCAGATCGGCGAGGACACCTGGAAGGGCGTCACCTACCTCGGCGCGCGCGCTCGAGCGATGGAGCAGCTGAAGACCGGCGGCATGACCACCGACGAGACGCGCCTGATGGCGTCCCGCGGCGTCGACGCGAAGGACCACCTCTCGACGGCGGCGCACTGGCGCGCCATCGCCTCGACGGCTCGCAGCGGAGCCATGATCGACATCGTGACCCAGCCGATGGCGATGAAGAACCCGCTCTTCCGCCTGCTGATGCAGTTCCAGCGGCCGGCGATGGCGATGATGAACTACGGCTTCGGCCTCGCCCGCAACGCCTTCGAGGAGCTCGGGGACGCGACCAAGGGCTCCATCCGGCAGCGCAGCCTGCGGCCGTTCGCGAACCGGCAGCTCGGCGACGCCATGCGTCCGATCGCTCGCTGGGTCACCGCCTCGCTCGTCCTGTCCTTCGCCGACGAGGCGATGGGCACGAACCTCTTCGGGTCGATCGGTCCTCGCCTCGTCGACCTCGGGCAGGAGACGTTCGGCGTGTCGCTCGGCGACGCCTACCCGGAGCTCGACGAGCCCGACGAGAGCCCGATCACGAGCCGCCTGCAGGTGCCGTTCGCGTCGATCGGCGTCGGGCCGTCGCTCGGCATCCTCCAGAACCTTTCCCGCGCCGGGCTCGCATGGCTGAAGGGCGACGAGGAGGGTCTCGAGTCGGCGTTCTGGGCAGACACGAACGCGAAGCAGCGCCTCATGGAGGGCGTCGTCCCGGCCTACTCGACGCTGCGCCGGCTGTCCTACCTCGCGAACCCTGCCGACCCGGTGGTGGGGCCGGAGATCGCCGGCAGCGAGGTCGCGTCGAAGCCGTACATGGTGCTCGACGCCAAGGGCCGGCCGATCACGATGACGACCGAGGACGCGCTGCAGTCGCGCGGCCTGTTCGGGAGCATCACCGACCGCACCTCGGTCGACGAGCTGCGCACCCGCAACCGCACGCGCCGGCAGCTGCGCGAGCGCAACGAGGGCTTCCGCTCGATCCGCCGTCAGTGGTACGACGCGCGGCGCCGCCTCGCACTCGACGGATCGCCCGAAGACCTCCTCGAGGTCGAGCAGCTCGAGGCCAAGGCGCGCGGCATCCAGCGCGAGCTCGACATGGACGACTTCGAGCACGAGGAGCGGCTGCGCGAGCTGCCGGCCTGGATGCGCGAGATCGCCGGAGGCCGCTCGAACGACGAGAAGGCGCAGGCGATCCTGAGCAGGTGGAAGGCGCTCGGCCCAGACGGCTCGGGCTCCATGCAGCCCGACGAGCTCCGCTGGGCCTTCGATCGACTCATCAAGGACGTCGGCAGTCTCAGCCCTGCGATGCTGGAGCTGTCGGCTCAGGCGTTCCGTCGGGCGGAGCGGTAGGGGCGTCGCGCGCGGCCAGCACCTGCGCCGCGATCTCCTCGCTCGACCCCTCGAGCATGTCGCACCGGAACTGCACCAGCACCTGCAGCGCGGACTCGCCGAGCATGCGCAGCAGGATCTGGCCGCCCTCGCGCCGGTGGTCCGGCACCACCTGCCCCATGAACACCCGCCAGACCTGGTGCCCGGCCGGCAGCAGGCTCACGATCAGCCGCTTGCGCTGCTCGGACAGGAACTCCTGCCACTGCTCGCCGTGCTTATTCCGGGCCTGCGCGATCACCACGTCGATCGCCGCCCACGCCTCCTTGCGGGCCAGCAGCTCCTCCGGGTCCGAAGGTGCCGCCTCACTTCCGTCAGCCAGTGCGATGCCCATGTCGTCCTCGTAGAGAAAGCGCGGCCGCGACAGCCTTCAGCCGAATCGTTCCGGCCGGTGTCCGCGTCCTGCTGCCGCGGCCGCGCAGATCAGTCGGTCACAGCTGCTCGAGCAGCGCCTTCGCCACGCGCGACGGCAGGTGGTCGAACAGCGACACCTTCGACGACAGCCCGTAGTCGTTCACGGCGGTCGCCACCAGCGCGTCTGGGCTGACTCCTTGGCGCTTGCAGGCCTCGTGCAGGGAGGCGATCTGGTCCTGCGAGGCGAGCGGCTCCTTGGTCGGCGCCGGCTCCTGCCGTGCCGCCGCCGGAGAGTCGTCCGGGGCCGCCTCCTGCAGCACCTCGGCGAGCGTCGCCTCCTCCTCGGCCACGTCGCCCACCACGGCGCCAGGCGCCTGCTTGGCGGGCGTGCCGGGCGAGAGGGCCAGCGACCGCAGCCGCTCCATCGCCGGCACCGCCGAGCGCACGCCGGTCACGTCGCGCACGGTCACGTCGATCGACCGCTCGAGCCGCGCGAACTCGTCGTCGTCCATCACGCCGGTCACGCCCAGCGCCATGCGCGCGCACTGGATCGTCGCCTTGTGCCGCAGCATGCGCACCGGGAAGTTCTTCCACGGGAACGTCTCCTGCCGGCACTCGACCATGTACTCGGTCACGCGCGTCGGGCGCGACCGGTCCTTGCGCCAGATGATGCAGGTCACCGAGCGCAGCATCTTGCCGTCGTCGGACCAGTTGTCCTCGTAGTCGAGGCCGTCGAACGCCGGGTGGCGGTTGATGATGGTCGACCAGCCGTCGATGCCGACGATCGCCTGGATGCCCCCCTTCGACCACGTCCCGTCCGGCTTCTTCGCGCCCTTCTTGCGGAAGGCGTAGATCTCGCCCTTGAAGGGGTCGAGGTCGTAGCGGTTCGCGATCGACGCGAAGGCCGTCATCTCCTCGACGGTCGCGTCGGCGTCGAACACCGTCGCCTTCATCGTCGAGAGCATCTTGTCGGGGTCGATCCCGAACTTCTGCGACATCTGCAGCAGCAGCGTGCCGCCGCTCCTCGGCTGCGGGGTCATGCCAGCCGCAGGCACGGCAGGCTTCGGCGGGACGGCAGGGGTGGACGCGGATGCAGTCACTTCTTCTTCTCCTTCGGAGGCTTCACGAACGAGAGGTCGACCCACGCCGACTCTCCCACGTCATGCGGTTCCCGCTCGACGGACTTCACGCGCAGGCGCCGTCCATCGGGCAGCATCAGGATGCTCGCCTCCCCCATCGCACCGACGATGCGGTGGCGCAGCATCTTCTCGAGCTTCTTCGCTCCATCGCCGGCGCTCGAGTAGGCCGAGGCGTACTCCTTCGCGCCGTGCCACTCGGCCACCATCGCCTCGAGGCGAGCGTCGGCCTGCAGCACGATCTCGTCGGACGCCCGATTCGCGACCAGGCGCGAGAGCGCGGCCCCGTCCTCCGCGTGCAGCTCGGGCGTCTGGCTGCAGTCGCCGGCACGCCACCGCTCGACCAGCGACATGAACGCCGTCGCCCTGGCCGCGATCTCGCGCTGCAGCTCCGGGTCGGCCGGCACCGTCCAGACCTCGTCGACCATGTACGGCCGCTCGGCCCTGAACAGCGCGTAGAGGTCGGCCTCGGGCAGTCCGGTGCAGTACATCTCGGCCTGCACCTGCAGCAGGTAGCCGAGCGGCGGGTGCTCGTTCCACTCCTTGCGCAAGTCGACCGTCACCTTCAGCTGCACCACCCGCGTCTCAGGCACGATCGCGTCAGGCGTGGCGCGCAGCGCGGGGCAGTCGGGCTGGTAGTAGACGTCGCGCGTCCAGTTCAGCCAGGCGTAGCCGACTCCTGGCCGCTTCCGCTCCCACCGCTTGAGGAGGCCCGGCTCGATGTCGGAGTAGATCTCGAGCTCGTCGCGCGGCTTCTCGGCGGTCATGCCGGCCTTCTTGCGGAGCAGCTCGAGCGGCGAGTCGAACCCGAGGTGGTCGCCGTGCTCGTCGGTGAAGAGGCTCCCGACCTCCGAGGCGCCGATCCAGTTCCGCTTCGCTGCCACCCACGCCTCGACGCTCTCGGGTCGCTCGGAGAGGGCGGTGTTCACGACGGTCAGGTCATCAGGCACGGCGGGCTCCTTCTGGGGAGGCATGATATACATGTGCCGGCCCCGGGCGTCTACATCGCTCACGGCTTCGGCTCCACGCCGAGGGACTCGAGGATGGCGTCGATGCTCGGCAGGTCGAAGCGGTTCACTTGCAGATGATGGCGCCACCGCCCGCCATCCTCATCCAGCCGGCGGATGGTTTCGGCGGCGGCGTCGCACTCCGCTGCGTCAGCAGCGTTACCGCCACGCACTGACCCTGCGAGCAGCTTTCCAGACAGCCAGTTGAGTCGGTGGATCTGATTCTCCAGCGTCACCTTCGGCTTGGCCTTCTCCTCCGCGTCGGCCTCGCGCTCAAGGGCGGCGGCGCCGGCCATTAGCCGGCAGTAGAACGAATTGTTGCAGTATTTGGGGATGCCGTCCGCATCCTCGCGCAGACGAGCTGCCATATCTCTCTTGCTCACGGTCGCTTCCTCCTCATCGTGTCCTCGTGGTCGGTCGAATCGAACTCTGCGCCCAGGTGGGCCTCGATGAACTGGTCGATGGCTGCGCGTCGGGCGGCGAGCGCGAGGCTCTCCGGGTACTGCGCGGTGACCTGCTCGAGCAGCTCGAGGTGGTGCAGCGCGAGGGCCTCGCCGTCCCACTCTGTGCTGCTCGACTCGAACACGGTGCGCGTCTGGTACTTGTCCACGGCGAGCCGGTAGACGGTGAGCGCGGCTCGCTTCGCCGAGTCGAGCCGTTCGAGGTCGTTCACGACGCATCCTCCTCTTCCGTCTCGTCGCCGTACTCGAAGTCGACCTGCCCCTCGCAGTAGTCGCACCTGTCGTTCTCGTTGATGCACGACGGGCAGAACTCTCCGGCGCAGACGCGGCACTTGTAGGCCCACTCGATGAGCAGCGCGCCGCACTCCTCGCAGGCTTCCGACGACATCAGGGGAACTCCTTCAGCAGCGCCTCGATCTCGTCGGCGCAGTCCTTCTCGGGGAACCTGCGGGCTCGCCAGCCGGCAGCCATCTTCGCCAGCCGCTCGCGCAGCTCGCCGTCGCGCTTGAGCTGGGCATCGGCCGCTTCCAAGCAGGTGCTGAAGTGCTCCAGCGCCGAGGCAGCGCACGCCTCCGCCATCTCCTCCCGCGTCGTCACTTGCCGGCCTCCACGAACTTGAGCACAGCGTCTCGGGACTCCGACACCTGGTTCGGCTCGGAGGCGAAGTAGGAGGCGATAGAGGAAGCTCGGGAGGCATCTAGAATTGCCGCTAGTGACCAACTTCGATCTGGGTGGACGGCATAGTTCATCGCGTTGCGCACGGCGTCATCGACCATTTCCGAGATGTCCTCCACCGCGCGCTTGGCGCCGAGGCAGGAGTCGCAGCCGTGACATGGAGCCATCTCGCCGTTGGTCTGATCGAACACGCGCTCGCAGACTTTCGGCCTCCACGCCCTCGCCTTCTCCGCAGCGGCTCGCACGTCGTCGATGGTCATCGTCGGTTCCTCCGTCTCGCATCCTTGGCCCGCTTGCGGGCAGCCTTCTTCTCTGGATCAGCGCATCGCTTGCCGTGGCGCCATGGCGACCGCTGCGGCGACGGAAGCGGGTCGAGCGCCGGCAGGCCGCCAAGGGCAGCCACGGACGCTGCGAGTGTGAGTAGCGAGGCGGGCTTCATTGCTGGCACTCCGGGCACCCCGTGCGGCCGCATTCGTTCCCTGTCTCGCAGCGGTCACCGGCCACTCCGAGCGTGCCGCGCACAGCGCGATGCGGGATCTCGCACGAGTGCTCCTGCGGATGGATGGCAGTAGGCGCGTTCTCCAGTGGGATGGAGCGGATGGCCTTCGCTACGACTGCCATCGCCCCCGTGGTCAGTGCCGAGTTTTCGATCGTGCCGGCGATCTCGCGCCAGCCATCGCACACCTTCGCGCACCGCTCCCGCATCCTCTCCTCCGCGTCGCGGATGGCCTTCGCGATCGAGAGGCGGAGGGATGCTCGTGGCGTCTGCACACCGTACGCGTCGTCCCCGTAGATATCGCAGTTGCGCAGCGCCTCCTCGACGTAATCCGGCAGCTTGTCGCTCACCTGCACACTCCTCGCGGCTCTCGCCGCACCTGGGTCACGGTGGATCGTTTCCTGCCGAGCGGAGAGCAGCGTCGCGACCGGCAGCGGGCGTCGAGCCTCGCGCGCCTGCTCGCTGATCCGCGGGATGCGGGGGTCGCTCACGTCTCGCCTCCCGAACTATTCGGAGTTTCCGAAGGGTTGAGGGCGGAGAGGGCGGCCATCAGCTCGGGGCGGAAGCAGTTACAAGGCGAGTTTCCAGGCCAGTCAGCGTGGCACAACTCGTCGTGCCAGTTCAGGTCGTCGTTGATCGTCGTTTCGCGCTTCGCCGCCGCCTTCGCCACGGCTTCCAGCGCCTCATTGCGGGCGCGCAGGCGGGCGACCTCGGCCACGAGGCGGTCGATGGTGTCGTGCATCATCGCCACGTCACCGTCGAATGGCTGCGGCACGCGCTCGTCCTGGTTGAACTTGAGAGCGCGGTCGTAGGCGATCCGCTCCTCTGTGGTCATCACGTCGCTCATCGCATCCCCTCCCGCATCGCGCCAAGCTCACCCTCGACGTGATCCATCACGCGCCGCATCCCTTCCGCCATCCCCTCAGCGTGACCGTGCCTCCACGCCATCGAGGCGAGTGCGTAGAGCATCTGCGTAGGAGTGCGACCGGCAGCGTCCACGGTGATCGCCAGCCCGACGAGGCGGCGCAGCTCCTTCCCCCGCTCGGTCTGGTCGCGGCGCTCGTCGCCTGTGTAGGGGTTCATCGTGGTGAGCACCTCTTGCATGGGCACGAGATCATGTGGACGCACATGCCAAGGCCGTCGTTGCGATTTCCGCTGCCGTGGCACAACGAGCAACGATCGTGCAGGCAATCGCTCTTGTAGCGGTCGTTGATCTGGCGCATGGCGCGCAACCGCGCCACGGCCTTCCAAGGCGGCTCAGCGGCCTCGTCGTACCACTCGATTCGGTTGGTATTCATCGTCCTTCCGCCTCCTCGTTGACATCGAAGAACACGTCGAGGTCTTCGTCGTCCATGCCCGTCATCGTCTCGCCATCCTTGGACGGAGTGAAGTCGATCCTGAACGGGTTCCAGAGTCCGCGCCAGGAACCGGCCTGCGCCGCCCTTCGCCAGTAGTCGGCATCGACGAGGCTGCGACTATCGACCCACGAGGCCCATCGCCGCATCGACCTGCGTTCAGGGCTGCCCATCGGCCTCCTCCCACTCCCGCTCGTCGCGGCAGACCGACAGCCACCACGCGGCGGCTTGGTAGACCTTGCGAGCACCCTTGTAGACGAGCAGCGCGGCACCGATGCCGAGCACGATCAGGATCAATGAGTCGTTCACTTGGTGGCCTCCTTGCGAGCGGCTGCGCGGCGGTCGAACTCGGCCATGAGAAGGTCGTCCATCTCCTGCAAACGACCAGGGACGGCCTCTACGTGCGTCTCATTCGGCTTGCGCAGTTGGTTCATCACGGCAACACCAAGTTGCACAAGCGTCCTCGCGATCAGCTCGCCATCGCTCATGCCGGCGGGTGCGTCGGTGCGGCGGGGAAGGGCGTTCCACTTGGCGCCGTCGAGGTCTTTGACAGGCCCTCCAAGGAAGCACTCCAGCTCATCGGCGCACGTCACAAAAAGGCCGCGAATTGCTGGCCCACCGCACGCCGGGCACGGCTTCAGCTTCTCATCCATGGCAGGCCCTCCTCAGAGCGCGCAGGCGCTTCGCAGCCACCTTGCGACGCTCGCCTTGCGTCCAGTAGTCGAGCTGCTCTGCCCGCAGGCGCATCTCGCGCAGCAGGCGCGCGGCTCGCAGCTTCCGGCGGGCGGTGGTGAGGTTCATCGCTCACGCTCACCGTTCGGGATGCGAACCGATTCCAGATCCTTGCCCCAGCAGAGCAGCAGGTCGGATTGCTCCGACGGGCCGATGACCTTGGCGCCCAGGCTCCGCGCGAGAAACCCGATCTCTTCGAGGCCGTCTCCGAAGCGCCAGAACTGACGCGCGAGGCGCATCAGCGCGAGGCATGTATTGGCAACGCCCACCTCATCCTCGAGGAGCGACATGTCGGAGTGGAGCGCCACGGCTGCCACGAAGCGGACGATCTCGGTGCGCTGGCTCACTTGGCTAGCTCCGCTTCGATCTCGTCGAGGATGGCTCTGGTGATGGCGTCGGCCGACGCCCTCGCCGCCGCCCCCGCCGCCCCCGCCGCCCACGCCGCCCCCCCCCCCCCCCCGCCCC
>ERZ1292632.2725-Hain-H43-01um-R2-2725-length-14358-cov-5_pt1 | contig 14358 bp, 23 predicted proteins | sample MGYA00564407_ERZ1292632 | MGnify/ENA primary metagenome ERZ1292632 (study PRJEB36523, sample SAMEA6512637) | groundwater metagenome | collected 2019-01-08 | study: AquaDiva: Metagenomics assemblies of 32 groundwater samples | reverse complement strand
GAACGCGCTGCGCGGCGATGCTGCCGAGGCCACGCTCCGGCAACCGTACCGCCCCGAGCATGGCCAACTCACGTGGCACGCGGTTCACTTGGTCGTCGCCCTCGCCCCGTCGAGCACCCAGCGCCCCACGAGCAACAGCACGTAGGCCGCGCCGAACGTCATGTGCACGTCCGCCAGCGAGTTGAACGCCAGCCGAAACAGCGCCGCGAACAGGACGGTGATCAGCACCGTAACCAAGCCACCTACCAATATCTCCACCAGGTCCGCCGTCTTCTTGGGTGTCATCATCTCCCCCACTATTCCGTGTACCCGCTGGCCAGCTCGGCCAACGCCGACCCGACTGCCACGCTGCCATCCACGTCCCGCGCCACGCGTCGCTGCTCGCGCTCCGCCGCGCTCGCGCGCTCGATGCGCAGCAGGTCGTCGATCGTGTAGCCCTCTGCCCGCAGCTCGCACATCGCGCTGCAGTACGCCATCTTCCGGTACCGGCTGGTCGACCGATGCCGCAGGTAACGTGCCCCGCACCGCCGGCAGGCCAACACCAGGTGTACGTCGGTCGTCGCCATCGTTATATACTACCCCGGACCGCCACCTTCTACAGGCGCGCCACGACCTCCCGCAGCAGCTCCGCGCGCACCTGCCGCAGCAGCACGCCCAGGCGGTTCTGTCCGACGATCGCACCGTCCGCGCGCCGCACCGCGCCCCAGTACGTGTCACCCCAGTCGTTCACCTCGACCAGGTCCCGCCCCAGCGTCCCCAGCAGCTGCGGCAGGAGATCCTGGTCCCGGAACTTGTGCCGCAGCAGCCCGAGCATCACGTCGTCACGGATCTGCTCCCAGTCCCCACGCAGCGCGACCTGCCTGCCCAATTCCTTGGCCTCCCCCGGCGTGGCAGCCTGGCGGATGCGCGCCCGCTCCAGCCCGTCCAGCGTCTTGGCGGCCTGGTAGGCATGCTCGACCGTGGGGTAGGTAAACCCGTCGCTCACCACATCGACCGACCAGAAGTTACTCAGGAACCGGTATGGCCCGTGGAAGCCCAAGATGGGGACCTCAGTAGGGTGTGGGGCAGTGGTCACGATTTCACCTTCTTCATCTGCACGCCGCGTCGATGCGCCATCTCCAGGTACTCCGCGCTCAGGTCGATCCCCGATGGCCCGGCGGCCAAGCCGCTTGGCCACACCGTTACTCACCAAAGCTAGTCTCCCTGCTCCAGTTCCGCCTGCACGCGCCCCAGCGCTAGCGCCAGCAGCCGCGCCCGCTCGGCCACCGTCAGCTCGACCACCACCACGCGGTGGTCCACCGCCCCGTTTACCGCCACGCGCACCGGGGTCTTGCCAACCGTCCGGTCCAGCAGCTCCCGGATGGCGAGGATGTTGGGCGGCTGCTGGTACACGCGCCGCGCGTGCTCGCGCCCGACGAACTCCTCCACCCACACGCCAGCGACCAGCTCGCGCAGGGCGACCGGCACGAGCGGCAGCAGCGCGTGCAGCTGCGCCTCGGTGGCCGCGTACAGCGCGGCGAACTTGTCCTGCTTCCGCGGCCGACCGCCGCGATTGGGCCGCGCCACCGCCGGCCGATCCACCAACGCTGGCAGCTCAGCCACCGCGTCGCTCCCCCGCAGCCCGCGCCCGCTCCCCCCGCACCGCCAACAGTGCGGTGGTGGCCAGCAGGCGATCCACCAACACGTAGATCGTGTACATCGTACCCGTCAGCGGCAGCCCGCACCGTGCGTCGTCCAGGATCTCGTGCTGGATGGCGGCCACCGTGACCCCGAGTATCTGCGCGACGTCCTCGCTCCCCGACAGCAGCGACCAGAGCGTGGGCTCCTCGTGCTCCAGCACCTCCAGCGCCTGGTCGACCTGCGCGAGCACGTTTCGCTGCGTCACACCCATATGGTACCCTACAGCCTCCCGTCCCACAGCTCGCCGTACCGCTGCAGGAACCGCACCGCCGCCTCCGTGGGCGACCACGGCTCCACCACCAGCTCCGCCGGCGCCGGGTCGCCTGGGTACGGCAGTGCCACCGGCGGCCCCATGAGGTCGCGCGCCTCTGCCAGGAACACCCGCCGGTCCGCCAGCCGCACACACGGTGGCGGGGGCCAGGTGACCCCGAAGTGCGCGGCCACCGCTGTGGCCACGCGGTGCTCCAGTGCCCGGTACTCCGGCAGCAGGGACTTTACCGGCGCGCTGAGGTCCGCCACGTATGCCTCCGCGGCGTCGTGCACCAGCCCGTCGCGCGCGTGCTCCGGGTCGCACGTGCGCGACACCAAGACGCAATGTTGCGCCACCGAGAAGAAGGCCCGAGTGTGCCCCGTGTACCGGCACAGGTTCGCCAGCGCGTGCGCCACGTCGCGCACGTCCACGTACTCGGGGCGCGGGTCCTGCAGGTAGAACAGCCGCCCCGACCGTCCCTGGACCCACGGACCCCGTACCTGGTCGTGGGAGACCACGTACTCCTCGCTCATGACGCCACCCCCTCGCGCCGTGCCTGGAGCGCCGCGCGCGCCTCCCGCCAGCACCACTGTACCCCGGCCGCCTGCGCCCACGCGTCCCGCAGCGCGTGGTGCCCGCCGGGACGCTCGTCGGCCTTGGGCAGCCGGTACCCGCACAGGTCGAACAGGGTGCGCGTGTCGTGCACCTTGCTGAAGAACCACGGCACGCGGCGCGGCAACCGCCGGTATATCTCCTCCAGGATGGGCACGTCGAACGTTGCCCCGTGGCTCCACACGTAGCTCTGCTGGTCGTCGAAGTTCGCGCGAAACCACCGGCCAAGCATGTCCAGCGCGTTGTCCACGGGCACGGGGTCGGGCGCGAACAGCGCCCGGCGCGCGTCCGCCCCCTGGCCAAGCCACCACATCACCGTGGCACCGTCCACCAGGAGCCCCAGGTCGATGCACGACTGCAGCCTCACGTTCCGGTAGAACGCACATGGGTCGGCGTCGTCCGGTGGCTCCTCGGTGGGCTCCCCCAGCGGGTCGAACGCGTACGCACCGACCGACAGGATGGCCGGGCTGGCGCTCGTGCCCACGGTCTCCAGGTCCAACATCACGTCCAATGCCAACGTCCCTACTCCTCCCCCAGCTCCGCCACCTGGATGTGCACGCCAGGGCCCGAGGCACCGGCCTCGTATCGCTTACGTGCGTCCAGTCGCACCACCTGCGCGTCGTCGACGTACACCACCCCCGTAAGTGCGTCCAAAATCGCCCGTGCGAGCTTGTCCGCGTCCGGTCGCACGCTGGGCCACGGGCGCGTGACGGTCCGCCCGCGGGGCAACACGAACGACAGGCACACAGCTACCGGTTGGTCCGACATAATGATACCAACCATCGCCGTGGCCGCCGCATCCTGTACCGCCCGCCGCCACTGGTCGAGCATGCCCTTGTTGCTGGCGGTCACCACGGCGCGCGGACCGGCCACCGAGCCGTCGGCCTGCCGCCTGCCGACCACGAAGGCGGTCATGCTGCCCTGGGCAATTGGCCTACCTGCCACGAAGAACGATATCATCGGTCCCCCTCCTGGCCCTGTCCATCCACGGCGACAAGACGCGCTCGTACTGCTCGTCCTCCTCGCCACACCCCGCGCAGATGGCGTACCGCTTCAGGCAGTACGGACGCTCCCGCTGCTCCTCCGCGGTCATCGGGAGCGCGCTGTCGGACGCCAGCACCCAGTGGTGCCGGTGCGTGCCGTCGTCCACCGCCGCCGGCGGCGACCTACGACGTGCCACCACACAACCCCGCCACCGGCCGGAACGACCGCCGGTGCAGCACGCACGGTCCCAGCCGCGCGAGCGCCGCACGGTGCTCCGCCGTGCCGTACCCCACGTGCCGCTCGAAGCCGTAGCCTGGATACTCCCGCGCCAGCCCCCGCATCAGGGCATCCCGCCGGACCTTCGCCACGATGCTCGCACCGGCCACCACCCTCACCAGCTGGTCCGCCTTGGGCAGCGGGCGGCCCACGCCGTAGCCGTCCAGCCCGTCCACCACCACGTCCAGCGGCCCGGCTAGCACGTAGTCCTCGCGCAGGATGTCCAGCGCCCGCCGCACCGCCTCCCGCATCGTCGCGGTCAGGCCCAGCCGGTCGATGCTGTCTGGCATCTCGTGCACCACCGCCAGCGGGAGGTCGGCCGCCACCAACAGCCCGTACAGGTGCTCGCGCCGCGCCCGGCCCAGCCGCTTGCTGTCGTCCAGCTCCTGCCACCACGACGGCAGCTCGGCGGGGGCAACGAGCGCCGCCACCGTCAGCGGCCCGGCCCAGCTGCCACGGCCGACCTCGTCGATCCCCACCTGCGTCGTCACGCTCCCGCCTTCAGCACGACCGCGGTCGGCCGGCCGACGCGCTGCCCCACGAACCCGGCCACCGCATCGATGTTCTCCAGCAGCCACAAGCACGTATCCTGCGCCAGGTCCTCGGCGTCGTCCTGGCTCCGCGTCGAGTTGATCTGGATGGTCAGGCCGATGCGCCGCCGAGCCACGTACACCGACCGGGCCGTCCTAGGGTCCACCTGCCCTACTCGCCGATCCACTCGATCTTCCTCACCTCGTCCACCGACGCCAGGTGTACGCGGTAGTGGTGCGTCTTCCCGTAGCGCGGGTGGAACAGCATGAACTCCTGGCTCGGTAGGTTGGCCGCCGGCAACTTCATCTCCAGCGACAACAGGGATGGCCCCACGAAGCACCCGTTCTGGATGATCTCCCCCTTCAGCTCGCCCTCCATCGACGCTGGAAAGTGGCGGTGCGCCACCAGGAAGTAGTTGGAGATGCGCCCGTGGATGGAGTTGGAGAAGTGCTTGGTGGTCTCGTAGCCGGTGTACGTCCGGAACCCACCCAGGCCGTGCCCGTGCCGCGCCACGATCGAGTGGTTCAGGATCGACACGGTGGCCTCGAAGCCGGTGTGGATGTAGAGGTCGATCTGCCCGCCCTCCAGCACCTGCACGCCGTTCTCTGTGGTCCGCCACTCGCCACCGGTGGCCGCGCGGATGCGCTCCCCGATGATCTGCCACGCCATGGTTTCAAAGTTGTCCGGCCCGTAGGACTCGCGCGCCCGCGCCGTCACGCGCCCGTGGTTGCCGTAGACCTTGTAGATCTTGACGTGCTTGTACCGCGCGAGCAACCCGAGGACCACCTGCGTCATGTCCTCGACGAATCCCAGGACCTGGTAGATGATCGACTCGCTCATCTGCAGCGCCTGGGACTTGAACATACTGCCATGGCCCTCCATGTCGTCGCCCAGCGCGAACAGGTGCAGCGTGTCCAGCGAGACCACCAGCTGGGACATCTGCGTGAAGCGCAGTATCCCGTCGCGCCACCGCGTCAGCCGCTCGCGCGCGATGTCGATGTTGTACTCCCCCAGGCCATTGGTCGCCCGGCGATCGACGCGGCTATAATAATGAAGGTCGCTGAAGAGCGCCACCCCCTCCTGCGCCGTGTCAAACTGCATGTCCTCGCGGCGCGTGGCCAGCACGTGCCCCGGTATCTCCGGCAGCAACTTGTGCTGCGCCAGGAACTGCTGCGCGTGCTCGGCGAACACCACCGGGTCCACCTTGGGCTCGCCCGAGTCGACGTCGGTCACCACCGCGCCCTGCCCCCCGTGCCCGTTCCGGGCCGCGCTTGGCGCGTGCAGTGGCACGTGGAGACCGAGCTTCTGCAGCCGCTGCGCCAACGCCGACGGCGTCTGCTGCACGTGCCACCGCCGCTGGGCTGCACGGAGCAACTCGTCCTGGTTAGCGCCCGGCCGGCTGGCCTGCTCCACCAGCCACGCCTCGATCTTGCGCCGCTCCCCCAGCGGTAGCTTGGCGTACTCAGTCAACCCTGCCATATTTCCCCCCTAGGCCCCTGGGGCGCGCATCTCGCTCTCGCGCCTGCTCTGCTCGCGGCTCAACCGGGCCAGCTGCTCGGCGTATATCTTGGCCTGCGCCTCCAGCCGTCGCACCCGCACCCCCCGCGCGATGATGTTCTGCTGCAGCTGCCGCAGGTCCGTGCCCTGCTCGGCCACGGCCAGCGCCTCCAGCACGTCCTGGGCCGGCGGGCGCCCACCCTCCGTCGCGCGCAGCTCGTGTACCCGCACGCCCAACCTGATCTTGAACACCGCGCTGACCGCCCCCAGCTCGGCCTCCTCCTTCCCCTGCACGTCCAGCAGGTACGTAAACCACGCGGTCAGGCGCAGCTGCAGCTCGCCCAGCTGCAGCGACGTCAGCTGGCGCACGTTGGTCGGGAACGCGTACTCGGTGCCGAGCCCGTCCGGCCGGATCATGCGCGGCAACCCCAGCCCGTGCAGGAACCGCTCGGTGTCCTGCATCACCTGGTCGACCGTCCAGCTAGCCTCCACGCAGCGCCACCTCCTGCAGCCTACGCTGCACCTCACCCACGATCGGCTCGACCCCGTCCTGCAGGTCGTAGCACGCCGCCTCCTGGTAGCACCGGCGGCACTCCGCGCTGCGGCGCGCGTACGGCGGCGGCACCAATTCTCCCCGCAGCGTGTGCGCACGCGCCTCCAGCGCCGCCCGGAACGCCTCCAACCGCAGCTGCCCGTCCGGCCGCATGTAGCGCACCTTGTATTGCTGCGTGTCGGTGTTCTCCAGGATAAAGATGCCGGTGTCCTCCGCGCCCAGCGCCGGTGCCAGCTTCACGAGGTACTGCGTGAGCTGGTGCACGTAGCGCCGCTCCCGGAGCGCGAGCAGCCGCGCCATCCTGGCGTGGTCCGGGTCCTGCGCCGGTACGAGGCCCCAGCGGCGGGCATTCATGGTCTTGACCTCCACGATGTATCGGAGCTTGGTGACCGGGTGCCGCACCACCACGTCCAGCTCGCCGCTCCAGAACACCGCGGTCCCGGCTGGGGGTGATAGGTTCAGGAGCGACGTCCCGTCGGCCAGCTCGCGCAGCCGCTGGCTGTCGGCCACCAGCAGCCCCGCCCTGGCCAGCCTGTCCACCCAGCGGACGTGCGCCCCGGTGCCGTTGTCCATGCGGCGCCGCCCCTGCGCCCCGTTGGCCGACCGGTGCCCCAGCATGTCCAGCTGGACGTCCCGTGGGCAGGTCGAACACGCGGACGGCCGGATCGTCGCGGCCGGTGCCTGCCACCGCTCGGCTTGCTCGTCCACCGCGTCCACCGCTGGGCTGAGCCAGTCCTCCACCTGCACCTGCCGCAGGAAGTCGGCGATGCTGCGCCTGTTATCCGCCACCGTGACACCTCGCGCCTGGGCCGCAGCCGGTCCACGCCAGCTCACCGGACAGGAACCTGGCATAGGTATCCAGGTCCACGTGGTGGAACCGGCGCCAGTGCTGCGGGTGCGGGATCGTCGCGTGCGGCACCCCGACCGCATCCAGTTCGTGGGCCGCGTTGCGCCCGAGGGCGACCACCCGCGGGGCCAGCTCGCGCAGATATTCCAGGTCCAACCCACCAGCCAGCCGCGTGCCGTCCAGCTGGACGGAGTTGACCACGCAGTAGCTGTCCAGCGGTCGGTCCCCCATGGCACGGTGCAGGTACCTCCCCGACTCGGAGCCAAACACCACGCCTTGGCGCGCGTACCGCCGCGCGTACCGCCGCACGATCCCAACGTCCCCGGCGGCCCGCCGGAGCACCCTGGGGCGCTGCACCGGCTGGTCGCCCACCAGCACCAGCGGCGGGTCGACCGCGTTGCCGAGCGCGGGCACGGACGTGTCCAGGAGGCGGTGCCCGCGCAGCCACCGCTGGATGGCCAGCCACGTCGCCACGCGCCCGACCATCCCCTGCATGGCACCCGGCACCGTGTAGTTGTAGCGCAGCACCGACAGCGGCGTCGTATACAGGTACTCCTCGTACAGCCGCCGCACCAGGTACTGCCGCGCCGGGTCCTCGTAGCGCACGGCGTCGGCGTCGGCACGCGGCCTGCTGGCCAACGTGTGGGCCACGACGGCAGGCGGCGGCGCGCAGTACACCAGCACCGCGCCACGCGCGAGCAGCTCGCCCGTCACCAGCCAGTCCTCGAACGGCGACAGCATCGGTCCGTCGTGAAACGCCCGCCCGTACACGTGTCCGCTGACGTGCAGCCGGTCGAGCACCGTCGCGCCGGCGTGGCCACGCAGCCCGGCCACGCAGTGCGCCAGCGGTGGGCGCCACGGGGCGCCGCCCTTCCAGGTAGCCAGGCCCAGCTGGTCCCGCAGCACCGCGGCCAGCGTGGACTTGCCCCCGCCGTCCGGCCCCTCCAGGAGGACGAACGGTCCCGGCGTCACGTCTACCTCGGCCATCATGCCCCCCACACCGCCGCCCTGCCCCTGCGTATATCCCGCGAGCTGCCCCACGCCTCGGCGAACCGCCGCACCCGGCCCGCCACCGTGGCCCGGCCCGCCACCGTAGCCAGGTCCGCCGCCGGTACGTGCAGCACCGGCAGCGCCGCCTCCCGCGCCAGCCACCCGTCGCGCACGTAGTCCCGGTAGCGCGCCTTGCTGCCCCGGTGCGTCGGCCCGTCGCACTCGACCGCCGCGTGCACCTCCGGCAAATAACAATCCACCCGGTACGACCCGAAGCGCACCTCGTCCTCCACCTCCAGCCCGACCTCGCGGATGACGTCGTGGAGCGCCGCGTGTGGCCGCGTGTAGGCCGTCGGCGTCGGTTCCCGGTCCCACTGCGGCACTAGATGTCCACCTCCGGGATGTCGTCCACCGCGCGCTCGATGGTGGCGCGCAGCTCCGGCTCGTCCTTGATGGCCTGCAGGAGCCGCGGCCGGCCGTAGATCCGCCGCTCCCCGACGTAGTAGTACGGCGGCTCGGCGCGCACCACGCCGCGCTCGATGGCCAGCTCCATGAGCCCCGCCAGCTCGTCCAGCTCGCCCGTGTAATAGAACGGGATCGAGGCCTCCTTGAACGGCGCACCCTGCTTGTTCTTCTCCACCCGGATCCGCAGCTGGTAGCCCACCCGCCGCTTGCTGTCCCCGGTCCCCTCCTCGATGAACGCCCCGCGCCGCACGCGCACCAGCTGCCACGCGTAGAAGCCAGGCGCCTTGCCCCCCGGCATAGTCTCCGGGTTGCCGTAGCCGCCAACCGCCATGCGCAGCTGGTTGATGCAGAGCACCATCGTACCGCGATTCTCCGCCTCGATCAGGCGCAGGCCCCGACCGATCAGCCGCGCCTGCACCCCCACAAACTGCCGCTCGAACGTCTCGCCCTCGTCCACCGCCAGCTCCGCGTCCGCGCTCAGGGCAGCGAGCGAGTCCATGACCAGCAGGCCCACGCGGCGGCGCACCAGCGCCAGCGCAGCCCCGAAGGCCGCCTCGCCGGTGCGCGGGCGCACCACGATCACCCGCGCCGGATCCACGCCCACCTGCTGCGCCCACTGCGCCACCCAAGACTTCTCCACATCGATGAACGCCACGGACATCCCGCGCTGCTGCGCGGCCCGCATGGCCAGCATCGCCAGCAGGGTCTTGCCTGCGCTGAATTCCCCGACCAACACGCTGATCCGGTCGAACGCGAACCCACCGTCCAGCGCGGCGTCGAATGCCGCGATGCCCAGCGGGAGCTTGTGCAGCTCCAGCGTCGGGTCGTCGCCCCACACGAGGTCGACCCCCAGCTCCTTGGCGATGGCCGCCCGCATGAGGCCCAGCTCGTCCTGGCTCAGCAGCCCACCGTCGCCGCTACTCGCTCGCTTCGCCAACGTCAGCCTCCCCGGCGACCACCAGCGCCGCGCGTGCGGCGATCGCGGCCTCGTGCTCGCGGACCTTGGTCACCACCGTAGCGATGTTGCGCCGAATCATATCCACGGAGCGCTCCAGGCGCTCCACGCGGTCCGCGTACCCCGGCTTGCTGCCCATGGGCGTCAGCATGTCGCTGATCACGCGCTCCAGCTCGCCGTCGATCGCCGCGAACGCTACCCCGGCCGCCGCGAGCCCGGCCTGCACCTGCGCCGCCACGTCTCCCGCCGGGTCGATGTTGGCCACCCGCAACTCCGGCTTCAGGAAGCCCATCTCGCCGAACGGCAGGGTGGCACCCAGGCCCACCGTGACCAACAGCCGGTCAACCCGCACCTCGTCGACCGGCCGCTCCCGCCGCGCGGCCACCTAGAAGCTCACCAAGTCGTCGTCGCCGTCAAACGCGTCCTCGCCGGCGCGCTCCCCACCACCAGCGGCAGGGCGCTCCCCACCCCCCGTGGTGGCGTGGTCGCTGAACTCCGCCTCGATCAGCGCGTCCACGTCACCCAGGTCCCGCCGTGCGGCCACCACCTCCGCTGGCACGGTCACCGGGTCCTGCGACTCCAGCACGTCCACGGACTGTGGCCCGCTGCCGGTGCGCTTCAGCCTAAATGGTCGGTTTAAGACCGTCTGGTGTCTGCCGGTACTGCCGCCACCGTCTTCCTCGAGCGCGTCCGCCACGCCTTGGTACTCCATATCCAGCTGGTCCGCCAACCGGCTCTTCAGGATGAACACGCGCAGGTCGCGCACGGTCTCCGCATAGTATGTGGTGGTCCCACCACCGCCCCGCCGTATCGGCTTCCAGTCCTGCCCCGCGGACGGTGGCTTGGGGTGCGCGATCTGGTCCACCCACACGAACGTCACCGAGCGCGGCCACGGACCTGGCACCTGGCTCACGCACAGCTCGCACTTCTCTACCGGGTCCTGCAGCGACCGCCGCGCACACAGCACGTCCTTGCTCCACGTACCCCCGCCCTTCCGTGGCACCGGCACGCCGTGCATGAGCGGCACCACGAAGTCCGTTGGTTCCTGCAGAAACCAAAACTTGGCGATCTCACCCTCCGTCAGCCAGAGCCGCTTCGTCCGACTGCCCCAGCTCGAACTCGCGGCCTGCTGCTGCCGCAAGTAGTCCAACCCACGCCCGAATCCACCCATCCCCGATATCCCTCCACCGCTTTCCGTGTCTCGATTGCTTCGCATTATTAGAGTACCGCGGCAGCCTACAACCAAATGGACAAAGAGATAGGCGGGGACCCCGTAGGATCCCCGCCACTTCATTCTGGTGCAGGGGCGCGGCCCCTACGCGTTCACCGGCTCCCTGTCACGTAGCTCGATGGCCAGCTGCATGCGCGTGGGCTTGGCCACGTGCTGCCCGCCGTGGTAGATCAGGTTGATGGCCGCCCGCCGCAGCTTGTCCGAGGACAGCTCGTGCAGCAGTTGGTCCCACTCCACCAGTTCCTCATCCGAGGTGAATGCCCGCAGGCCAGGCACGTCGAGCGACCTGTTCGAGAACGGCTGCTTGGAGCGCAGCAGCTCCCACCTACCGTCGGTGCACCCGCACGGCCGCCGCACCTCGTGAGCAGCACCCTCTGCCCCGCAGGCGGTGCAGCGCCGCCCCACCGCTGGCCGGTGGAACCGGTGCTCCCGCGCCTGGATCTTCTGCATCGTCGTCAGGCACGAGAACGCGAAGTAACCAGTGAACCTGCTCGGTCGCCCGTTACCGGTGCTTTTCCGCGAGATGGTGCCCAGTTGGTAGCGTCGCTGGCAGTCCCACAGCAGGAGCCGCAGTTCCTGCGCGAGGTCCTCCAGCTCGTAGCCGTCGATCAGCGGATCTGCGCGCCGCGCGAACATGTAGATCATCGGTGTGTAGCGCTGCAGCAGGTCGTCGTACGTCACGGAGCGGGGGTCCAGCTCATGGGGCTCCGGTTCCCCGCGTCGTCGCATCGTGTTCATGTCTATGCTCCCTTCTCATCGGTGTTGACCTCGACCAGCGCCAACATGTTGGCTACCCGAACCTCGATCTGCGAGAAGTCCACCTCCAGCGACCGCAGTTCATCGGCTCGCACACCGTGATCCTCCATGGGGCGGAAGCATGGACACCCGCACCCCACGTGGGCGCAGGCACCTCCGAAGTGGTGGCCACGGACGTGGCCACACCGACACCAGTACGTCATTTTGGATACCTCCGCAAGTACCTAACCACACAGCGCCCCCGCCGTCAAGTCCCACGCCGTCAAGTCCTACGCCGAAATCTAACGAAGGTTAAGGCCGCTCGCCACCGCGGCGAAGGCCACGCACAGCTCGTCGGCCGTGCACTCGGCCACGTCCTTCCGCCCCGCCGGCAGCGGAAGTACCACCAGCTCGGCGCGCCGCAGCACCGGGTGTCGCAACGCCCGGTCCGTGCCCGCGCGCCCGGCGCGGTCGGCGTCCAGCGCCAGCACCACCCGCCAGAACCGCCCCGCCAACAGCGCGGCCTGCTGGTCCGAGATGTCGGCACCCAGCGCCGCCACGACCGGGTAGCCATGCTGGTCCAGCCACATCGCGTCGAGCGACCCCTCGACCAGAGCGACCCAGCGTGCCCCCGCTGGCACCAGGTCCCACCCGAACAGGTAGCGACGCTTGTCGGTCCCGGCGGTCAGCACGTACTTGGCCGGTCTGCCACCGTGGGGCCGCCGCACCAGGCCCACCAGCTCGCCGCCGAACCACAGCGGCAACACGTCGCTCCGCGTCTCCTGGTCCCAGCCCACGCCCCACCGCCGCAGCGTGTCGAGCGAGAACCCCCGCCGCAGCATGTAGCCAGACGTCCGGCCGCGGTCGTAGAGCAGCGGCTCGCTCCATGCGTGCGCCGGGGGTGGGGGCTGGTCGGCCAGCATATCCCGCAGGGCGTCCGGGCTCGCGGCGGCACCCTGCAGCAGCTCCCGCCGCACGTCCCGCGGGTCGGTGCCGCGCACGGCCGCCAGCAGCTGCGCCAGGTCGCCGCCCTGGCCACACCCGGCATAGCACCGCCACGCGCCGTGGGTCAGGTGCACCGTGAGCGCCGGCGTCTGCGTGTTCTCGTGCAGCGGACAAAACGCGAGCCCCCAACCATTGCTCTCCTGCACCACGCGCACGTCCAGCTCCGCCAGCACGCGCGACACCACCTGCCCGCCGTAGTTCACCCCAGCCCGACCTCGCCCGTGTCCGGGTTCTCCACCGGCGCCAGCTGCCCGATGTCCCCACGGTCGACGTCGTACCGCAGATACACGCGCGTGCGGATGGCCCGCCCACCGCGGATCTTGGGGACCTTGAGCACGCGCTGCACCGGGTTCCCGCGCCGCTCTGCCAGCTGCAGCACCCGGCTGGCGGTCTCCTCCAGCGCCATGCCGTACCCGGAGAAGCCCAGCCCCGGCGGGTCATCGTTGGCCTGCACGACCGACCGCTGCACCTGCGACACCGCCAGGACCAGCATGTCCAGTCCCTGGGCCAATCCCTTCAGCACGCGCGCCATGGTCATGATCACCTCCCACGTCGACCGGATACCCTCCACCTCCAGCAGGTGGAACCCGTCGATCGCCAGCACCTGTGGCCGGTGCTGGTGGATGAGCGCCACCACGTCGACCAGCGAGAAGGTCCCGCGCTCCCCCGCGTCCTGCACGGTGTACTTCGGCAGGTCGCGCAGGGACATCTCCGCCGCAAACTCCGCGTACCCAGGCAGGTCGTGCCCGCCCCGCTGCAGCGCCTCGTTGCTCAGCTCCCGGCCGAGCATGTGCGCCAAGATCGGGTCCAGCCGATCCCACACCTCCCCGATCGTGCTCTCCGGCGACAGGTACAGCACCCGCAGGCGGTTGCGCAGGCTGGCGTGGGCGGTGAAGTACTGCAGGAGCCAGGATTTCCCGACGCCCGGCGGCCCGAGGATCGCCGCCATCTCGCCCGGCCGCCACCCACGGCCCCCCTCGTCGAAGCACGCCAGCCCGGTCGGCCACCCCGGCGGCTCGCCGCGCGCCCGCGCCGCCGCGCGCTCGGCCAGCTCCAGCACCCGCCCCGCGCGGTCGTGTATGTTCTGCGCGTGGCTCTGCCGGTTCTGGCCGAGGTTGCTCAGCTCGGCCACCAGCTGCTGCACGGCCCCCAGCGGGTCGCGCTGCAGCTGGTCCGCGTGGGCCAGGATGGTGCCCCGCGCGCGGCGCCCGTACGTCCGCCGCATCAGCTCCGCCGCGAACAGGTCCGCGTCGGTGACGTCCGCCGGCAGGTCCAACTCCAACGCGGCGCGGAGGTCGCCGGCCGTCACGAGCCGCCCCTGCTGGAGCCGCTCCATGACCAGCTGCCACGCGCGGGCGCACTCCTCCACCTGGAACGAATCATCGGCGATGCCCAGCCGCACGGCCGCCTCGATGTGCTCCGCCGTCAGGTGCGCCGCCAGGAACGCCAGCTCCAGCTGCCGCGGTGGCAGCTCAGCTACCACGTCACCGACCCCGTGCCGACCCCGTGGCCCTCCCACAGGCGACCCAGCATGGCCGCGGCCCGCGTCATCTCGCCCACGTCCCCCACCTCCTCGCCGTCCCGCCACCGGCCCAGCCAATATACCACGCTGTCCTGCACCATGCCGGAACGCAGGCGGCGTGCCCACAGCGCCCACCGCCACGCATCGCGCGGCACGTCGAGCGCCACCCGCGCCAGGTCCAGCGACCGTGGCCCGAGCGAGTACGTCACGGAGAACTCCAGCCCG
>ERZ1292632.2723-Hain-H43-01um-R2-2723-length-14361-cov-5_pt1 | contig 14361 bp, 21 predicted proteins | sample MGYA00564407_ERZ1292632 | MGnify/ENA primary metagenome ERZ1292632 (study PRJEB36523, sample SAMEA6512637) | groundwater metagenome | collected 2019-01-08 | study: AquaDiva: Metagenomics assemblies of 32 groundwater samples | reverse complement strand
GGCACTAAAGACGGCCCTGCTTAACCAGAGCGTAAGTCGCTGTGCGAAATGGGACATGGCAAATACGGCCAGTGGTCCCGGTAATGAGGACGCGCACCGGAGGCTAACTTAGGATCGGTGGCGGATTTCCGCAAGGCACGTATATTCAACACCGCACATGAAGCTCTGGCTGCGGCTGCCGACCGACCTCGATACGGCCTTTGTCTGGGAATGCCGGAACGATCCCACAACCCGCGCCGTGTCGATCCAGCAAGACGAAATCCCCTACGAAATCCACCAAGCCTGGTGGGGCCGGTTTCTTAAGGCGCCCGATGGTCGGCTCTGGATTGCTACGGCTGGCGAGGACCGACTGGCGGTAGGGTACGGGCGGGCTACGTGGGAGCATGACGTGGCCGATATCTCTATCGCACTCCATCCCGCAGCGCGGGGTCAAGGGTACGGAACGAGCCTGATCCGGAGGACTACGGTGGAGATTTTCAAGACCCGTCGAACACGCCACGTAACGGCACTCATCCTCCCACATAACGTGCCATCGCTCCGGGCCTTCTGGCGGGCTGGTTATGTGTGTACGGGCTCAGTGGAGATCCACGGCAACCGGGTGGAGATACATGTCTATGATCCGGATCGGTGAGCGGAAAGTAGGACCGGGCTATCCGGTGTTCATCTGTTGCGAGGTATCAGGTAACCACAATGGTGATTTGAACCGAGCGATCGCGTTGATCGAAGCCGCGAAGCGGGCGGGTGCGGATGCCGTGAAATTCCAGGCGTTTACGATGGAGGAGATACTAACCCTCCGCGGTCGGGGCCAGGCCCCGCCGCCATGGGAAAGCGTGACGTTGCCAGAGCTGTACGCCAAAAGCATCACGCCAGCCGAATGGTTCCCGGAACTATTCACTTTCGCCCGGGACCTTGGACTGATCCCGTTCGCCTCTGTGTTCGGTCGCCGGTCGTTGGCGCTCCTGGAATCACTGGACTGCCCAGTCTACAAGATCGCCAAAGCGGAGGCGCGGGTTGGTTGGCTTGAGAAAGCGGTCCGGGCCACCGGCAAGGACGTGCTGATTAGTGGGGCTAATGTGCTCTGCCCCGGTGGCTATCCCTGCAAGCCTGAGGAACTGGGGCTGGAGCGCATCTATCGGGGGGGCTTCGTGGGGCTCTCCTGTCATTGTCCTGATCCGTTGGTCGGCCCCGTCGCGGCTGGGGCTGGAGCGTCGTATCTTGAGTTCCATCTGACGCTCGATGACGGCGTACCGACCCTCGACGATGACGTGAACCTGACCGCAAGCCTGTTCGCCGAAATGGTGCGCCTAGTCTGGAAAGCGGAGATGATGCGGTGATAACCAAGCGCCGACCGCGAGCGTATTTCATCGAGCACCGGATCGCCGATCGTATGGCGCCGCAGATGCGCCGGGCCTTCCGGGATGCCATTAGTCTATCTACTGCCCGTATTCAACCCGCTCCGATAGCCGAACTGTGGTCCAAGGGACCGGAGGCAGTCTTCCACGCCCTGCCCTGGCGAGATATGGAACTCGACTGGCTGGGCGGGTTCGCCGATGCGTTGCTTGCGACGTTGCAGGCGTCGGCGAAGGCGCACGCCAGGGTGTTCCGCGGGGAAACCATTGCCAAACAGGAACCCGTTGGCCGCTTGGAACTTAGCCTCGACCTGACCAATCCCCGGGCCGTGCGGTGGGCGCAAACCCGAGCCGCAGAACTCGTGACCCAGGTGAGCGAGGAGACGAAGGCCACGATTCGCCGGCTGATTGCCGACATGTACTTCCAGGGCATCCCGCCGGACAAAGCTGCCCGGATGCTCCGGCAGCACATTGGGTTGACGGAACGGGATAGTCGGGCAGTGGCGAACCTCCAAACCCGGCTGGCGCGGGAACAGGCGGCACGGGTGGCCGAAGGACGGGAGCCGCTACCGGATGAGCGGTTGGTGGGGCAGGTAGACCGCTATTCGGAGCGGCTGCTCCGCAACCGGGCCACCCTGATCGTGCGGACGGAGAGCATCCGGGCCTCTGCCCAGGGCCAACAGGAATTGTGGAACCAGGCCCAGGATCAGGGGTTGCTTGACAAGGAATTTACGCGGCGGATTTGGATAGTGACGCCGGATGAGCGGCTATGTGAAATTTGCGCCCCGATGGCGGACGACCCTGAGAATATCGTGGGGTTGGATGAGCCGTTCACGGACGGGGAAGGTCAGTCCGTCATGAATCCACCAGTGCATCCGCAATGTAGATGCGCGGTAGGGCTGGTCTTTGCGGACGAGGCTGGGGAGTTCAGGTATGCCGGCCGGTGAACCCCTTGCGTAAATCCCGCCCCTAGTATAGTCTAGCCCCTAGTCGGGAGTCTGGACCGCCCCACGTGGGGGCACGGCCCGCTTGGCTGAAAGATGCCGGGCGGGCCTTTCTGCGTTACGGGGTTCTATGCCATTCGGTGAATACAGTGATTTCGCTGACTGTGTGACGCTGAACCAGGACAAAGACGATCCGGACGCCTACTGTGGCAGTATCCAAGCCCAAGCGGAGAAACACATGGGATTGACGTTGACCCGGGATGAAGTCAAGAAAATCTGTCCTGCCTGCGCGGTGAAGATGGAAGCCCGCGGCTGGACCCACCTCAACGTCTCGGCGGAAACCCTCCTGAAGCTTGGCAGGACGCTCGAAAGTGAAGCAGACAAATCGCAGGACCCGAAACCCGATAATCGCTTTACCGTCAAGAAAATCGAGCCGGATAAACAACTCGTTTTCGGGTGGGCCAATGTCGCGATCCGGAAAGACGGGACGGTGGTGGTGGACCACGACCAGGACATGGTGACGCCTGAAGTGCTGGAGGAAGCGGCCTACGGGTTCGTGGCCTTGTCCGGGGAAGCCGACGACATGCACGAAGGGCCGGCTATCGGTCGGGTGGTCGAATCCGTGGTCTTCACGGCGGCGAAGAAGCGGGCGATGGGCATCGCCCAGGAGACGGTTCCCGATGGCTGGTGGGTTGGTTTCCATATCGAGGACCCGGAGGTCTTCGCCAAGGTCAAGACGGGTGAACGCCGGATGCTGTCTATTGCCGGCGTTGCCCAACGGGAGATGAGCGCATGAAAGCCCCGAGCTGGCTCAAGCGGCTGCGGATCAATCGTGTAGCCCTCGTGGATAAGGGGGCCAATCCGGAAGCCGAGATCGTGTTGTTCAAGCGGGAACACGGGTTCGCGTCCATGGAAGAGTGCATGGCCGAACATGACGACATGGACAAGTGCAAGGCACTCATGGGGGAGATGGAAAAGATGACCGACAAGACGCCGGACCCGACCGCGATTGAGAAGCGGCTCGCGGAGTTCGAGAAGCGGGCGGCCGAGGCGGAAGCCAAGGCGAAGGCCGCTGATGAGAAGGTCCAAAAGCTTGAGGATCAGCGCGAGATGGACGTCTTCATTGCCAAGGCGAGTGGCCTCAAGGATGCGGGCTTCACGCCGGATGATGCGGCTATTCTCCGCAAGGTCTACAAGGCCGTGACGGCCGAGGAGGCCAAGCGGCTCGACACCATCCTGAACGGCGCCGCGGCGCTGGCCCGGGATTCCGTCGCTTGGCGCGAGGTCGGCGTCTCGGGTGGAGGCGGGTTCGGCGGCGGGGCCTACGAGAAACTGGAGAAGATGGCCAAGGAGGCCCAGGCCAAAGAGCCTAAGCTGACCACAGCCCAGGCGATGGCGAAGGTCGCCGATACGCCCGAGGGCTTGGCGCTCTACAACGAGTACGAAAAGGAACGGTCTGACGCCGTTCGGAGGGTACGGTAATGGCATACGAAAGCCCGCTGTTCAATGTCGGCAACTTTCAGGCGAGCACATCGTTTGCCTCGACCGACCAGTACTGTTTCGTCACCCTGAGCACGACGGTCAACAGCCCGCCCGATGTGCGGATCGTGGCTACCTCGGGCGTGATGGTCTTCGGCGTTTACCAGGGCGCGGCCTGTAGCTCGGGCGATGCCTGCGACGTCATGGTGGCGGGTGTGAGCAAGCTCCGGTTCAGTTCAACGCACGCCGCCGTGGCGGTTATGGACCGGATCTATAGCCGGGACAACGGGACGGGGAATTCAGGCACTACAGAATCATTCAACATCGCGGCGCTTGCCCTTGAGGGCTTGGCGGCGGATACCAGCGGGATCATCTCGGTCTTGTTGACGCCGCAAGGCGCCGGCAGCTCTTAACGGCTGACGTGGAAAGGAACTAAGGAGACACCATGCCCCAACCAACACTGCAAGCGGTCCACGTCAACCAGCCGCTCACGAACTTCAGTCTCGCGGTCTGGCAGTCCCAGGGCTATGCCTGGAACTCGACGCGGCCCGTGCGCCTGACGCACCGCTCGGATGTCTATTACACCTATGACCAGGACTACTGGTTCCGGCAGAACCAGGCGCTCAGGCGGGCGCCCGGGACGGAATCGGTCGGGTCTGGGTATGACATCAGTACTGCGACGGTCACGACTGAGCGGTACTCAATCCACAAGGACATCGCCGATCCAATTCGGCGGAATGCCGATCCTGGGTTGAACCTAGACCGTGAAGCATCTGAATGGGCGGCAATGCAACTCAACATCGAGCTGGAACGGCTCTGGGCCGGCATCCTGTTCGTGACCGGTGTGTGGAATGCTTCAACCACGCCGGGTACGCTGTGGGATGTGGCGACCTCGGACCCAATCAGCGACATGGAAGCCCGGGCGCTGGTGATGCAGGAGAACACGGGGCGCCGGCCGAACACGCTCTATCTCGGTGCCCAGACCTATTCTGATGGGCTGAAGAACCACCCCGACCTGCTCGATCGGATCAAGTACACTCAGCGTGGCGTGATTACCCCGGACCTGATCGCGGCCTGTCTTGATCTCGACCGGGTGGTGATTTGCTCCGCAACCCGGAACACGGGGATCGAGGGCGCGACCCGAACGATGGACTTCATTGGCGGCCAGGATGACGCGCTGCTGGCCTATGTCTCTCCCACCTCGGGACTCCTGACGCCGACGGCCTTCCAAACGTTCGTCTGGCCGGAAGCTGGCGCGGCCAACGAGTTCGGCGTGGCGACCAAGAAGTACCGCTTGGAAGAGAAGCTCGAATCCGACCGCGTGGAGACTGAGCTGTGGGTTCAGTTCGTCCTCACCTCGACGCTGTTGGGTGAGATGTTCATCAACACGGTGACCTAATGCCTGAGCCTCGGGAAGCCCTGCTCGTCATGAAGCGGATGAAGTTTCCGGTGGCGAGCGCCGATGGGGTTCGTCAGGAGGTCCGGGCGTTTGAGCCGGGCGAGTTTCTCCCGCGGGCGGATTGGGATCGGGCACCGGCCCGGTCCCGCCGCTCGATGGGCAATACGGGCTTCATCCGCGATCCGCTGAATGTGGAGATCAACCCGCAGACAGGGGAAGCCATGCCCATGCCAATTGCCAAGCCGTCGGTTACGGTACTCGGGAAGAATGGCTATGACCGGCGACTGATGGCACAAGCAAAACAGGCCAACGCTGTGGACCAGCCGGTCAAGCGAAAGCGAGGCCGACCGCCGAAAGTGAAAGGGTAACCCATGCCTGACGCATTCTTCATCCCGCGCCAAGTTCGCATTCGCGGTGGTGCCAACCTGACATCTGATATCAATCTATCCGCTGGTGGGGTTGATCTCGCCGTCTCCAACGCCGCAACAGGAACCGATCTCGTCAGTTACGGTGTCCATTACACGACCCAGACGACGGGCACCTTCCTGATTGATCCGCCGGAAATAGGCCGATCTGTCCATATCTTTGCTGGCGCGGCCGCGACAGGTACGACCTATACGTTTATCCCGGATACGACGGATGTGGTCTTCTACAGTTCCAGTGGCGGACAGAATGCCCGGGCCCTTGCCCTCAACGGTAGTGCGGCCGTTGAAATTGTCGGTATCACAACGGCACTCTGGGGTGTCTTGGTGAGAAGTGGTAACGTCGTTGGAACTAGTTCCACATGAAGGTCGCGATCGTCGGCTACACGCCGCACCGCATCCAAGCGCCGTGGGGTCAACCCGATTGGGAACTCTGGCTCCTTAACGATCTCTACATGCAACAGCTCGGGCCGCTGGACCCGAAACGGGTCCGCTGGTTTGAGCTGCATCCGTGGAACGAGATTGGGCCGGATGGGAAACCCGCGACCTACTCGGTAGACCGGGCCCATACCCAAGTCTTGCGGAAGCTCGCCTCCGAGGGAGCCAAGGTCTATCTCCAAGAGCCGCGGCCTGAGGAATTCCCCGAGGCTGCGGGCTTTCCCTATATGGAGATGTATGAGTTCTTCAAGGGGAAGCTAGGCTCAGACCGGAAGTACTTCAGCAACACGATTAGCTTTGAGATCGCGCTCGCTATCATGGAGATGAGCAAGACACCAGGCCCGCACGAGCTGGGCATCTGGGGCGTGGACATGATGACGGGTGGTGGGGGTGGTGTGAACAATGAGTATTCCTGGCAACGTCCGTCTTGTGAATACTGGATTGCGGCTGCGGAGTTCTCGGGGATCAAGTGTCACCTCCCAGTCGAGTCCGATATTCTGAGCCTGGCATTCGTCTATGGCGATTACGCCGGGAACCGGTTCCGCACCAAGCTGGAGTACGAGATGCGGAACACGCTCCAGAACTTGCAGGGCTTCAAGAACCAAGCCGCCCAACTCAACGCCCAGGCGCAACAGCTTGAGGGGCGGAAAGCCACCTTGGAGTGGGAACTCAATACCTGGATGCCGGGCGATAACGGACTCGGGGACGGTCGGGCTTCGATGCCGGGTGGCAATAAGGTTGATCTGACCTTCGCCCGCTTCCCGAATGGGCAGGTCCAGATCAGCCCAACAAGTGATATGGGGATGCCGGTCAATCGGCTGGCGCCCGTGCTTACGCCGAGCGATGGCCCGAAGCTGGTGCCCTGATGCGCCCGCTGCTCGGGACCGAGAACGTCACGCTTGGGACGCTGACAAGCGGTAGTACAGACGGGACCTGGATCGCCTTACCGCAAGCATTTTCCCGGCACACGGTACGTGGCCTCTTCGCGGCCGGCAGTAGTTCGACCGTCCAGTTGCGTGGGGCGATGTCGAGCGATTCCACGGCGACCGGGATTGTCGTCCTCGCCACGATTGATAACAGTACGCAGATCGCCTGGAATAGTACGGCGGTCCCTGTGACATGGATTGAGGCCCGGGCCACGGCGATCTCGTCCGGCACAATCGCCGTAACCTATGCCGGGACGGTCGCATGAGACCCCTGAGTGGCTCGGACAACCTCGCCCTCGGGGCATTGACGACAGGCAGCACGGCGGGAACATGGACCGCGCTTCCTCAGGCGTTCTGTCGCCATGCGATTCGGGGGTTATTTTCCAGCGGGACGAGCGGGACGGTGCAGCTCCGGGGTGCGTTGTCGAGCGACTCAACCGCTACCGGTATCGTGACGCTCGCGACGATCGACAACACGACCCAGATCGGCTATGCCTCATCGGCGATCGCGCTCACCTGGCTCCAAGCCCTCGCGACGGCCATCAGCACAGGCGGGAATCCTTCAACGATTACCCTCACCTATGCCGGCACGGTATGACCGATGACGTGGACCTATTCGAGTGTTGATCTCTCGACTTCCCTCGCGCAAGTCCGGCTCCTGATCGGGGATACGGACGAGGCCGACCAGCAGCTTAGCGACGAAGAAATTCAATTCCAGGTGACTAATGCGGCGGGTGCGTTCTATGCCGCTGTCCGCTGTTGCCGCATGATTGCTGCCAAGTATGCCCGGCGGATTGACAAATCCGTTGGCCAGTTTGCCCATTCCGCAAGCCAGAAATACAAACAGTATCTCGACCTCGCGGCATCGCTTGAGGTGCAGGCGTTGAGTTCAGCGAGCATCACGCCCTATGCTGGCGGAATCTCGGTGAGTGAGAAAGACACTCAGAGTAACGACACAGATCGGGTGCAGCCGGCGTTTGCCCGGTCGTGGGACGATTACCCGGGTACCGATCCGGGCCGTGGCTCGATCACGAGTTCGACCTCGACATGATCGAACAGGATTTCTTGGAGATCATGACCGATAACGTGGTCATCAACACCTTTAGCACAGTGAGTGCCTGGGCTACGGCTGGTTGGAGCACGGCGGGAAGTACCTATGCGGCCTATGTGGAATGGGGCGAGCACAAGGTGATAAGTGCTGATGGCCAGGAAGCGGTAGCGCGGCTAGCAGTCTATGTGGCGGGCACATCAAGCGGTGGTGCCCCGCCTCAGATGTCGGCTAAGGATCGGGTGACGCTTTCGGCGAATTGGGCAAGCATCCAGCCGCGGGTATTGAGTGTCGAACGGTTTGCCGACGACTCTAGTAGCCGGTACGCAACCGTGGTGCATTGTGCCTGATCTCCGCGACTTGACTGTCACCGTTCGGCTGGATGGTGATGCGCTGGTCCATGCGGCACTCGTAGCGCGGGAGGCGTTGGATTATGCGCGGCGGGTCTACCCGACCGACCTGACGTTCGAGCGGCTCAACTTGGAATTCCGGGAAGATGTCACGCGCTGGATGACGGGGCCGATACGCCATGGCTAGCCCAACGCTGATTCTGAATCCTGTTCAAGTTGAAGGGACGGCTGCGGTCAAGCGGGCGTTGGAACTGCTTGCGACCGACGCATTGCCGGCCTTGGCGGCAGCGGTCTACCAAGAGGGTGAAGGTGTCATGACGGACGCAAAGCTGCTCACGCCCGTAGAGACGGGCAACCTCCGGGCTTCGGGCCATGTGGCCCTGCCAGTCGTTCAAGCGCCGGAAGTGAGCGTGACGCTTGGATTCGGTGGTCCTGCGGGCTCGGGGAACCACGGCGGTCAATCGAATACCGAGAGCGTCGGGTATGCGGTCTATGTGCATGAGAACATGGAAGCCCACCATCCCGTGGGCCAGGCGAAGTTTCTGGAGAGCGCACTGAAGGCGCGGACCTCGGGAATGGCTGGCCGGATAGGTTTGAGTCTCCAACGCTGGATACGGTCGCATGGCGTTGCTGGATGATGTAGAGACCCGGCTTGATGATTACGGGGTCGCCCGAATCGTGGGGAGTCCTACGACCTCGACCGGCATGACGGACGCATTCGCGACCAGCGGCGGGCTGGTTACGTTGCTCAATCATACCGCGGACACGGGTACGACATGGTGGGGATTGATCAGTACGGCATTTCAGGTCACTGCTGACAATCTCGTGCATGTCGGGGCGACGTCCTCCGGTACGGCGAACCGATACTGGGCGGTACCCGGCGGGGGTGTGATTACGGACTATGCAGTACATCAGGTGGATATCTACCGTGCCCCGGAGACTACGAGGTGGGCGGCGGGGTTGGCGTTGGCATTGGCGAATGATAATAGCCTCGGTACGATCTATACCGCCGGTGGATCTGCATACTTGATCGCCCTCTATCCCTCAACGAATTCTACAAATTTGGCCGACCTGTATTTCATCCGTCCGGGCGTGACCGATAGCACGGTGGACCAGATAGTTGCTAGCCTCACGCTGGCGACGAGTAGCGAGGGGTTTCGCATTGGCGCGAATCTCAAAGGGCATGTCATCGAGCCGTGGTATGAACCGGTCGGAGGGAGTACCGCATCGCGGACGACCTACGCGGCGCGCTATACCACAGCCGACTTTCGGACGACGGCCTACGGGCCGGGCCTCTACGGCTATGCGTACTTCAACGCGACCGGCGGTGGGACCGGACCGGCGTTCGACAACTTCCGCACGACGGCGCTCTCGGTGGATGCATGGACGATTACGAAGTCATTTATGCCGCCCGACCCGGATAAGTGTATCACGATCTATGAGACGGGCGGGTTCCCGCCTGAGGGCCGGCCGGAGTTGGATTACCCCACCTTCCAAGTGAAGGTACGCTCCAGCTCAACGGGCTATTCGACGGGATCGGCCAAGCTCGCGGAGGTGGAAACGGCGTTGCACATGTTCCCGAGTACGACGTTGAATGGTTGGTACTATGCGGGAATGCAAGCCTTGAGTGGACCGATCGCGATGGGCTTTGATGGGGAAGATCGTCCGATGATGGCGCAAAACTTCGTGGCTCTCCGGAGCCGGACCTAACAGGAGCGTCGTATGGCAACAGCAGCACTACAGTCCAGGCTCGGCTTGATTGCTTTGAGCACCGCAGCAAGTGCCGGCGGATCGGGGGCGATTGCGGAATTGCGAAATTGCACGCTGACCGTAAGCCGGGATATGATCGATGTGACATCGAACGATTCTTCGGGCTGGCGGAATGTCATTCCTGGTACGGCGTCATGGACGGCACGGGCGGAAGCGTTGTATGTGCCCTCGACCAGTGCCACACAGTACCTGCTCCGGAATGCGCTGAGTTCCGGCAGCTCGATGAGTTTCCTGTTCCAGCCTTCCACGGCATCAGGTGGTCCCTATTCCTGGACCGGTACCTGTCATATCGCCTCGTGGGAAATCGGCGGTACTGATCCCAATGGCGCCTTTGCGACTTCGGTAGAAATCGCGGGCCATGACAGTCTTACCGAATCGACTTCGACGTAATCGGGAGAGCCAATGGCGGGAACACATATCACGATCGAACTCGGGGGGCAGAGCCGGCAGTTACGGTTCGACCTGAACGCCCTGGCTGAACTGGAGGACAAACTCGGTGTCGGTATCGGTGAGATCCAGACGGTACGGGCGTCCGCGAAGACCATCCGAGCGATGGCGTGGGCTGCCCTGCTCCATGCTGATGCGAGTCTGACAGAACAGCAAGTCGGGAGTTGGATCACCGGAGACAACTTCGTGGAGGTGACGGACCGGATCATGGAGGCGTTGGCGCAAGCCTTCGGATCAACGAACGGGGGCCCTCGGAAGGCTCGGCGCCTGAAGGAACGGGCGCCGAGCATGGCAACCCACACTGGACCGAGGCCGCCCGACGCGCTGGGGACACGCTCCGGCTCAAGCCCTGGGACCTCTGGCGCTACACACCCCGCGAGTTAGGGGCGGCAGTTGAGGCGTATGGGGAGGTGGCCGAGGCCCGGCTGCGGCGGGATGCGTGGATGCTAGCCAACCTGTTACAGCCGTGGGCCCGTGAACAACTGAAAGCAACGGATTTCTACACACCGCGGAAGGTGAACCCGATGCAAGCCGCACAGAACTACCAGGCATTCCGACGGCTGGCACGGGCTGATGGTCCTACCGAAGACCTCACCGATGGCTGAATCCGTTACCGTTGGCGAGCTGCTCGTCCGGATTCGCGCTGATGTCAATCAGCTTGAGGCCGGGCTCCGCACGGCCGGGACCGGATTAACCAAGTTCGGCGCGACTACGAGCGTTGTCACGGGGAGCACTCGGCGGCTCGATAACGCCCTTCGTGGGATCGGCGTGGCGGCAGCAGGCTTGCCCGGGCCGATTGGTCGGGTCATGAACCAACTGCTCAACTTCGCCCCCGGTGGCGTCATTGGGGCGGCGGTGATTGGTGGGCTTGGGGCCATAGCGTTGATGTGGGTCAAGGTCCGCGAGGAGGCGAAGAAAGCGGCGGAGGAGCAACAGAAGACGTTCAACCTGCTGCGGAATGCGCGAATCGAACGGATACAGGGACTCATCACGGGACCGGAGATTACCCAGACTCAACATCTGATTGCGGAACTTGAACGGCTCCAGGCGTTGACGCTAAAGATTGCGGTTGATGTTCCGGGATTCGGCAAACGCGTTTTCGATACAGGACTATTCGCATCTGAGACGCAAGGCCAAATCACGGCTATTACAGATGAACTCGCTCGACTGTGGAAAGAGGAGCGTCACGTTCTCGCTGAACAGCTTGAGATGACCCGTATTACCCAAGATTGGGCGTTCAGATCGCGAGAGGCGATTGCACAAGTCGAGCAAGCATGGGAGAAATTCCGACTGCGGGTTTTCGGCCAGCCAAGTCCTCAGGTGGTCCCGATTCTGGGAGAGACGACACGGCACCAACTGCCCGGCGGCTTGCAGCCGGGAAAGCCGATCCCAACCGTACAGGGGGGCCAGATTGGTGGATTGAGCAAGCCATTCGCCGATCGGATTGAGGAGATGGCCAAGCTCTCGAAAACTAAATTCAAGGACATGACGGAGAGCTTTGAGCGATCAATGGCCGCCACGATCATTGCCATCGGCTCAATGACCGCCTCGTTGATTGCAGCCTTCCAAGGTCGGGCGAGTTTCTGGCAGATGCTCGGTCAGGTGGCCCAGGCTGTCGGGTTCATCGTCGGGATGGGCAATCCAATCCTCGGTGCGGGTATTGCGGCTGGCGGTACGATTATTAGCCAAATTGACCAGGGACGGGACCGCTCACGTGCCCCGGCACCGGGTGCGGCGATTGCGGGACCAGATTTCTCGAAGTTCCCGGCAGCCGGTAACCCGCTTGCGGCTGCCCGCGATCGCCAATGGCAAACCTTCCTCCGTGAATCCGTGGCCGTCTCCCGGACCCATGGCTTCCGGTACGCCTAAATGGCAAACACTCAATACCTCGGGACTAACGCCGGGTTCAACTACACCAGTGCGTCAACCAATGTATTGAGTTCGGAGTTCACGCAGACGTACAAGCTCGCCGTTCCGCTGCGTGAGGTCCGGGCCGGGTTGCGGATACGACAGTACGTTGCTGAGTCGCTGGACTTCACTGCCCGTCAGGTCTTTACGGTGAGCAGTGGAGTCTATGAGTTCGTCGGTTCGATCCGCTATGCCGACGATCAGCAACAGACCATCGACTTCCTGAAGTACGGTGTGCAGGGCGTGCCGATGATCTACTCGACGGCGAACACGACAGGCTCGACGGCGGGGACCCAGCTCTACATGATCGAGCCCACGGGCGATATCGTAGACACGCTGCTAGACCGTCAACGTACAGACTTCGAAGACTTGGAGATGACCATCCGGCTCCGGCGCACCGATGGCGGGAGCTTTAGCACGATGTTCCGATGAGTGACCTTAGCGCCCTCACCTTTCATATCAGCACGGCTCCGCTCGTGTCTTTTGCGGTCTCGCGAATACAGGCAGACTACGCCTGGGAGGCCGGTGGTCAAGACGTCGATCCGTTAGCGGGGACAGCCGCAGCCCGACCGTGGTCGGTCGATGTCGTGGACTACTCGACGGCGGTCACGTCCATCCTTGCCGATAGTTCCGGCCGGACGCAGCTCATCGGCCAGCGGGCGTTGCTGGAGTTGAGCACGACGGTCACAGCAGGGGCGACGGTCATCGCCCAAGGTCGGGTCTCGGATGTGCTGTTGAACGGGGACCAGTCATATCGTTTTGTCATCGAGGACGAACTGTTACGGGCCCGGAACTCGATGATCTTCACCGAGACGTCGAGCTGTCAACTCTATCCGCCTGGGCTCTCGACTGGTTGGGGTATCCATACCGGCCGGAGCGGTGTTCCCGGGCGTTTGATTTCGACAGCTGGGAATCTGGTCGCGATCAACATGTTCAGCGTGGCACCATTCTCTCAAGAGATCCTCGAGGAAATGCGGCAAGATTATGAGGGCCGCTTTGGCGACACCAACGCGACGACCGGCAATTTCCAATATCTCCGGCTCAACACAACGGCTGGCGATATCCCAGTGTTCGGATTCGGTCCCGCCATCTCAGTCACGGTGCCGAGCGTTGCAGAGACGTACATGTGGCTGAACCAGTCACCAGACAGATTGACCAACGTGTTGCTATGGGCGGTCACGCCAGCCGGAGAACTCGGGGTGCCAGGTGCCGCTGACGATGGGGCCGTACTCGACAACCTGATTCTCTATATGCCGGGAGCGCCGCCCTCGGAAGTGCGGCCCCTGCATATCCGATCTTCGACCGATCCGTACTGGGGTATCCACCCTATCCAGTTGATGAAAGACATCTTTGACGGCAACTATGGATCTGTCACGATTCCCTATGATTCCACGACGACAACCGGGTTGATTGATGACCGGACCTTTCCTGGCGTGTTCTATCGCATCACGGAACCACAGCCCATGATGGAATGGCTAGAGGAAAACATCTTCAAACCCTATGGCGTGCTTCCATTCTGGGAAGCTCGCGATGGTGAAGTGCGCCCGCGTCGGGTGTTCCTTCCCAGTTCTGACTCCGATCCGAGCACGGGTCTCTATACGTTCACGTCAACCAATCTCCGCGAGGCACCGACGTGGATGCAAACCAAACGGTCGCTCTGCACGAGCGTGCGAACTTCCGTTGACCGTGTGTCCCAGATTACCGACCAGCGTGCTCGGGAGACGTACAGCTATCCGGCTGACATGTTAGAAGTACGGACCTATACGACCGAGGTCGTGCATGACCGTTCGACAAGTCTCGGGCGACATGTCCGAGATATCTATCTAGGTGCCCAGCCTGGGGTACAATCGGGGAGTGAATACCAACCCGGCCTGACGCGAG
>ERZ1292632.2722-Hain-H43-01um-R2-2722-length-14361-cov-7_pt1 | contig 14361 bp, 21 predicted proteins | sample MGYA00564407_ERZ1292632 | MGnify/ENA primary metagenome ERZ1292632 (study PRJEB36523, sample SAMEA6512637) | groundwater metagenome | collected 2019-01-08 | study: AquaDiva: Metagenomics assemblies of 32 groundwater samples | reverse complement strand
CAGACGCGCCTGCACCAAAGCCCGCCGACACGCCAGCCAGCACGCCCGATAGGCCCGAGAAGATTGGACCCACAAAGGAGGAACGACTGGAAGCGTTGAAGGAGCGCCTGGCGGATGTCGTGTCCAGCCAGGTGGCGAAGATGTTGGATGCAAGGGTTGATACGCTGGAAATCGAAAGAGCGATATTGGAGGGGCTGGATCGTGCGTGCCTGCCGCGCGGGGTGAGAGCCACCCAGCTCACTGTGACCTTCAAGCCCGATATGTTGGTGTGGATCGAGGATGCCTACCAGGCTTTGTTGAATCGCAAGCGGAACCCGGTCGTGTCTGCGGTCGAGCTCGCCAAGGAAATCGGGCTACGAAGGAACCACCCCATCTTTCCGGCCTTGCACAAGAAGTTCAAGGACACGCTCCTGGAGCTGGAGAGGAACAACGTCATCGACCTCCAAGTTGCGAACGACCCTGGGCGGCTGACAGACGAAGAGCGCGAATGGGGCATCTACGACGAGAATACCAAGAACTGGAAGCTCTATGTTGTGTGGAGGAAATAAGATATGACCCGTAACACCGAGCTGGAGGATACAGACGAAAAGACAGGGATCGAGATAAGCAAGCGGGTACGCCAGCTAATCAAGGACGCTGGCGTCAAATTGAGTGTCGACCGCGGGCGCACGATCGGGCAATACGACACGGTGCTGACGGAGCTGTGCATGGAGTACGACCGTGCGCACGGCTGGGTCGGGCTCAAGAAGCAAAGCCCGCCCCAGCAACATTCGAAGCACTAGGGCCCGATGCCCAGGGATGGGCCTAGAAGCGTCCAAGCATTGGGCTTGCTCCAGGTTGCGCCTCCTAACCCGGTAACAGAGCGACCCCAGTGGGCTCTTTGGCCAGGAGCTCCGGTCGGGGCTTGCAGGCCGTTCTAGGACCTGTTTTCGGATGCTGGTATATTTGGGAATCCCAATAAGTATTGGGAAACCCAATGTTTATATAGTCTGGACGCCATGTACATGATGGTGGTATCATGGTATGCATCCACAACGAAGATGGGTTCTGTCGATTGCGAGAAACGACTGTTGAAGGCCAGACAATGCTGGAGTCGTGCATTGGCGATACGAAGACATTGGTATGCGAGCTTCTGACAGCGCCTGTTGTGAAGAGCGCATCGGATGTGGAAAAAGCGGTCGCTGAATACAAGCAGAAGCAGGCCAATGACGCAACCGAGATAGCAACCTGGAAGCGGAGCGACAGATCACGCTCCACCCGCACTGAATGCCCGGACTGTGGCAAGGCCCACAGCACGGTCATGAAGCCGTCGACTGCGGCCAAACTCCCCAAGAGCTCCGATGGCGTCACACCACTCGTAAAGTGTCACAAGTGCAAGGTGCGGGGTGCGACCGCGCCACAGCAACCAAGAATATAGGAGGTCTGAGATGTCCAAGGGAAAACCGTTGTATGAGGTAGACCGTGATGGGCTCCGTGAGCTCTGAGACGGCAAGCCGAAGTCGTGGGTCCTAAGAGAGCTCTTGCAGAATGCGTTCGACGAGCAGGGCGTCAAGATCGTCAAGGTGACGGTCGACCAGGCCAAGGGCACCGGGCGTATCACTGTCGAGGATGACGCGCCCGAAGGCTTCCAGCGCCTATCGGACGCTTGGACCCTGTACGCGTCCTGCCACAAGCGCCCCGATCCGACGAAGTCAGGGCGCTACAACCTCGCCGAGAAGGTCATAGTCGCCCTATCGAGGCGGGTCACCATCGAAACGACCAAGGGCACGGTGGAGTTCACATCAGTACGGCGTCAGGGGCGGGCCAGGCGCCCCTTTGGCAGCAAGGTCGAGGCCGAACTCCGCATGAACGCCGCCGAGTACGAGGAAATCATGCAGTGGGTTAACTTGGTCATAGTGCCCGACCATATCATGCTCACGGTCAACGGGACCGAAATCCCGCACAAGAGATTCATCAACACCTTCGAGGCCAAGCTGATGAAGGAGGAACGGAGGCGGAGCGGATGGGAATAGTGCACAAGGTAGGCAAGACCAAGATCCGAATAGAGGTGGAAGGTTGCACCGAATGCGGGACCGAATATTCGACCGGGTGGAGCATTCTCAAGACGATCCCTGTGAAAGTCGGAGCAACGACCTACCAGGTAGGGATATCGATCTGCGCAGGGTGCTTGAATGCTGCACAAGAAGCACAGACGAAGCGAAGACGGAAACGAGGAAGGTGATGCAAGGATGAACGAGGACGAGAGAACATGTATAGAGATATCGAAAGAGGTCCGCGAGCGGGTCAAGATGGCCGGGTCTAGGCTGAATATCGATCGGAAAGAACCGATGGGTAGCTACAACGAGATCCTGACGGCCCTGTGCGACGAGTACGAGGCGGCGCACGGCTGGAGCGAAGAAAGAGCTGTCAAACACCCTGTCGAACCTGCCAAGCGCCCACCGAAACCCAAGCATCTCAAGACGCGGAGATCGAACCCGGTACCATAGTAACCCCATTAGGCTCTCGCGCCAGGAAGAACAGCATATAAGTTTGGTCTCTGGGCTCGATAATGCAGATGCCGTCGCAACGGTACGCAAGGACCAGTTCAAGGACCGCATGCCGGACCTGGACATCCCTGAACTCTGTCGGACCCCCGTAGAACTCGGACATCTTGCGCCTGAACGAGTCAAACCTCATGAGCTTCTCGACACTGAGCCTGTCCGGGAACACGACGATGTGGTTGTTCGCCATCATCAGTGATTCATGCGTCTTCTCACTGTTTGCCACCTGCTTGACTGCCACTAGCATCCTTCTTCACCTCGGTCTTGACGCGTTGCGTCTGCTGTTGAGCCTTCTCAAGCATCAGCTTGCTGATGACGCTGCGCTGCATTGAGACCTCGTTCTTGAGGGCATCCAATTGGGCCTGGACGTTGTTGGGTACGTTGCTTGCGCTATTGCCACCGGCTGGCGTCGGGGGCTGGCCTGTGCGCCGGTTGTGGCGTGTGTTCCACCTTGCGGTCCACTGGCCCCAGAACGATGCAGGTGCCGGCCTCTGCGGGAACCAGGACCTGAAGAGCCTCATGAGCCAGTCGAACCCAGGCTTGAACATGAAGAAGAATACCGACATGAGCTCCAACATGTTCCCCCAGGTCTTCAGCAAACGCGCCGACCTCAATCCGACGTGGTACATATAGAACCATAAGGCGACTGTGGTCTGGAACTCCAGGAGCGTAAACAGCATCACATAGGGCATTATTTGGGCCGCTTCCCAGTGGCCCTCCTTGACCTCCCAGAATATCCAGAGATCGACACAGGCCGCACACAACAGCCCGAAGACGATGAAATACGGGACCGAGCTGGGCCGCAAGTCGACCTGCGGGATCTCCGACATGAAGTCAAGCTCGTCAGACATGAGTTCAGCCCTTTCGGATCTTTGCGGGTGGGCGCATCAGGCGCAGGCGGATCGAGTCACCTAAGTCCGTGATGGCGATCCGGTCTCCAGCTCTCCATCCGATGAAGCGCAGGACCTTGCGCGGCAGATTGAGTGTGGACACATTCTTATCCTGCACAACGGTCACTCGTATATCGTCCCTGTCGGGGTTGTCCTTCTTCACCAGGATTAGACTATCGGTCTCAATACCCATCACAACCAGTTTGCGGCTGGAACCCCAGTGGAAGTAGTTTGCGAACTTCACAGGGACCAGCAAACGGTACTGATTCAGGCTGGTCTTGGTCAGGTTGATCGAAATCGGCTTTACTTTCATTGCATCAGAACCTACTATTAGATTTAGACATGGAATACACATATTTATCCCATGAGGTCTATACATGGTACGATACTATGCGAATAGTCCCGCCTGAAGAGTCACCCGCGCAGACGCTGGGCCGGAATCCGACGATGCAGGACGTGATGGTGACCTGGATCGGGATCGCCCTCACGGGCCTAGGACTGGTCCTGACCGCCGTTCAGAAGGACATGGGGCGTGTCACTACGGAGCTCGAAGCGAAAGGCATCCTCTCACCACAAAAGACTATCTAGCCCCCTGCCGTTCTTGTATCACCGAGAAAATGTCACTCGGAGCTGATACCATGGGCAAGAGGAAGAGCAAGCGCAAGAGGGGCAAGAAGGGCAAGAAGACCTCGACGGCCAGGTGGCTGGGGGAGGTCCGCAAGGTGGCCAGGCGACGCCACTGCAATGTCTCTGGCGGGAAGCGCGTGGCGCACATCAGTTGCAAGAAGTAGGTTCGGACCAGCAGGTCCAAACCGCCTTTCATTCTACTTTCTCGTTTCTCTTTTATCGAGTACGGTTCCTGGTTCGCAAAGGTTTATATCATACATTGTTCCTACCCCGTATGACTAGCATGGGTGACGAACGACAGATTACGGTCAGGGGCCAGCAGATGCTGGAGAAAGTAGCCAGCAAGCATGGCAACGGCGCCATCGTTTGCGTGCCCAAAGACTGGATCGGTCGGCGCGTGCTCATCGTCCTGCTGAGCGAGGGAAGCTGATGATCCGAGGCATTAATGACGCCGTCTTGCTGAACCCATCGAAGCGCAAGCCAAGAACGCACAGCGTCATGTTCAGGGAAGGGGCATATAGGGCCCCACTCTATGTCGACATCAAGGGGGAACGGGTTGTGTGCAGTTGCCCAGCCTTTGCACTCACCCGGCGATGCCGGCACATCCGCTACCTCCGCTACGGTAAGGTCAGGTTCATTAAGCACTCCCATTTCAAGACCTTTGCCAAGGTCATCAGGCGGTACATCGATCGCTGCGAGAAGGAGTATCGGGCGGTCAGGGCCGTCTATCTGGAGGCACTCAAGAAGAGTCCAACGGTCACGGCAGACGATATGCACTGCGCGGTTATGGATATTCGCTGCGATCCCCGCATCAATGGAGCAGTTCTCAGCGTCCTGAAGCGTCAGGGCCTCATCAAGCTTGCTCGGTTCACGCACTCGAAGCGCGGGCGTGCTCACCATAGGCGCATATGCGTGTTCAAGAGAGGCTCGGAATGGAAGCACCGGAAGCTTGTTCGGGTCACGCGATCGAAACGGGGGCGAAGACGATGAGCAGTCGAACTGAAAAAGGCGCTGCGGGAGATGCCATGAAGTCCGGCGTGTCAATAGATAAGCACATGCTGGCTGTTGTAATCATCATGGGATGTCCATGGTTGGCTTATGCAATTGTGCTCCTGGCTACGTGGGGGGTGGTATCTCTCTTTGTTTTCCTTGATTGCGTGCTCTGCATAGGGGGGTTCGTTTTCGTTATTGTGATCGGTCTCTGGGCCACTGCCCGTGTAGAGGAGACGGAGCCAAGCGAACCATTCGGAGGCATGTGAATGGCCGACGCGCAAAAGGTCGTCGTAGTCGACACCGAGACCACGCACTACAAACCGTATCTCGCCAAGATATTGGAGTGCGCTGCGGTCGTCGTTGAGGGCTCGGAGATCGTCCAGTCATTCGTCACCATGAGCAATCCAGGCAAGCAGGCCCTTGTTGGGGCCGAAGAGGCTCTCAAAGTGAATGGCATAACGATAGCAGAGGTCGAGGCCGCCCCGCCTGCCGAAACAGCAAGGCAGGTATTCCGCAGGTGGCTTGCTCAGGTCGGCCACGCTCCCGAGCTGACATCTTTCAACCTCGCATACGACATCGGGGTACTGGTCGGCAATCGCTGGCTCTCGCATAGTGAGACCCTCTACAGGTCGGGGGATTGCATCATGCTCCAAGCCCAGAAAGTCATGGGGCCCGCGGGCAAACTCCGGCAATGGGACGACGGCTCCTACAAGTGGCCCTCGCTGGCCGAGGCCAAGGCGTTCTTCGGGATCGATGTCAAGGACGTACACAGGGCCCTGGCCGATGCGACGGCTGCCGCAAAGGTTATGATCGCAATACAGAGGAGCAAGGTGGTCACATGAAGCTCGGAGTTGTCGGACCATTCCGGTATGACTATATGCAAGGCATATTCAAGCGCATACCGGATTGCGAGATTATATATGTGCCCGAATCCTATATCCGAGCTGGCGCGAATGTACGGCAGTTGCTCGAATCCGACGTTCTATGGACGAATGTGCCGTACTATCAGGGTCTCGTGGCTTCGATGCTCCATTCGACCTTCCAGATCCCGTTCGTTCTGAATCTGGAGGGCTATCCGTGGCTTCAGCACGTGCAGCATGTGAGGTGTGGTGTCGCCAACCTGAGCCTTCAGGACCTGGCAGAACTTGCATTCCACTTTGCGGACCGGATCGTGACATACCCTGATTGCTGTCGTGGCCGCTTCGTCGACAGGTATCCAGAGCATGCGGCCAAGACGACCTGCGTACCCTATGGGTGCAGGTTCAGTGGTCGTGCCGTCCCGGAACGCCCTCTCGACCGCAAGCCGGTCCGGTTGCTCCTTGTGTCCAACGTCGAACTTTACGAGAAGTATGCTGGCGCAGTCATGGTAGTAGATATGATGGAGCACCTGAAGGACGATGTGAGCCTCACGGTCGCTGTCGCTGGAGACACTCGGAACGAGCTGCGGGCCTACATCGAGAGCAAGAAGGACCCACGGGTCCGGTATCTCGGTTATGTCGAGGATATGGGCAAACTCTACGCCGAGTCCGACATCATGGTCTATGCGACATTCCAGGATCTGATGACCTACGCGCTCGTCGAGGCTCAATACTGGGGCCTTCCGGTAGTGGTGGCTTCCGAGCACAACAGCCCCGAGAACGTCAAAGGACTCTTCGTCCCTATGTCCGCGGAAAGGCTTGCCCACGGTGTCTCTAGTCTCATAGCCGACCCGATGCAACGCCAAGCTCTCGGCAGGGCAGGCGCCAAGTTCGTCAGGGAGCACCTGAGCGACGACGCGATCGCGCAACAGTACTCGAGGCTGTTCAGGGAAGTCATCGAGGCCAACGAGCGGGGCGGGGGCGCCTACGGGGGCATCAGGCTGGGCCTTCCGGGCGTTACCAGCAAGGCGGAGGAGGCTGCGGTCGCCGAGCTGTGCCTGGCGGCATTACGGGTAACGGACAAGCGGACCCGATCCGAGAAACTGGGCGAGCTGAGGAATATCCTCAACCAGAACAGTGACAGGTGATTGGATGCAAGTCGGCGAAGTGAGAGACAGGCAATTCAGCTACTCGGCTGCCAGCGGGGTATTTCCCGTCAAGATATTCCTGAATCAGAGACTGGTCTATTCGATTACGCAAAAGGGTCAGATACTGCCGGTCCACATTCAGCTCAACCCGACGAACCTGTGCAATCTGAAATGCTCGTTCTGCAGTTGCGCGAAGCGGAACAAGAGGCACTACCTGGACATCCAGAGGGTCGAGAAGCTCATGAGGATGTTCCGAGGTCTGGGAGCCGAGAGCGTCACCGTTACGGGGGGTGGTGAGCCCCTGATGCACCCAGACATCAACCGCATGCTCGTAGGGATAGCGACCCAGGGCTACGAGACCGGGCTGGTGACGAACGGCACGCTGCTGCGCAGGCTGGAGGCCGAATCCCTACAGGCCCTGAAGTGGGTTCGGGTATCGGTCTCGGACGAGCTTAGATTCGACCTGAAGCTCAAGAGCGAACTACAGATCGCCCAGTCGAAGGCGCAGATCGACTGGGCGTTCAGCTACGTCCTGAGCGCCAGGCCCAACTACGACAATCTGGCAGAGGCTATAAGGTGGGCCAATGCCAGGGGCTTCACTCATGTTCGGGTCGTTGCCAACCTGTTGGACCTCGAACATGTTAAACCTCGTGTGGTCGAACGGGTCAGCACCGAACTCGCCAAGCGGGGCGTCGACGACCGGCTCTGTATCTACCAGGCTCGGCAGCATTGGACGATCGGCACAAAAGACTGTTTCATCAGTCTTCTGAAGCCATTGGTCGGCGCGGATGGCCAGCTCTACGCTTGTTGCGGCTCACAATACAGTCTGGGCAACCAGGTACGGGACTATCCCACCGACATGACTATGGGGGCGGTCGAGAACTTCCCGCGGATATTCGAGACCCAGATGCACTTCGACGGGTCCCGGTGCAAGGTGTGCTACTACCAGCACTACAACGACTGTCTGAGGGTCTTGAAGTCACAGGTACAGCATGTGAAGTTCGTCTGAAGGACTGAAGAGAGAGAAAGGAAAGTGAAACAGCGGTATTTGTATGGCAGACAAAGAGACAATCGGAAAAGTGCTGGAAGGCCTGAAGGCCCTGGGCGGCGAAGATACCATCACCTTCGGCAACGGTGAGGTGACCGGATGACAGAACCAACTAAAGAAGCAATCGAAGAGACGAAGAAGGTGCTAGGAGTTATGAAGGAAGGACTCGGGGACGCCAAGTTCGAAGAGGAGAAGAAACAGGGGGCTATCCGAAGGATTCTGCATCTGTATCGAGACACGAAGATAATCCTGCCGAGGAACAAATTCGCCGATGGGATCGAGAAGTTGGTGCAGAGGATAGACCCTCATAACACGATGTCGGAACGTGAACTGGTCAAGAAGATCGTATTGGCCTCTCCCGAATTCATGGACGGTATCTGGGATGCGTTGCAGACCGGAACATTCGTGTCCGAGCCGGACCTCAAGAAGTACGCTGAGCAGTACCACAAGCTCCTCAAATCCTCGATTACTGACACTACCGCTGCTACGTGGGATGCCATCGAGTATTTCCAGCAACAACTCATGTCGATACTGAACCTGTCGAACGTGGGGAAGTTCAGTGCGCTGGTCAAGCAATTGATCGACGAGGACCCGAAATGCCCCTATGTCGTCAAGAAGTTCTGGGAAACCATCGCAGCTCTCCAGGAAAAAGCACAGGCTAAGATTCCAACCGACCAGCAGGAGAAGTTGGCCGAGGAAATCATGGGCCTGGTAGATGAGAAGCTTGAGAAGGACCGGCCCGACATATTCAGAGCACTCGTCAACAGTCTGAAATGGAGGCCCCAGGCCGAACTCGACAGCACTCTCGCATCCGTGAAGAAAACGCCGCTCAAGACGAGGAAGACAGGATGGCTGAAGCGCACGAAGGGTCGCGGGAACATCCGTGGGCGCGAGTCCTGCATCTTCATTGAGCATGCCGATGGAATCCAGTACGTGGGATGAATCGATGCCTGACAAGCCGTTGGAGCGGGTATGCTGGTTCTGGGACCGCAAGGACTCCGTATGCCTCAATCCAGACCACGAGGACGCCGAGGCATCCTGCCCACCAGAATGCCAGGACTTCGAGAACGCCAACCTTATCGAGCTCGACGCTCGGTATCTAGACTACTTCGCTCTGGCCAGGTTCCTCCGCGAACGAGGCGTAGCGCAGAGATTCAGGACCCGCACGGAGATGCTTGACTACATCCGCGTCCATTGCGGGGAACTGGCAAGCAAGGAGAGTTGACGAATGCTGACGATGCGCCAGATCTACAGGGTTGCGCCGTGCCAGCGTGTCGGAGACCAGCACTGGGACCTGTTCTGCTCTCTCTGTCGGGAGAACGGCATTACATACGACCAACTGAGGCGATACTTCAAGTCTGGGAGCTTTCCGGGCCCGTCGATTATCGATGTCGTCCCCCCCATACCCAGCTCGATGCCGGTCCTATCGCCGCTTGTTGCGTCCGAGGCCCCCTCGGTCATGATACGTGAATCGCCCGGCATCTACGAGATGCGGTCTGTAATCAAGATCCCGCTATCCAGCGTCCGACCGCTAGTATCGGTGGTCATACCGACCTACAAGCGGCGAGACCTCGTAGTCAATGCTGTCGGGTCGGTCCTTGCACAGACCTATCGGCCTCTGGAGGTTGTTGTGGTCGAGGATGGCAGCCAGGTTGGCACGGAAGAGACGCTCAGGGGGCGGTTCGAGGCCGAGATGAAGCTGGGGGCCGTGCGCTACTTCTGGAAGCCGAACGGGGGCATCGGGTCGACGCTCAATTGGGGCATCCAGAGGGCGAGGGGCGAGCTTGTCGCCTGGCTATCTGACGACGATTGGTACGACTGCGAGGAGAACACCCTGCTGGAGCACAGCGTCAGTGAGCATGTCAAGGACCCAACCCTTGGAATGACATATGCCTCATACTCGGTCCAATGGGAGGGCCGCAACCAGGTGACGGTCTACGAGGCTGCCGAGTTCCCGACCCGCAAGGCAGCCTTTGAGCATCTGCTGAAGGAATGCTTCATCAACGGGTCCTCGTCGGTCTACAAGAAGAAGGTGTTCGACCATATCGGGCACTTCAACGAATGGCTCAAGTACGGTCAGGACCTCGACTTCTACTACCGGCTACTGATGTACTTCGGCATCAAGAAGGTTCCATACGTCAGGCGCCCGTTGCTGAACTACAGGATGAATGCGGCGGTCCAGCGCCCGACCGCAGCGGAAGGATGCAGGATCGAGACCGCCATCGTCAAGGAACGCGCCAGGTTCATGGCCGAGAAGGGCCGGCAGACCGTTACTGCGATGGTCTGCATGAAGGACGAGAAGGCCCTCATAGACCAGTGCCTCAACGACCTCTCCATGTATGTCGACCAGATCGTGCTGTTCGACGACGGTTCGACCGATGGGTCCGAGGAGCTGGTCAAGAAGTGGTCGAAGATATCGATGCTCCACCGCCAGGCGCCCAAGGGGAATGTAAGGACCGAGGGCGTCGACCGCCAGAAGCTCCTCGAGATGATGCAGGCCGTCACGCCAGAGGGGCACTGGGGGCTCTTCATCGACTGTGACGAGGTGTTCGAGGACCGCTACAAGACCGATATCTGGAAGGAGATCAAGAACCCAGAGGCTAACCTCTGGTACTACCGAGAGATGAACTTCTGGCGGAGTACCGACCGCTATCGCGTTGACGAACTGTGGAACAAAGGCTGGTTCGGGCGGCTCTTCCGTAACATGCCAGGATTGACGATACGCTCGAAGGTGAACGAGCACTGCGGGGGCGTGCCGTGCAACATACCTGGGGCGGGACCGCACTGGGCTGAGACCAGCATCTGTCCGAGCGGTCGCCGTAGCTCGGTCCGATGCAAGCATTGGGGATACGCGGACCGGGCGCGGGCGGAGGCCCGCTACAGGGCCCTGATGGAGCGCGACACCGATGTCGACCTACAGACAAGGCATCTGCGCTACGACCGAATGCTTGACGAGAATGGCATCCGGTTCGAGGATTATCAAGGGGACTGGTACTGGACCGAACCCAAGCCCGAAGAGACCGGGGTAGCGGCCACAGAGACAAGCGGGCTTTCGGGGGGCACCGACCGGCTCAGGGTGCTCATGGTCAACCTCGTCTACGATCCGGCGGGTGTGAACTGGTATCTGCATGATGCACTCAATGCGCATACCACCTGCAGAAGTTCATACGTGACTGACCACATCCACGTTAAACTCCCGTCAGCCACAATTAAGCAATGGACAACATCCGAACTGAACGCTGTAATCGACGAAGCAGACATCATTCACTTTAACCAGTATCATCCATGGCATCCGCATGCGCTTCCGAGCAACATAGGTAAACTCGTAGATTGGAAGCAGGTCGCAATCAAGAAACCGTGGGTATTGCATCTTCACGGGGGGAACATTCTCTATGACCCCTCCCGATATCTGAGGGGTGTGATAGGCTCGCCGAAGATAATCGTATGCTCGCCACTGTATGTTCAATCTGTGCCCCATTCAGTGTGGCTACCTAACGTGCTTCTGCTTGACCATCCATTGTATCAACCAGAGGTACGGGACTGGGGCGACCGGATTATGGTGGCCCAGAAGATGCATAGTCGTAATGTAGACTATATCAAGGGTACGAAGGCACTGGCGGAGGTCATTAATACCGAACTGAGGGACAACAGCGGATTTCCTATCCAGATGGATACATTCACGGATATGGGACTGGACGAATGCCTGACGCGCTCAGGTAAGCATCACATATGCATTGACAATATCACCCAGGGATTCGTAGGAATGAGCGCCTGGGAAGGTCTGGCTAAGAATCAACTCGTTATAGCCAGACTAGACCCCATTGTAGAAGAGGCATACCGCGCATTCGGGGACGGGGATGCGCCTCCGATCGTGAATGTGCGTTGGCTCGTCGACCTGGCCGCGGAACTGCGCAGGTTCTGCGAACATCGATCTGAGCTGAGGGACCAATCACTCAAAGGTCGCCCGTGGATGACCCGGCATTACACTCCCAAACGGATTGCAGGACTCTATACCGCCTTCTATGAGAAGGCGATTGAGGATTGGGGCAAGAAGTCCACCAAATGAGGCAAAATCAATGGGCCGCAAGAAGATTATGAAGGCGATGGAAGGTGTGAGATGAGACTCTGTGTTTTCGCCCAGTGCTATAACGAGCTGTCCAAAGGCAATCTGCTCAGGTGGCTCTCGCACGTGCGCCAGTATGCCGACTGGGTGGTCGTCTACGATGACGGGTCCACGGACGGGAGCGCCGACCTGCTCAAACGGGAGGTCGACATCTTCATCGATGGCAGGGTCAACGATTTCAGGGAAGAGATTGCCCACAAGCAGGCATTAATGGACCAGTGCCTGAAGGCCGAGCCACCCATCGACTGGTTCCTCTGGCTGGACATTGACGAGGTCCTAGATAGGATCGGCACGGGGTCGCTGAGGGAGTTCTGCGAGAGGGCAGGGCTCCAAGCCTACTACTTCCCTGAGATAACGCTCTGGCGTAGTGGATGCTGGATGAGGAGGGATTACTTGGGTCAAGGGACGTTCCTGCGACTGTGGAGGAACGACGGCAAGATGCGGTTTCCCGAATGCCATCGGCTCCATGGTCAGCAGTACCCTCAGGGGCTGGTTGCGCAAGGCGACGCGTTCTTCAGCGTGATCCATTATGGCTATGCGTCGACGGACCAAATACTTTCGCGTTGGTTCACGCGCAACAGGCTGGGCGTCCCGGTTGCCGGCCGCGAACCATGCCTGGACGAGTCCCGTATGTTGCTTGAGCATGTCCCACACGATGCTTTCCCTCTTTGATGCGAGCCCGTACACAGCGGCCCTCCGGCACCTGATGGATTCATGGCTCGAACTCTGCGGAGGGGACTCCTTGGCTGACTTTGACGACGCAATCACCCCTTACTACAGGGCCAAAGAGGACTACCTGTTGCCCGGAGACCTTGATTGGCGCAGGGGTCATATATATTCCCTATTCGTCCAAGAGCTGGGCGACAAGGTTGCGGGCAAGAAGGTCCTGCATTGCGGGTGCAACACCGGGACGACGACCTCCCTGCTTGCGGAGGTTGCCGATAGCGTAGCGGCGGTCGATATCAATCCAAGAGCGCTCGCGATCGCGAAGGAACAATGCCCCAAAGCCTCGTTCTACGAATGCAGCATCCATAGCATGCCGTTCCCAGACGGGCGTTTCGATATTCTCATCGTGTGGGATGTGTACGAGCATATACGGAGGATTGATGCGCCGACGTTCGTGGGCGAGATGATACGGGTGCTCAAGACGGGGGGTTACCTCAGCATCTATGTCCCGGTCGATCTCGAATGCCTGCCGCCTCACGAACGCTCGTTCGTGTATCCGCCAGTGAGCGAGTTTCCGCTGGACCTGATAGAATCTCGCCACGAGACGCGGCTGAACCCAGGCAGACCGACCGAAAAGCACGACGGATGGTGGTTGCTATTCCAGAATTAGTCGTCCTCTGTGGGATGATGGGCTGTGGTAAGACCACGCTCGATCGTGAATTGGAGCGACTGGGTTATGTCTATATCGACTTCGACCACATCTACCACGATTGTATCCAGGAGAACTGGAAGAATTGCTCTGGTAAGATGGTCGATTGGGTCGTAGCAAACCTAGAGCCCGGCAATGACTACATCATTGATGGATGGTTTACCTGGCACGTGATGTGGTGGCTGGACCAGAAGGATACCAGCATCCAATCCCTGACCTCTAGCGTGACGCACACTATCAGGCTCGTGTTGGTGGTTATTAGCAAAGCAGAGACATTGCAACGGTACGAAGCAAAGGAAGCATTCCCAGAGCGTATCCGTGAATTCCGGCAGACATACGACGCAAGATGGACCAATTTGTTGTCCAAGGTTGGTGATGCTTTTGGGTAGAGTGAAACACTTACTATTTCAGACTCGCGTTAAGCCGGAGCCAGATAGATACAGCAGGCAGTACAGCATTGAAGAGTGCCCAGATGGGTTTCATTTGCATTGGGAGAACACTCGCCACAATCTCGATCAAGCCCGTTTCGATGTACTCTCTAATGCGATGACGGAATCAAGGAGAACCTGGATTAGTCGGGGGAAACCATCGCCAGGCACAGAGACTGTATGGTACAGGTCAGACCGAATCCCCGATGTACCTGGACCTGACGATGAATCGTTCAGGATCGAGCTAGATGACTTGACCGGCCCTGCCGTGCATGTTCATTTGCGGGGGGTTAGACAGGAGTTTAGTATCCCCGAGTTCCTACAGTATGCAG
>ERZ1292632.2721-Hain-H43-01um-R2-2721-length-14364-cov-4_pt1 | contig 14364 bp, 19 predicted proteins | sample MGYA00564407_ERZ1292632 | MGnify/ENA primary metagenome ERZ1292632 (study PRJEB36523, sample SAMEA6512637) | groundwater metagenome | collected 2019-01-08 | study: AquaDiva: Metagenomics assemblies of 32 groundwater samples | reverse complement strand
TTTGGTGAATCGGGCAAATTCCATCAACTAATTCTTCGGCGGTCCTAAAAGATTAACAACCGACACAATAAAGACCCTCGTATGCTTTTTTATAAATATCTCCTGATTCTTCACAAAGTTTCCAAAGCTTCTGTACTCCTGGCCAGTGTTTATCTTTGTCCGAACCTCTTTGGAAAATATCTAAATGCACCCCTAAAAATTCATAAGTATCATGCCAGATTTTAGAATTTCTATCTAAAAACTGCTGGACTGGTAAACCTTCCGCTTCTGCTGCCTGAACGTTTTTTAAAGCATTTTCATCCGCTCCGGAGAGGAGTAAAGTCGCATACCCTTTTATTTGATAATATCTTCTGACAGTGTCTGCCTGAAAATATTCCAATGAGTGGCCCACATGGGGCAAGCCGTTAACATATGGTATGGCTGTTGTTAGGTAAAATTTTCTCATTATTTTTACTGTCGTACATGCGTCAGTTTAGGGATTTTTAGGATTTTAGTCAAATTTTTCCTTTTTATTTTTCTAAAATAACTTATCAGAAGTCCTATTGCTACTGTTGTCAAAATCCCTGTAACCAAATTTAAAGAGTCTAAGGCTTTAAGAATTAGCAAAAAGATCAGCCCCAAAGAGATTGAACAGGAAGAAAAAATATTTTTTAAAAAGATGTTGAGAGTGAAAGTAATTGCCAAAAATAGGGATAAAAAAAACGCCAAAAGTTGAGTTGGATTTGCTTGAGTTAAAGAATCCGGGTAGGGAACTTGTAAAACCACATATCCAAAAATTGCCCAAAAAATTAAAACAGGAATAATCTTAGGTAGAATTTTTAGCATGAAATTATTGTAACTTAAAATCAGAAATTTTTGTTATGATGAGTTTATGGAAGATGAAAGCAGTTGGGAAATAAAATTTTTTGAAACAGCAAGAGGAGAAAAAATTGTTAAAGAATTTATAAAATCTCTTGACACAAATACAATCTCTAAAATTACCAGCGAGATTGATCTCTTACAGCAGCACGGTCCTCTTCTGGGAATGCCTTATTCAAAAAAACTGACTCAAGACTTATACGAGCTAAGAATCCGAGGAAAACAAGAAGTAAGAATCATCTATGGGTTTAAAGGTAGAAATGTTTACTTATTGCATGTTTTTAAAAAGAAGACTCCAAAGACTCCGATAAAAGAGATAGAAGCTTCTAAGCAGCGTTTTGCTATCTTGAAATGACATAACGTATATGTTATAATTTCAATATGGAAAATTGGAAAACTGTTAAAAAAGAATTATTAAAGGATAAGGAGGTTGCCAGGGAGTATGAGAGGCTTAAGCCTCGGTATGCTTTGATTTCCCAGCTAATTGGAGCTAGGATTAAAAAAGGTTTGACTCAAGCGCAGCTTGCCAAAAAGATAGGGACTAGACAATCTGCTATTGCCAGAGTAGAAGGTGGAAATTCTAATCCATCCATTGCTTTTTTGGAAAAACTAACTCAAGCTCTTGGCTCCAAATTAATTATCCAAGTACGATAATTTTCAAATGTTAAGCTTAAGCCCCGATTATTTTGAAAGTGGAGCCGGAACTTTCTTTGGAAACCTCAATTCTAACCGGAAATTCATCTCTTAGTTCTTCAATATGTGTAATAATTAAAATCTTTTCAAAATCATCCTTGATTGCATCTATGACTTCAACTAACCTTGCCCGACCTGGTGCATCCTGTGACCCAAAGCCCTCATCTATTACTAAAAACTGCAGTTTTGCACCGGCCCGGTGAGTTAATAATTTTGAGATTGCCAAACGAATGGCAAAATTTATCCTGAAAGCTTCACCTCCTGAATACATCTCATAAGGCCGCTCACCCATTTCATCAGAAATTATAATATCCAGCGTTTCCACAATTCCTTTTTCTCCTCCGGATAGTTTAGTCTTGGTTTCTTTTTGAGTAATAAGCGAAACTTTCATTCTACCCTCGGTTAATTTTTCTAAAAGTTTATTTGCTTCATCCTCAATTTCCGGAATAGAGGCCTCAATTATCATGGTCTGTATTCCTTTTTTCCCAAAAGCTAAAGCCAGTTCATCATATATATTTTTTTCTTTTTCCAGATTATTTTTCTTTTCCTGATTTAAAACTTTTTGTTTTTCCAGTTGCTGAGATCTGGATATTAGCTGTTTAACCTGTCCAAAAATGTCTCTGGCATTTTTTTCCTCGGATCTTAAATTAAAAAGCATTGATTCCTTTTGAGAAATGCTTTCATTTAACTGAGTTAAATTGGAAGATAAATCCGGAAACTCTTTACTTTCTTTTTCCAAATTTTGTATTGAAGTTAGCTTGTTTTTATAAAAGACCCTAAGTTCAATTACAGTTTTTTTCTCAGTTTCCAGCTCGCTACTTAGTCCCACAAGTTTTTCTTTTTGGTCTTGTAGGATTTCTAGCTCTTCCAGTTGTTTGCTGATTTGAGATAAATTTTCAGTTTCTGGTAATGTCCTTAGATAGACTTCTAATTTTTTGATTTCTTTATCTTCTAGCATTGTATCAATTTGTTTTATTTTTTCTTCTATTTCAATTTGTTTTTCTGATAGATCTTTTTTAACTTTATTTTTGTGATCTTTGTCTATTTCCTGATTACAGGTGGGACATTTGGCCCCTTCTTTTTTAAGATCGATAAGTTGATTTTTTATTCCCAGCAATTCTTTTTTTAGCTGTTCTATTTTTGTATTTTTAACTGCTAAATCTTCTGCTATATTTGCAATCTGTTTTTCAATTTCTGATTTTTTTTGTCTTTGTTGGTCCAATTCGTCTTTTCTTTTTCTTAAATCCTTTAATTGCAAAAGCGCTTTTTCAATCTCCGGCATTTTTTCTACATTTGTTTCCAGTACCTTAATTCGATCAGCTCTAGATTTACCCTGAACTAAAATTTCATCTAACTCCGCTTTGCCAGCTATTAAATTTTGCTCAATTTTTAGTCGTTGCTCATTAATAATGGTGAATTTTTCTTTTTCATCCCGGAGTTGCTTGATATTAAGTTCTAATTTTTCAACCTCTTTTTCCACTAAGGATATTTTTTCCTCAGCTATTTTTAGCCTTTCCTCATTATCAACCTTTTGAGCTAACTCTGCTTCAATTTCCAGCAGTTGATAATCAAGTAACTGTAACTGAGTATGGATCTCTTTACTTTTCTCTTTTGCTTTTTCTTCTAAAGAATCATAATGAGACAGACCTAAAATATCAGCTAATATTCTTTTTCTATCTGTTGGGCCTTTGGTGGTAAATTCATCTGCGTGACCTTGCCTTATATAAGATGAGTTGGTAAATGTTTCAAAACTTAAATGTAGAGTATTTATAATTTTTTCCTGAGTTGCTTTAATAGTTCCCTCAGTAAGATTATGTGAATTACTCCAAAACTCGAGTGCGCTTGATCCTCCGCTTTTTTTAACCCTTCTTCTTTTGATTGTGCATATATGTTCGTCTAGCTCAAAAGAAAATTCTACCTGCATATTTTCTGCACCTGAGTGAACTAAATCATCTGATGATTCCCCAGCACGGGAGGTTCCCCAAATACACCAGGTGATTGCATCAAGTAAAGAGGATTTACCTGCTCCGTTTAAGCCTGAGATGGCAGCTAGCTTAAATTTAGTAAAATCCAATTCAGGTGGGTTTTGGCCGTATGATGTAAAATTTGATAACTTAAGGTTAACTGGTATCATTTTGATAAATATTTTTTCAAAGCCTCGATTATTTTTCTAGTTGGAACTATAGGAGTAGTTAATATTTCGTCAAATTCCAACCAATCTAGGGAATTACCGTTATCTAAAACATTTTTTGGGAAATCTCCGGTCCACTTATTAATAAGGAAAGGGAAAAGATGTTGATTTTTTAAGCCTTTAATGTTTGTGGAAGGAATAGGCGTGAATTCTAAAGGGATTATACCTAACTCTTCTTTAATCTCTCTTTTTAATGCATCTTCTAAACTTTCCAACTGTTTAACGACTCCACCAGGTATTAGATATTGTTCCCCGGTAAAATTTTCTATAATCCTTTTCTCAATGAGGATTTTTTCTCCATTTAAAAATATAAATATAACAACTTTAATTTTTGCATTTTTCATACTAAGATTCCAAAATTTGGGCAGCGGCTTTTTCTAATTCTTTTTGCCTGCTTGATGTATATTTTTTAAATTCAAAATATTTTCTTAAAGCTTCAACCGGAGTTAAAGATTCTACTTGTTTACTGCCATCAAATTTTATTCTTTCCACTTTTTCAATATTCCTGGAAATTCCGGCGATAAAATTTGCCAAAGACAGAGCTTTTTTAATTTTATCCATTTGTATTTCGGCCTCGCATTCTTTGGGAATATTTATAATTACCCTGACAATTACATCCTTAATGTCAGCTTTTTCAATTGCGTTAATTATAGTTTTGGTAGGGTCTTTATCATTTCCAATTAGATCCACAGCAATTGTTAGAAACTTTCTAGCAAGGGTAGGAATAAACTGAAAACTCGCAGTTCCTGCTTTAGGAATATCAACTAAAATAATTCCTTTTTCTTCTTTTTCTTCTCCAAAGTCTATTCTTTGCGGGGAGCCGGAATAAACAATCAAAGGATTTTTTGCCAGGACCTGATGTTTATGAATGTGTCCTAAGGCAACATAAGATAATTTTTTATTCTGGATTAATGGCAGGGGAATTGTGACGTCATTGGCAATGGCAAGTCCTTTTTCTGATCCGTAAGATGCTCCTTCCACCTCACAGTGTGATAAAAATATGGCAGGGGAATCTTTAGTAATTTTTCCGTACAAAAGATTTAACTTATCCCCGACAGTTTTGTAATCATTTTTATGAAGCCAGGGTAAAGTGACTATTTGTAAGTTACCTGACTTAGTAGGGATTCTAAGTAACTCTGGTTTTCTGGAAACATAAACATTATCAATTTCCAAAGCGGAATAAATATCCAAAGTGTTGGCTTTGCCTTCGGCATTGGGGGTATCATGATTTCCCACTACCAAAACCACCGGAATTTTTTTGGCAATTTTGGCAATTCTTTCACCAAAGCCTCTTTGCTGAGTAGGATTTGGGTCTCTGGTTTTATAAGCATCTCCTGCAAAAACTACCGCATCTACATTTTCCTTGAAAGCAGTATCAACAATAAAATCAAAAGTATTAAAAAAATCTAACAGTCTTGTAGAAAGCCCGGTTTCCGGATCTAATTTAGCATAATTTTCCATACCAATATGAATGTCAGAAAAATGAAGAAGCTTCATGGTTGGATTATAACCAAGCGGAGAATATTTGACAAACGACCTATAACTGTGATAATATCCCCTGCAATATGGTAACTGAAATATTAACACCTGCTCAACTGGTTGAAAAAACCAGGGTTGAGTTAGGAGAACCTTTTAAGAATTTGGCTCCCGATATTTTTATTGCAGAGCCACCTGCAATTTTTTTCGAAAGCCAGAGAGTGACAGATGGAGAGGGAATTGGTGTTATGAAACCTATCTATTTTCCCTTGGGAGAGACAAGACTTGATTCGCCTTTACCTGATGGATGGATAAAGCTGCAGCAATGGGTTTTCGATCAAATAAGGGCAGGTAAAGTAAGCCCTGACGCTTTAAGAATTGGAGCTTTTTGGGCACTTATTGATGAAAGCAGAAGACCAAACTATGCTGGCGGTAAACAGATGTTTGAGAGAGATGAACAAATGGGGTTGATTTTGGCTCAAGCCAGAAATGAAGGTCAGATTGACGTTCCCGAGCATGTTAAGCACCTACCGGGTGAATCCCGTTTTGGAGTATCTATGGATAAACAAGATCAGGTTGTATTTCCAAGGTTGGCTGAAAGGTGGAGGTTAATAGAGGCAATAGCGCAGGGGCAGGCTAAAATAAGACGTCTTAAGGCAGCTGAATTTAATTTCGTAGGAAATTTGCGTTTACCGCATTTAGGAGAAGCAAATACCTGGGAGGGATTTGAAGATAAATTTGGGGTTGATGACCGTCTGTTTGGTGGTCGCTCTGTCCCTGGTGGTTTGGCGTACGTCTCTTACGTTTGGTCTGATTTTCACGATGGCCGTTTGGCCTTTCGTCCTCTGGTAGAATTCTCTTCCCAGAATCAGAGCTTGATAACTTGGTAGCTTGTCCCTTGTTCTAAAACCCTTGGAATTTTTACTTCTTGAAAACTTGAACTGATTTATTCTAAAATTTTTCTGATAAGGTTAATGAATCCCAGTGGAAGCTACCATCGGGATCACCGAATTTTTTGCTGGAAAAAGATTTGAGAGTTTTGATCTCCAAGCGAGATTAAAAGAGTAAATCTCCAACAAAATTAAGGAAAGGGAAGCTACGTACCTGAATCTTTGTTCCCCTACTGTACAGTAGGGGGCGGATAAAATACAGTAGTGAGAGCAATCGAACTACAGTGGGGTAAATTTTACGGATTTGGGTACTTATTTGAGGTTGATAACCGTCTGATTGGTGGTAACTCTGACAATGGTGGTTTAGCGAACGTCAACTACAATTGGTCTGATAATCACAATGACAATTTGGCCTTTCGTCCTCTGATAGCGCCCTATCTTAAAAGTTTAATCCAGCCACCCAGCATTTTGCCAATTTCAATGGTTTGGGAGACTAATTGTTGGTATTTATTATTTTCCAGACAGTTAGTCTCCTGGGCTATTCGTAAGAGTATTTTTAAGAGATCTAATTTTGTGCTGATTTTTTGTAAGACCGGCAGTTTTTGTTCTCTGGTTAAATAGGTTGCCGTAATGGTTAGTTCAATAATATCCAGGGTTATTTGGTCAATTTTTTGACCTAAGGTATATCGTTTGGTCTTTGGAAAAAGAGGCAGGAACCGACTCAAATTTTTGTAAAAATCGTAGAGTTTGATAAAAATTGGGATATCGGGCTCAAGTTTAGGCAGTGTGTGTGTGTGGAAGGATCCTTTATATGGGAACTCATAAATCTTATTCTGAGATTATATCAGTTGAAAATTTATTTCAAGCATGGGGTGAATTCAGGAAAGGCAAAAGAAAAAGAAAAGACGTCCAGATTTTTGAAAGAAACTTGGAAGATAATTTGTTTGAGCTGCACGGGTCATTAGAGGATAAAACTTACAAACATGGAGGCTACCTTGCTTTTTATGTTCAAGACCCAAAACAAAGGCATATTCATAAAGCAGATATAACAGATAGGGTAATTCACCACTTGCTGTATAAATATTTGTATAAATTATTTGATAAAAGTTTTATTTATGACAGTTATTCTTGTAGATTGGAGAAAGGAGCCCATAAAGCAGTAGATAGATTAGTAAAATTTACCAGGATTGTTTCCAAAAACAATACAAAGGAATGTTGGGCTTTAAAGCTTGATATAAAGAAGTTTTTTGCCTCAGTTAATCATGGTATTTTACTCAATCTTTTAAAAAGAAAAATTAAGGATCAAAATATTTTATGGTTGTTGAGCCAGGTGATTGAGAGTTTTCCTTCCGGTATTCCGCTGGGTAACCTAACTTCTCAAGTATTTGCTAATATCTACATGAATGAACTGGATCAATTTGTAAAACATAATCTAAAAATTAAATACTATCTGCGTTATGCGGATGACTTTATCATTCTAGGCACACAAGGTCTCACCTTACGAAGCTATATAGCAAATGTAAGAGAATTTTTACAGGATAAGTTAAAACTCCAACTTCATCCTGAAAAGATTATTTTAAGAAAACTAACTTGGGGAATAGATTTTTTAGGGTATATAGTTTTGCCGCACTATATTTTACCCAGGACTAGAACAAAAAGAAGAATATTTAAAAGGTTAAAAGAGAAGCTGGAATCAGAAAACTTTAACGCCTCTTTACAATCTTATTTAGGTTATTTATCTCATGCAAATTCTTATCAAGTTGAACAACAATTAAAAAATAGCTTTGCTTTTTGATAGAATAAGCTTTATGTTTAAAGCCAGATTGCAAAATATCAGACAAAAACTCAAAAAAGAAAAATTAGATGGGGTTTTTATTTCCAGTGTTTCCAATATTTCATACCTTAGCGGATTTACAAACTTTTCCAAAGAGGAAAGGGAGGCCTATTTATTTGTGGGACAAGACTTTGCCTACATTATTACTGATGGGAGATATTCAGAGGCGGTAAAAAAACAAGTCCCCCATTTAAAACTTTTTGAAAGAGGAAACAATAAATTAGTTGAAGAACTTTTTAAAAAACATAAAAAAGAAATTAAGACTTTAGGAATTGAAGAAGATAATCTGACAGTTACCGAACATAAAGTTTTGAAGAAACATTTTAAAAATCTTAAACATTTTAATGTAAGTAATTTAAGGTCTATTAAAAATGATGAGGAGTTGGGCAAAATAGAAAAAGCTTGCCAGATTGGAGATTTAGCGTTTAACTTTATTTTAAAAAAAATTAAAGTTGGAGTAAGTGAAAAAGAAATTGCACATGAGCTGGAAAAGTTCATCAAGGAAAATGGAGCAGAATTTTCTTTTAACCCAATTGTGGCCTTTGGTAAAAATTCTTCTGTGCCGCATCATCAAACAGGTGATAAACGATTAACGATTAACGATAAACTAATTTTGCTGGATTTTGGAGCAAAAGTAGATGGCTATTGTTCTGATATGACAAGGACTATATTTTTTGGTAACCCCTCCAGTAAACAAGAAAAGATGTATAAAGTTGTTTCAGAAGCACAGCAAAAAGCAGTTGAATTTATAAACGGAGCAATAAAAAATAGTCAGGAGCTAAAGGCCAAAGAGGTGGACAAGGTGGCTAGAAAATATATTAGATCACAAGGTTTTCCAACAATTCCCCATTCTTTGGGTCATGGAATAGGCCTTGAAGTTCATGAACACCCCGCACTTTCACCTAAAAGCCGTGATATTTTAAAGGAAGGAATGGTTTTTTCCATAGAACCCGGAATATATATAGAAGGTTTTAGCGGAGTTAGAATAGAGGATTTATACGTGCTGGAAAAAACAGGCCTAAGACAACTTACCAACTCCCCAAAAGAGATAATTACGTTATAATAAACATCCCTTTATGAGTAAATGGGACCAATTAGCAGATAAACAAACTATAGATAAAACAATTAAGGCTTTAGCAGCCAATGGTATTGATGCCAGGTTTGTTGAAACTGGAGAACAAGCAAAAAAAGAAGTTTTTTCTCTTATTCCAGCAGGCGCTGAAGTAATGACAATGTCTTCTGTGACAATAGACACATTGGGAATCTCTAAAGAAGTTCAGGAAGGTGGGGAATATAATTCTGTTAAAAACAAGCTAAATTCTATGGATCGGGAAACACAAAGCGAGGAAATGCTCAAAATTGGATCTGCCCCACAGTGGTCGGTTGGCAGTGTAAATGTTGTTACTACAGATGGTCATGTTTTAATCGCCTCAAATACAGGTTCTCAATTGCCTGCTTATGCAGCAGGATCTCCCCATGTAATTTGGGTGGTTGGAACGCAAAAAATTGTTAAAAATATGGATGAAGGAATGAAGAGAATTTATGAGTATGTACTACCTTTGGAGTCAGATAGATTGAATAAACTGTATAATTTAACTGCAGGTAGTTTTGTATCAAAGATACTAATTATTAACAGGGAAATAAAGCCTGGAAGAATTACCCTTATATTTGTTGGAGAAAAATTAGGATTTTAAACACGGTATAGCCAAAAATCTCCCTCTAATTTATTTGGTCCAAGTAAAGTATTAGGTTTAGCTTTATCTGTAATTAAAATCTTTTTATAAGGTTTCCAATTTTTAAAATGAAAAGTTTGGGTAATAATAATAGTTCCTTTTTTTAATTCTTTTTTTAATTTTGGCTTTAATCTTTCTACACCTTTCGGGAGCAGAAAAACAAAAACAATGTCTGCATTTGATAAATTCTGTTTGAAAATATCACCATGAATGAACGAAGTTCTTCTACGAATAAAATGAGCATTTTTTACTGATCTAAATCTGGAGTACAAAACTCGCAAGTACGACTGTTCTATACCATATGCATTTGCACCTAATTTTGCAGCTTCCATTGCTACTCTTCCATCTCCGGACCCTAGCTCATAAAAGTTTTTATTTTTTAAATTAATTTTTTTTAATAATTTTTTAATTCGAGTAACTTTAGTTGGAACATATGGAGCATCTGATCCGGCAAACCAGGATAGAGCAATTAAACAGCCAAGTAAAATTCCACCTGAAATGATTAACGTGATGTCCATTTTAAAAAGAATAATTTAAGGGGCATTAATTTATCTACAGCAGTAAAGGCTAAATAAATTGGCCAGTCAAAAACCAAGTCAAAAGTCCCCATATATTCGACTAATTTTCCACCGTATCCTTGTTTGAATTTATGAAATCCAAACCAGGGGTCAGAGGCGTTTGCATTGGGTCCGAGTGCCCCCCACATGTCAAATTTTTTAAGATCTATTTTTTTGCCTAATTTAATTGCCTCCCAGCAGATTAAATTATTAGCCATTACCTCAGGATGGGATTTAGAGGAACCCCCATACGGATAATATAGCGTATCTTTAAAATTAATTAGCATCCAGGCAGTTAAAGGTTCTTTATTTAGCGAGGCAATAAGTAAGCGGGTCATCCTGGCATCTCTTAATGTTTCCCAGACTTTTCTATGATAGTTTTCATTGTGGCCGTGATATCCTTGGCGTTTTGTTGTTTCAAAGTAAAGTTTTAGATAAATTTTGAAAGCTTGGTCATCCAATCTTTCCTCAACTATAACCCCATGTTTTTGGGCAAGCTTAATGTTGTATCTTGTTTTAGAATGCATATCTTTTAGAAGTTCTTCTTCGGATTTTGTTAAATCTAAAACGAAGTTATACTTCGTGAAAAGCGGCTTTGGAGATGATAGGAATTGTTTTGGAATAGATTGCTTCGCTTCGCTCGCAATGACGTCCGGTTCTATTTTTATAAATGCACAGTTATTTTCTTTGCCAATTTTTTTCAAAGCCTCTGCTAAATCTTTATCCGGTAATGGACCTTTGGGTAAATAACCGACAAATCTGTTGGTAAATGGTATATGGTGAAAAGTTAACTGGAAAACACTTTTTAATTTATTATTTTTATATATACCAAATCGTTTAACTGGAATATCCAGTTTTTGTCTAAACTCCCCCCATTCCCAAGATTGGATAACATGAGTTATTAATTTATTATATTGAAGCTTTCTGGTAACTGGCCGCAAATCCATGCGATCATTGTACTAGAAAATCTTAATATTTGCTTTTTGACGGAGTTCCTGGAATTTTTGGGAAAATATTTGTGACAATTTTTGTTGTTTTAGGGCATTAGTTGCCTCTGCTTGCTGCCCTGCAGAATCAGTAGCTCTTAGCTGGTCTTTATTAGTTTCTATAAATTTTGATACTTCATCTGCTGAAACTGTTGCCTCTTTGTCATATAGTTTTGTTATTGCCAGTTGTATCATGATTTGATCTTTTAAACCGCTTCTGGTTTGTCCCTGCTGAGTAATAAGAGAATCAAGTGTATCTTTTCCTCCAACACTTTCTTCAAGCTCTGCAATTTTTTGATCAATTTCTTGCTGAGTAGGGAGGGCATTATTTTTTGTGGCCTCCAAAAGAATTATTTTTTCATTAATCATCTGATCTAGGGTTTGAGTTTTAAATTGAGTATTAAGCTTTGATTGCAATTCTAAATTTGTAACAGGTGTACCATTAACTATTGCTGCAATAAACCAGCTTTTTTTATAAACAGCCAGCAGTAAAATTCCCAGAATTAAAATAATTAAATATAGTTTTTTAGATTTTAAAAAATCTAAAAAATTTTCTGAGATGTTATTCAAATAATTATTTAATTTTCCACCCGGCAGTGTAGTTAAGCTTTGAGTTTTTTTAGCCATTGGCAGATATTAACAAACAGTGTATATAATGTAAAGGATGCAAAAAGGTTCTGCCCAGCTTTTGTTAATTTTTGTTGGACTGCTAATATTAGTGGGTGGGTATGTATATTTAAACTCATCAAAAACCCAATCCGTACAGATTGCCCCAGTAGTAAAAAATGCCATAAGTAACACTCAAACCTATTCAAATGAAGAATTCGAATTTCAATATTCCAAAGATTTGAAGGTACAGGAAGATACAGAAGAAGCTTTTAATCAAAGAGGTGGGGGAAATTTTAGGAAGAATTTTGAAGGTTATGTTATGTATGAGCCGGGAAAGTTTTTATCAGGAGTTGTAATTTTGGATAAAGACAACAGTTTTGATACAAATCCTTTTACTCTTTGGGTTTTTGATAATCCGGATAATTTAAGCATCGATAGCTGGTTTGATAAATACTGGTATTATCCATTTCTTTGGGGGGTTTTTGATTATGTTTCAAAAGGACATGTTACATTAGATAGCGAAGCAACAATCAGCGGGATAATGGCGAAGTCTAAAATAGTTTCTTATCAACCAGGCGTTCCTAAATATGTGTATATATCAAATAATGGAAAGATGTATTTGTTTAGGATAATAGGAGAAGAGGGCGATAGAATTTTATCTACTTTTAAATTCTTATAATGCAAAAAGGACAAACTGTTTTGTGGATAATAGTTGGAGTGGTGGTTCTAGCTATAACTGGTGGAGTCTTGATTTATACCAATTATTATAATAATCGAACAACATCAACTGCAAACCCAGTTGTTTCCCAAACCCCACAACCTACTTCAACTCCTAGTCCAGTTGATGAAACTTTAACTTGGAAAATATATAAAAATACAAAATACGGTTTTTCTTTTAAATATCCTGAGGATTGGTTACAAAATAAAACTACAACAATTCCATTTTTTGAAGAGCCCATTATTGGACCAGTTAAAAAGGGCATTTCAGTAAACATTTATGAGAATGCAGGAAATTTATCTGCAGAACAATTTCTTGATCAAATTTATTATAAAGATTTAATAGGTAACCAAAAAACATTAAAAGATACTTATATGAAAAATGTTTCTTATAGACTAGTTACCATTGAAGGGATTTCTGCTACACAGTTTGAGCCTCAACAACCAACTGGATCGGCTGGTTATATGGTTTGGCTTACTAAAGGTGATATTGGTATTTTGCTAAGGTCTAACCCGGTCGAAGAAGGAAAAGAAATTCTGAGCCAGATTCTTTCTACTTTTAAATTTACCCAATAAAGATTCCCACGCTTCGCTCCTCGCAAGGACATTATAAAAGGTAAATATCGACAAATTTGGCGCGCCAGCCTGCTGTTTTGGCATCATCAAAACCTAGGTCGATAATGTTTCCTTTGATGGCTCCGCCGGTATCGCCTGCTATGGCCGTACCATATCCCGGAATGTACACTTTGGAGCGAAGTGGTATCACTTTTGGGTCAACTGCAATTACTCCCTTGCCAGCCCTCATTCCTATTGCTGTCCATTCATTACAGCCATCGCAGTACTGGTCATAATGAGTTGCCCAAACTCTTATTTTTTTCCAATAGCGAATTTCTCCATCTGCAGAATCTAGCGTTCGCCAGACAATTTTTGTTCCCCGCTGTATTATCCTGTTTTTTGCCGGGGTGGTTTCTGAAGAAACAATTTCCCTTGAGTACTCTTCACCCCGACTCACCTCGGAGGAGTCAAAGCCCACCTCCGAGGTGGTGGCTGGTTTATAGTAGGTAATTTTTATGATAGTTACCTTTTTGCCGTCTTCCCCTTCATCTAAAGTTTTATCTATGCCTGCTTCTGTTTCCGGATCATCCTGATAAATAGTATTTTTAGGTAAAACTTCTGTTTCATCGTGCAGTTTTTCAGTAAAAGAAGATTGAGTAGTGACAGGTTGATTAACAGGTAGAGTTTCCGTTGGAGGCGAGGAAGATTCTCCTAAGACTTGTGGAGTAGACATAAAGTTTTTAGCAAAAAAGCTCAGGCCTATTATAAGTAGAATACCTAAATATCTTTCCATCTTATGCGCTAAGCCAGTCTTCTTCATCTTTAAATTGTGCATTAGTTGTAACTAACTCCTGAGGTATATCTGACAAAAACCTTGATACTAAATTATTAGATCTGGTCCCAAAATAAAGTCTTTGTCTGGTATAGGTTAAATATAGCTTTTCTTTGGCTCTGGTTATTCCTACATAACAAAGTCTTCGCTCCTCCTCCAATTCATTTACATCAAGCATTGCTCTGGAATGTGGAAATAACCCTTCCTCCATGCCAACCATAAAAACAACCGGGAATTCCAGGCCTTTGGCAGAGTGTAGAGTCATCATCGTAACTGCATCTCCAATTTCTTTTCTATCATATCCATTTTCCACCAAAGCCACCTGCTCTAAAAAATCCACTAAAGCAGAAAATTCCTCTGCCACAGATCTAAGTTCTTTAACGTTTTATATCCGCCCTTTTCCTTCTTCTGTCCCATCATCGAAGTGAGTAAG
>ERZ1292632.2720-Hain-H43-01um-R2-2720-length-14366-cov-5_pt1 | contig 14366 bp, 22 predicted proteins | sample MGYA00564407_ERZ1292632 | MGnify/ENA primary metagenome ERZ1292632 (study PRJEB36523, sample SAMEA6512637) | groundwater metagenome | collected 2019-01-08 | study: AquaDiva: Metagenomics assemblies of 32 groundwater samples | reverse complement strand
CCCGGAGATGATCCGGGCCTTGCGCGTTCATCAGCAGGTGAAGACGACGATCGAATTATTGACGCGTCCGTCGCGTGACCCGAAGCGGTTCGCGCCGATCGTCGAGGAGATTCAAATCCAGCGTCGAGAACCTGGCGAGGATGGGTGAGTATGGCGATCGAGATCTGGCGCACGGTCCTGGGGTTCAGGACGACGGGCGACGAGCGTGCCGAACCCGGCCGGCAGATCCAGCATCGAGCCGTCCTGACGGAGTGTCAGCACGAGGTGCCGGTCGCGCATGGGTCGATACCGACGCGACTGCGCTGTCCCACCTGCGAAGGGCGTCGCCGAGTGAGGCGTCCGTCGACGTCTGCCGATGTCTGACGTGTCGCCGGCCGCCGCGTGCCACATCCGGTATACGAGCGACGACGTGCGCTACGATCCGATCCGCCACGTCTCGTGGTTGCCGGACGGTCGCGACGTGCCGCACGTGACGCGGATCCTTGAGGCCGTCGGCGTGACGATGGACTTCGCGGCGCTCGCCGATCGCAACGGGCGGCTGGCCAGCGTGATCGAATTGGCTGGCGCGCGCGGGACGGCCGTCCATGCCGATTGCCACGCGCTCGACGACGACGATCTGATCTGCGCGACCGTCGATCCGCGCGTCTGGCCGTACGTCGAGGCCTGGGCGACGTGCAAGGCCGACAAGGGCCTCGTCCCGATCGCCCACGCGCGCGAGCGACACGTCTTTCATTCGCTGCATACCTATGCGGGGATCCTGGACGCGATCTGTCTCCGCGACGGCCGGCGGATCCTCGTCGATCTCAAGACCGGCGATCCCGCGGCGGCCGCGGCCCATCTACAGACGGCCGCCTACGAGCTGGCGTGGCTGGCCGAGCATTCCGATCACCCGATCGACGCGCGATGGGCCATCTGGCTGCGGCCCGGTCGGCGCGTCCCGTACTCGATCATCGACTATACGGCATGGCCGGCGTCCTGGCAGCACGGGCAGACGTTCCTCGCCTGTCTGACCGTGTTTCGTGAACAACCGGTTTCTCGGTTGCGGTAAAGCCGAGGGCAGGAGGTGGTGATGTCTACAGATGCGGGGTCGTTTCGTAGCTGGCTGTCTGCGACCAATACGAACGGTGGGTGGGTCGCTATCGGCCTAGTGATACTCGCGTTGTTGGTGACCCTCGGGATGTGGGGGTGCCCACGATACGAGGTCTATTCCCGAACGCTCATCGGACAGGCCGAACTAAAGCAGGCGACCTGGAATCGTCAGATCAAGATCCAGGAGGCGCAGGCAACCGAGGAATCCGCGAAACATCTGGCGCAGGCCGAGATCGCGCGCGCGGTCGGTGTCGCGCAGGCCAACAAGATCATCGGCGACTCGCTGAAAGGTAACGAGGATTATCTTCGGTACCTATGGATTCACAACCTGGAGATCGCGGAAGGGAAGGGCGCCGAAGTGATCTACGTCCCGACCGAGGCGAACCTGCCGATCCTCGAAGCATGGCGCGGCGGCGAGCGCCGACGTCTCCGAGAAGAAACGGAGCGTGCGCGGTGATGCAATTCCAGTTCGACATCGAGCCGGATCAAAGTTCCCCCGAGACGCTGGTCGCCGAACCATTAGCTCTGGCGCAGGCGCTCCCGCCCGGCTTCAACCTGCCGGCGCTCCTCCGGTTCCTGCCAGACGTTCGGCTGAAGCAGCGCGCCGAGGCTGATGCGACCGCGGCGCTCGCGATCGATGTGTCGGCGAAGAACGGGTTGCTCGCGGCCGACGCCGCGCTCATCCCGGTACGCGCGGATCTTGTCGAGATCGAGGCGTGCTTCAAGGATCCGACCGATCTCGCCAACCAACTCCACAAGCGATTGACCGGTCTCCGCGCGGATTTCTGCGCGGCCGGGAAGAACGCGATCGAGATCGTTGGCCGGCGGATCTATACCGAGACGCGTCGGCTGGACGATCTGGCGGCCGAGGTCCGCCGGAAGGCGCAGGCCGAGGCGGATCGGCAGACGCGCGCGGCGGCGGCGCGCGCCGCACAGGAGGCGGCCACGCATCAGGCACCGCCGGCGGTCGTCGAGGCGCTGAAGGAGCAGGCCCGCGTTGGGACGGCGCCTCCGGTCGCGGCCATCGAGACGCCCGTCTTGCCGGGCACGGCGATGGTCCAGAACTGGAAGGCCCGCCTGCTCGCGACGCCGGCCGACGCCGAGCCGAATCCGGAGACGAAGGATCTGACGGAGCCGCAGCGCGCGGCGTTATTGCTGCTGCTCCGGGCGAGCGTTGAGGGGCGGGCGCCGCTGGCGCGCATCGCGGTCAATTGGCCGGCGGCGAACGATCGGGCGAAGGCCGAGCGGACGACGATGCGGATCGATGGCCTTGAGGCGTTCGATCAGGGCGGGACTCGATCGAAAGGTCGGCGACAAACGTGAGTGGGCTGCTCCGAAATATCGGTGCAACACCACGAAACATAAAGGGATGGACCGACTCAGTGACCGACGCACAGAACCAACGATCAACTGAATAGGTTAGTGACGCAACTGACTATCGACGCAGCGGATCGATCTATTGACGGATGGACGCATCCATGCACACATCCAATGATTGATTTATTTTCAAATAGGAGGATCCATGAAGAATAGAGCGATGCGCAAGGAACCAGGCGATCAGGACCATCAAGTCGTCATTAAGTACGACAGCGCGACGATCGCGGCGATCGCGCTGAAGGTGAAGGCTGAAGGATTCGTGCCGGCCTCGATCCTGCGGGACGAGTTCGGTCCCGAGAAATGCACACAGGGTATCGCGGTGCTCTATCGCGACTTTCGCATGTTTCGCGAGGTCCGGCGGCCATGGACGAACGACGAGATCGCGCTCGGGTACGAATGGGCCGACCGGCGGTTCTCTCGGGCAGAAATCAAGAAGATCTCTCCGGAGCTGAACTTCGTCGTCGACCTCGCAACGGCGATGACCCCGAAGTACGGCGACTTTGAAACGATCTCGGTGCGGTGTCGCTATACGACGCCGATCTTGGGGAGTGTGCCTGTCAAGGATAAGAATGGCGATCCGACGAATACCTTCGAGCGCGACGCCTCTGGGCGTGCGCTCATTCTGCCGTATCATCAGCGCGCGATGGCGAGCATGGCGTTGCCGATGATCGGGAAAGAGCAGGCGGTGGCGCGCCGGATCGGGTGGTCGACGATTCGTCTGCCGACGAACGGTCAGCTTGAAATCGTGGAGCACGGGATCGTCGAACAAGGGCGGCCTGGCGGGAAAGGTCTCCGTCGCAGCGAGATCCTCCGCGATCCGCTCGACTTTACGATTCGCGCCAATGTGCCGACCTCAGTGCTGGCGATGGACGAGTTCCTACGGATGCTGCGGACCGCTGGGCAATTCGTGCGCCTGTCGCCAGGCCGATCGGCCGGGTTTGGGGAATTCGAGGTCCTAGAGGCCGAGTGAGCTAGCTATCGACGGTTGCAATCCGCTATCGAACTACCGATCGATCGACGCGTGCAGGCAGAAAATGACGTAGATATGCACCGATCCTTGGAACTCCCGGCCCGTTGGCGCCAGCAGACACCGCAGATTCGGAAGGCGCTAAAATTTATCAGGGCGCAGAAGCTCGTGACGGCCGACATGTTGGTCGAGTGGGATCGCACGCACGGACGGAAGCTGTTCACGTGGGACAACGAGGACGCCGCTGAGGAATATCGGAAGCACGAGGCGCGATTGTTCCTGAACCGATTCCGCGCGCGGTTCGACGGGCTGCGCGTCCGCGCCTTCATCCATTGCGATGAGGACGAGGCGCAAGGGATCGCCGACGGCTATTATAGCGTGGAAACGATCTCGGCACATCCCGGCATGCGTGACCAGATCCTGGCGGACATCACGACACGGATGGCGAGCCTCGCGGCTGAGCTGAAGATGTGGCAGTTGACGAACGTCGAGCAACAGGCGCTCTTCGCTCGGCTCGCCGAGGCGATGGCCTAACGGCTCGACAGAAGGATTTAACGATACAGGCAGAGGAACCTAGCACCCAGCGAATGTTGTACGCAGCGACCCATTGAGAAAACAATTTCCTCACATGTCGAAGTCCCTATCGGATCCGGCGATCAAGCGATGCCTCGACGCGTTCTTTGCAGCTTACGTGCGGAAGCATAATCCGCCGGCGTGGGCCGATCGGGCGGTTGATGCCTACATGAGCCGCGCGTTGAAGAAGCTTCCACGCCAGGGCTATACGCTGCCGCGGATGCTCTACGCGAAGGACGCGAGTCTCTTCAAGAAGATGCTCGCCGATTGGGGCGAGCCGACCGTCCTGGAGTTGATCGAGGCGTTCTTCGGCGCGGCGTACCACATGTGGGGCGTCGTGAACTCGAATCAAGACGTCGGGGCACTCTTCGCGGCGGCGCCGCGGCTGCTGATTCGCCGCGAGGTACCGGACGCTCGAACGGCCTCGAATCTCGATGCCGCGACGAAGGCGATGGGGCGATGAGAGTACGGCTGAGTCTCGACGTCGACGATCGCGATCGGTACGTGATCGCGAAGTACTACGGCGCGCTGCGTGGCCACGCCACCGGGTCGCGGATCGTCCGAACGCGGGCGACGCGCGCGCAGGTCCGCACCTTCGTCGCTGGCGCGCTGCGCTCGACCGTCCGTGAACACGCCGAGGCGTTCCGTGGGCGACAACGGACCATCGTACGACGATTGGCCGCGCGACCAGGGCTCGCCACCGCCGACGGGCTGCGTGCGCCGGCGGAGCGGCAACTCAACCTTCTCGCAGGAGTAGCGACATGGACATCAACGTAGACAGCGCAAGCCTGATCCGTGAATTGGAGGTCGCGCAGGCGATCGCGACTAGCAAGAAGACGATCCCGATCTTGAGCCACGTGCTGATCGTGGCCGATGGCGCCAATGGAATCGATCTGTCGGCGACCGACTTGGACGTGGCCGTGCGAGGTCGATGCGAGGCGGCCGTGGTAGTTGGGGGTCGCGCGGCCCTGCCGGCGCGCAAGCTCTACGAGATCGCGAAGAGCTTGCCCGACGCGACGATTCGGATCGCGTCGACCACCGGCGCCGAGGCTGGGATGACGGTGATCGCCGGCGCCTATCGGGGGCGTTTACAGGCGTTGCCGCCCGAAGACTTCCCGGTCTTGCCGTCGCCGGATGGCGTTGAGATCGTCCTTCCTCGCGCGGCTGTTCGCACGTTGATCGGGCGGGTCAAGTTCGCGGTGGCGGAGAGCGACGTCCGCTACTTCCTGAACGGCGCGCTGCTCGCGCGGGACGGGGCCACGCTGCTGTTGGTCGCGACCGACGGGCATCGCCTGGCGAAGGCCTCCATCGCGGCGGAGGGACCACCGATCGAGCCGGCGATCGTGCCGCGCAAGGCCCTCGCCGAGTTGGCCGGGATCCTCGATGGGGATGGCCCGGACGTCGCGTACGTGCGCGGCGGGCAACACCTCTTCTTCACGACCGGCCCTCGGCTGTTGATCTCGCGCATGGTCGACGGGCAATTCCCGGCCTACGAGCGCGTGATCCCCAAAGCGTCGCCGCTACGCGTCGAGCTGGATCGCGCGGCGCTCGCCGTGGCGTTGCGCCGCATTCTTTTAACCGCTGAGGCGAACCGAAGCGTGCGCCTCGATCTCGGTGTCGGCATGCTGGCGATTTCCTCGCGGAGCGCCGAGATCGGGGACGGTGCGGAGCGGCTCGACGTGGCGTACGACGGGGTGCCGATGACGGTGGCGATCAACGCGTCGTACCTCCTGGACTTCCTCGACGTGGCCGGGACGGATCGGATCGCCTGGGAATGGAAGGATGGGGAATCGCCGCAGGTCTTCCGGCCCGTCGGCGCCGAGCACGAGTACACGTACGTCGTGATGCCGATGCGACTCTGACCATGACCGAGCAGGGGCTCTACGTCAACGGCGACGGACACGTGATCCCTGTGTTCGCGGAGCTGATGGTTCGGCTCGCGATAGCCTACCCGACGACCGGGCGGCTGAGCGAGATGACGATCCGGACCTACGCGCGCGCCCTCGGGGACGTGCCGTGGCCGGCGCTGACGGAGGCCGGCGCCCGTGCGATCCGGGAATCGCGGTTCTTCCCGTCGGTGGCCGAGCTGCGTGGCTACGTTGAGGCCTCGGTCGACGACGCCGGCCTGCTGGCCTGGGCGTGGCTCGGGGAGCAAGCCGAGCGCATCGGGGCGTACGCGAGTCTCTCGGTCGCCGATCCGTGTGCGGCGGCGGCGCTCGAGGCTGTCTTCGGCTCGTGGCCGGCCTATTGCGCGACCGAGGGGCCGGCACTCGGTGCGCGCCGGGCGGAGTTCCTGGCGGCGTACCGACAGGCACGCCGGCAACCGAGCCAGGGATCCGTCCGATTACTACCGGGATGGTGCGGGCAGGACGAGACGCCGGCGGCTCAGCCGGTGTTGGCCGATGGCGTTGCGCTGGGACGAAAGGAGCTGGAGTCATGATCGACATCTTGGTGATTCTCGATCGGAGTGGATCGATGGAGGAGGCCCGAGCGGATCACGAGGGCGGCCTGCGGTCGTTCGTCCGCGATCAGGCGGACTTGGACGGGGACGTGCGCTTCACGCTCGCGCAGTTCGATTCGCACGACCCGTGCGAGATCGTCTTCGATCGCGCGCCGATCCGCGATGTCCGAGAGACAGAGATCCGTTTGATCCCGCGCGGGGCCACGCCGCTCCTCGATGCCATCGGGCGCGCGACGACGCATCTCATGGCGGCGCAAGCCAAGGATCCGTCCGAGGTGACCATCGCCATGATCATCACGGATGGCGAGGAGAACGCGAGCACCGAATGGATGCTCTCGGCGGTCAAGATGCGGATCGCGGAGCTGGAGCGAGCTGGGTGGAGATTCCTCTTCCTCGTCGCCAACATCGATGCCTTCGCCGAGGCGGGCCAACTCGGGATCGCCACGTTGACGGTGTTGCCCTATCAGAACAGTCGCGTGGCCGTCAAGGCTGCCTACGGTGCGACGTCGGCGAACGTCCTACAGGCCAGATCTATGGCGAACGCCGGCAGTGGCTGGATCGGCGACAACGCCGGGTTCTCGGCGCTCACTTACACGGCCGCGCAGCGCGTGGCGACTATGCAGCCGACCGTGATGGCGGTCTCGGATGATTCTGGATCGACTTCGGACAAATGAGAAGGAGGAGAGAATATGGAACTGTATCTCGTCGCCGTTATTTTGCAGCCAACCAAGAAGCAGAAGGACGAGGAGGGCGCCGTACCGATCGTCGTCGTGCAGCCGACGGCCGTTATGGCGAAGGACGAGTCGCAGGCTGCGATGAAGGCGTTCCGCTTCGTGCCCGAGGAGCATTCGACGAAGGACGACCGGCTCGAGGTCCGGGTGTTGCCCTTTCGCCTCGCAAGCCGGTAGGCAGGGGTTGCGGGCCGATTGGGAGCGACTGAGCGGCTCGGTCGTGTTGTCGTCCGTACGATGACGAGGGTTCCGAAGGATGAGCTACGGGCTAGTCTACGAGTACGATCCGGTGACTGGCAACTACGACGCGCCGAGGCGGTGTGAAGTGGACGACAGCCATCATTCCCGTGCCATTCCAAAGCCGGAGCCGCGGGCGCGCGTGAAGGCGCGCCGGCGTCGGCAGGAAGCGACGATCGTGCGTACCGTCCGCGCGCAGGTCGCCCAACGGGACGGGTTCTGTCGGCTTCGCGGCACACCGCTCGACGGGTGCGCCGGGCGATCGGAGTGGGCGCACTTCGGTCAGGACCGTCGCGCGAGGACGCGCGGGCGCGCGCCGGAGGCTCGGCACCGGACAGATGGGACACTTATGCTTTGCACGATCCATCATCGGGCGTACGACGTGTCGCGACAACTGTCGATCTTCGCTGTCATGGAGCCGCCGCGCATGGAATATCGCGGCGCCGACGGCCCACTCGAATTTCGGTACAAGGGAGTCGTGTATCGAGAGGAGTCGCCATGATGCGCTTCGACGTGGAGGTCGAGTACGACCCGGCCCGACTCCATCCGTCGGTCATCGCCTTTCCGACGATCGCGTTTCAGGATCGGTTGGAGGACGCCCTGCGGTGGATGGATGGCGTGTGCCTCGTCCAAGCATGGCCCAACCCATCGAGCGGTGCGATGGGAGGCCTCGCGATCGCGCAGAAGGACGACGATCGTTAATGACCACGAAGAGCCGTCCAGCGTCGGTAGGAGTCGTTACTCGGTTGATTCACGAGACGATGCGCGTCGGCGCGTTCGAGTTGGCCCCAACGGCGCTGCTCGTTCATGGTCGTCCGACGTTCGAGGAGTGGGTACGCCTTGGCGATTATCTGCGTCTCGTCAATCAGGGCTGTCAATGGTGGTGGGGCGATTGGCTCCGCTACGGCGAGTCGCGCGACGATTGGACCGAACGATGGGCGCAGGCGGTCGAGGCGAGCGGCTACGAGGCTGCGACCCTCGAAACCTTGAAATTGATTAGCGAAAAGGTGCCGTCGCGGTTACGTAACCGGAACGTGAGTTTTCACGTGCATAAAGTGGCCGCATCGCTTGCCTACGTTGATCAACGGGAGTTCCTCTCCAGGGCCGAGATGGGAGGATGGACGGTCGGCGAGGCGCGTGCCGAGCTGCGGATGTTCAAACGACGGCCCATCGAGCCGGCCGGCCCGCTCGTCGGGACGTTCCGCGTCGTGTACGCCGATCCGCCGTGGCAATACGATGATCGTGGCGCGATTACCGACACGGGTCAGTACGGCCGGGCTGAATCACACTATCCTAGCATGTCATTGGAGGCGATCTGCGCGATCGATCTTCAGCCGCACCTGACGACGGACGCCGTGCTCTTCCTATGGTGTACGGAGCCGTTTCGCTTTCCGGTTGGCCGGGTCATCGAGGCATGGGGATTCGTTCACAAGAGTGCCATCATTTGGGACAAGGTGCTTCACAACTTCGGCCACTACGTGTCGGTTCGCCACGAGCATCTCCTGATCGCGACGCGCGGATCCTGCACGCCGGATCACCCGACGCCGATGCCGGACTCGGTGATGACGATTCGACGCTCTGACGTTCACAGCGAGAAGCCGGAGGACTTTCGGCGGCTGATCGAGCGGCTCTACGATGGGCCTCGGCTCGAGTTGTTCGGCCGTGCGTCGGACGTGCCTGGATGGACGATCTGGGGGAATCAGGTTGGTCTGGTCACGAACGGTTCCTGACGACAGCTAAGTCGTTAGGCGGTTAACGTCGGCACGCGGGGCGTATCAGGCCCAGCGTGCCATCACTGACGGTGACCGCCAATGACGTTCGCATAGGAGGCGAACAACGATGACAGTAGCACAAAAAGAGGCGGGGAAGAAGTCTGAACTGGAAGGCATACTGGATGGCCTGGAAAGTCTGTACGGCGAAGGCGTGGCCGTGAGCACGTTATCAGCCCATCAAGCTGGTGCGGACCGGTTGGGTGACCGGTTGTGGAACGCCATCAGTCATGGGCGCCTTCGCCTCTCAGACGCAGCAAGCACGATCGAAGTTGACCTGTTGGACTTTGTATGGGTACCGAGAGCTCGATTCGGTGCGACGTGTTACGGGAAGGGATGTCGTCAGAGGCGAATCAGCCCAGGGGACGGTATGTACTTCGCCAGAGCGAAGGGCAATCGCGAGTCGGTCAACCTCTGCGCATCATGCGGCGCGCCGTACTTTGAGCGGCAGCAACAGACGCTTGCAGTGTAAGGCCATCCAGGTCATGATTACCACGTACAGCGGTCGCTTCGTTAATCCACTAGCCTTGCGCCCGCAGGATATAACCATCGAAGATATTGCTCACGCGTTGGCGTGTGTCAATCGTTTCGCTGGTCATGCGCGCGAACCGATCTCCGTGGCTCAACATTCAGTGTATGTCAGTCGGTTGTGTCCGGCACAGGCGTTGCCAGCATTATTGCATGATGCGAGCGAAGCCTATCTGGGCGATGTCACTAAATGGCTTAAACAGGAGCCAATATTCGCCGGCTATCAAGAAGTAGAGGAACAGGCGCAGCGGAGCATCTTCGAGCGATTCGGTTGTGTATGCCGAGCGATAGAAGATATTGAGTGTGCAGATCGACTGATGGTGCGATGGGAATACGCGATGGGTTATGATGGCCGTATCATCGACCATCCCGATTATCCGCCCATCACGGCAACTGAACGGCTGCGGATTGGCCCTTGGCAACCCTGGCCATGGAGGATGGCAGAATCGCAATTTCTGATGCGGTACGCGGAAGTGCGACGACTGGACCTGATTGCATGAGTCAATTAGCGCAAACTGTCCAAAAGCTTGTTGAGGAACTGCGACACACTCATCGGAAACGTCCCATGATACGGAAGGAGATGACCATGCCCAACGAGCAAGCGGATCTCGAAATCGAGCGCCTGTCTGCATCAGAAGCCCTATCTCCCAACCAGAGTCAGAAGACTGGAGGAACCAAGATGGCAAAGAAGACCAAGGCCGTGAAAATGAGAACCAACCGACCTGCCCGGAATCGTCCGAAGGCGTTAGCCATCATTCACGTAGCTATCGGTGCTGACGTGAAGAGACGATTGCTCACGGTCAGCAGAAGCCGCAAAACGACGATGCGAGACTTGGTGGAGCAGGCTCTGGATGCCTTCCTGAAGGGCAAGTAAGGTATTGGAATCATGGACTTCGTGCAGAAGCGATTGGCGTCTGGTCTATCCGCGTATTATAGACAAGGCAGCACTGATGAGTTAGTACTGCACGAAGTCCTTGATAACAGAATCTATCGGCGTGCGAAGATGGGATTCGATGTCGAATCGGGGGAAAACTGGCTAGACCTCGGGGCGAATATCGGTGCATTTGCGCTGTACTGTAAGCTGCGCGGCGCGACAGCAGAATGTTACGAGCCAGACCCAGATTGTTTTGCCCTGTTGGGTAAGAATGTCCCTGATTTCACGCTGCACAACGTGGCGGTGACTGCCAGCACAGCAGACAGGATACCATTTTGGAAAGGCCGTTCATCCAAGGATTTCTATCGAGCGACGGCCTGTGGGAATCGTTTTCTTCCCAGGCATCCAAGTGGATTGTTGTCCAACAGGCACGGTGGCTTCCTGGTCGGATGCAGCTTTGATGGTGTGAAAATGGACATAGAGGGCAGCGAAGGTGCCTTACTGGACCAAGGTTTGCTCCCGCGTTGTCGGAAGTTATGTGTGGAGTATCATCTTTCCAGAGATGATTCAGCCGTGAATCTCCAGAGGCGTCTCGATTTGCTGCGTTTGCGATTCAGGACAGTGAAGTACCCTCCTTATTTTGACCACATGATAGCTTTAGGTCGGCCATTCCGGACATTTCATGACCGTGTTATTTTCTGTATGACCTAGTAACAGTTGGTCCTCATGCTCCAGAAATGCGTAGAAAGCTTTTTCAGTTGCGCGCGCGAACGAGAAGCCATTCGTCGTCGTCGATCAGCTGGACAAGCTTGGCCATGGACAGAGGATCTCATTTTTCGGGATTGGCGGTTCTGTAACGTTCATCGTGAACATGACAAGACGACGATATGGTTTCGAGAGCACGTTCGAGACAAGTTAAGCGATCATCATCAAACAATGCAGGCGGTGATCGCATTTCGTTGGTTCAACCGCATTAACGTAGGTGAGCAACTCGTCGACCTCTTACTCACAGGGTGGGATACCCAGCAGGCTAGACGACGTCTCGCGGCTATTCATCCAATCGTCACCGGTGCTTATGTGATCAAGACACCAGATGGCAAAACCAAACTTGATGGTGTGCTATGGTGTATTGAACAAGCGCATTCGCGTTTCCCAGTGTTGCCAATCACCTGGGGGAATTCATTACGTGAAGTCTGGTTAGACCTGCAAATCCTTCCCTTCATGGGCGGTTTCATGGCCTATGAGGTGGTAAGCGATCTGCGATGGACACCAATTCTGGCTAGAGCTGGCGATATTAGTACATGGGCAGCCATTGGTCCAGGATGTGCGCGTGGTCTCGGTTATCTGGTAGCTGATGATTCTGAACGCTATCGCCGGGATTCCGCGAAGGATCAAGTGGAGATGTTGACCGTGATGCGCGAGCTATTACTAAGGAGCCAGGATCCGGCTTGTTGGCCATACATAGACGTGCCGTGGGAGATGCGCGAATGTGAACACTGGGCCTGCGAATTTGCGAAATATCGTCAAGCCCAAGCTGGCTATCGTTTGAAGCGGAGGTTCAGAACGTGAAAATTATCCAAGCACGGAACGTGCATCAAGCCTTGCCAAAGGCAGTGCACTTGCTTCAACAGTACGGTGTCGATCGGAACAGTCGCGTTGGTCCCGTGAAGTGTGCGCCTTGGCCAGTGGCAACGGTTTATGAACATCCTCAGGAACGCGTCGTCTTTTGGCCTCAAAGGGATGCCAATCCCGCCTTTCATCTCTACGAAAGCCTGTGGATGTTGGCTGGACGCCATGACCTCGCGCCGCTCCTCCGTTATGTGAAGGATTTCGGGAAGTTCAGCGACGATGGGAAGACGCTGAGCAGCGCCTATGGCTATGAGTGGCGGCGGGCGCATGATGAGGATCAGCTGATCGTGATTGCCCAGCGGCTCCGAGCGGATCCGGATGATCGGCGTTGCGTGTTATCTATGTGGGATCCGGCGTATCATCTCGGCGCCGATTGGAAGGATGTGCCCTGCAATACCACCGCAGTCTTTCAACGGAGTCTTGAAGGGTGCCTTGATCTGACGGTGTTTTGTCGATCAAACGATATCGTGTGGGGCGCCTATGGGGCGAATGCCGTACATTTCTCCGTGTTGCAGGAGTACATGGCGACATGGATCGGATGCCCAATCGGGCGTTACACCCAAGTGTCGGTGAATTGGCACGCCTACCCTGAAACGCTTCGACCCATCGAGCAACTGTCGCGAGAGGTAACGCGCGGATTGTATGCCGTGCCGACTCCCATCATCGATCCCTATTGTAGTGGTGAAGTTCATGTTCTACCGTTCGCGAGAGCAGGCGAACCAGGTGACCGTACTATTCAACGGCTTGACCGGCAGATTGAGTGGTTGTTGCTCTGCGCGGATGACGGTTTCAGGACGCCTTTACAGGCAGATGCTGACCAGTGGTTCACGATGGCCTACGCGGTTCTTCGAGCACATGAGCATTGGCGGATGCTCACGGCGCCGGAACGCTACGATCGTGCGTTAGAAACTCTTCAGATCGCCGATCCACGAGCTGATTTCATCGTGGCGATGCGACAATGGATTGAACGGCGCTATGCCGTTTGGGAGGCTAAGATGGCCCAAGAGAGAACAACGCATGGTGGATGACGCGATTCAGCATCCTGCTCATTACGGGGGCGTAGCGAATCCTTATGAGCATGTGAAGGTCGTTGAGGCATGGGGGCTCAACTATGCGCTCGGTAGTGCCACCAAGTATCTTTGTCGGGCCGGCAAGAAGCCCAGCGTGTCGGCGTTGGAAGATTTACGGAAGGCGAGATTCTGGATCCAGCACGAGATCGATCGATTAGAGAGGGCCGATACCCACTGAGCGTCGGTCCTCCGTCTCATCACGTCAGCGTAGGAATTCATGTCTCTCCCCACGCCGTACTATCACGATGATCAATCGGGGATCGTCTTATATTGTGGCGATACCCGAGAGATTCTTCCGCTCCTGCCGTCGGCCAGCATCGACATGATTTTCACGGATCCGCCGTACGGACATCAACAGAACGATGGCGATCTGGCACACCATCGGGAGAAGGCGCTCGGACTCGTGCAACGCGGGATGGCCGATGCGGGGGAGGCCCGTCCGATTCGGAATGACGATTTCGAGACGGCGAATCAACTAGTGCGATGCCTCTTTCGTGAAGCGAGTCGTCTGCTCCGCCACGGGGGCTGCTGCTGCTGCTGCTGCGGCGGCGGCGGCCCTGATCCGCAATTCGCCCGATGGTCGTTGTGGCTTGATGAATTAGTTGGCTTCAAGCACGCGGTCGTCTGGGACAAGGGCGGTCTCGGGATGGGCTGGCACTATCGTCGCAACTACGAGTTGGTGTTGATCGGCGAGAAACCTGGCGGTCCCTGTAAATGGTACGGCGGGAATAATACGCCAAACGTGATTCGTCTAGCAGGGATCAAACCGCACGCGGTCGATCATCCGACACCGAAACCGATGGAATTAGCCGCCTGGTTTCTCTCGAAGCATTCCCAGCCTGGAGATCTCGTACTGGATCCCTTCTGTGGCGGCGGGAGCACGTTAGAAGCAGCGAAGCTCGGCGGCCGGCGCGCCATCGGGATTGAAATCGAGGAATCATGGTGCGAGATGACCGTGCAGCGACTCAGGCAAGGCGTCTTCGACGCATGGGAGATGGGTGCATGCGATATAGGCTATGGGCATGCGGATATTCCTGCTGTCATCGATGGCGCTGGAGTGC
>ERZ1292632.2718-Hain-H43-01um-R2-2718-length-14370-cov-5_pt1 | contig 14370 bp, 24 predicted proteins | sample MGYA00564407_ERZ1292632 | MGnify/ENA primary metagenome ERZ1292632 (study PRJEB36523, sample SAMEA6512637) | groundwater metagenome | collected 2019-01-08 | study: AquaDiva: Metagenomics assemblies of 32 groundwater samples | reverse complement strand
TCGGCTCCGGCACGACCCTCGCCGCCTGCGCGAAGCTGGGGATACCGGGGACGGGTATTGAGATCAGCGAGGCTTACTGCGAGATGGCCGCCGCCCGTTTGACTGAGGACCTATCCTACGGCGAGCCGAACCTGTTCAACCAGGAGGAGCCCAAATGAGCACCCGCGACACCGAGTACGCCCACGCCCTCCGCGCTGCGATCAGGGAGCGTCTGGCCGGGCAGACGAGCGTGGCTCAATACCTTGCCCGCTGTGAGTACTTGGCCGCCGTACACGACCGGATGGGCGACCGGGCAAGGTTCGCGAAGGAGAGGGCGGCAATCGAACAGGAGGCCCAGAATGGCGCACCCACAGAGACACGTTAGGGTTGGGATGCTGATGCGAGCGAAGGAGGCCCTGGTTGAGGCAAGCCTGTGCCTGCGCGTGGCTGGAGATGACGGGACCGACTGCCTCGTTGGGGCTATGATCTACAAAGTCTCGCAGACGCTCAGTCGCGAGGGTATTGACGGGGATCATCAGAAGGGGACGGAATGGTCCGCATGGGCCAACCCAGACCTCTACGATGCGGAGGGGGATAGCGTTCCGCTGTCGGAGATACTACAGAGGCAACAGAAGTCCGCCGGTGGCGGAGCGAAAGGAACGGCGTCCTAGCGGAGCGTCTCGTGGACTTCCTCAACCATTACGCCGAGGGCAACGAGCGGGCGGTCGGGGGCCTCAAAATCCTAGCGTCCTCAAGCGGCTACATCGTCCTGGAGTATTGGCACAGGACCGAGGAGGGTGCCGACCCTCTTGGTCGTCAACGAGTCGGGGCCGACGCCTACCAATCCGACGACTGGGTGCCGATGATTGCCAAGGCGCTCAAGCATCCCGGCGCGCGATACGTGCGCGTCCTATATGGGCACGACAAACCGGGAGACGAACTCCACCTGGTCGGCGAACTCACGGTCGAAGTCGGGGAGGACGGCATTCTGCGCCTCGGGGAGACCGGGGGCTACATCGGCCCTCGGTTGATTGAGGTCGCGCCCGAGGACCAGGAATGGGTGCTGAAGACCCTGCGGAGGGCGAAGCGGAGACTCGGGTTGGCAGGGAGATTGTGAGACTACCCCGTGCGGGCGCGTAGAAGCCCGCCAGTGCGTTCCGGGGGCCAAAGTAGGGTAGAGAGGCCGAGCGCGAGGAAGCGGGGCTTAGAATCGATCTACGGGGCAAGGAGTGAGCGATGACTTGTAACTGTGGCCGCTGGTTCTACGGGGAGGAGGCGAGGGCTTGGATGTGGTCTGGCTTGCCGCAGTTCTCATTCTTCCCGCCTTTCAACCCATCCGATGAAAAGCGGTCTCACTGCGATGCCTGCGGCGACATCCTGCAGGCGGACGGTACGGTCGAGAGGGCCAAGGAGAGCAAGGAGCGATGACCTGCGCCTGCGGGCGTTGTCGCTGGCAAGCCGATGCGCCGAGACCGCACTGGACCCGCTTTTGTAGCTGCGGATGCGGGACCGTGCTCTGGCGGCACTACGGAAAGACCTTCTGCGACTTCTGTGGTGACGTGCTCCAGAGGAACGGGTCGGTTGAGCGGGCCGAGGTTGTACTTGACAAACGCAAACAGGTGGTGTAAAATGGATACCGTGAAACCACTCCTCGATGTAAGAGCCGCCGCAGACACGGCGGGCGTAAGCACCCAGTACATTCGAATGCTCTTGGCGGGTAACATCCTCGAAGACGGAGGGGTAGAGGGTGCTTTGACCGTTACCCGCGAGAGTCTCGAAGCATGGCTGCGGATACGTCCGGCAAAGAAGGAGCGTCTGAAGGCCGAGGGGAGGCCAAGCGCGATGAGTGAGGTCTACGTACCGAAGCCGAACCGCAAGTCCAATTGCGGGTATGGTCATGTCAACGGCGCTCGTCTGTTGATCTGCTGGGCGCTCGGCTACAACACCTGCCCACTTCGCGCGTTCGGTCGTGGGTGCGTGATCGGCAAGGTTTGTCGCGCCCTGTACGCCCGCCAGCAGGCCGACCGGAAGCGGGAGAGTGAGGCATGATCTACTTCAGCACGCACAAGGGTTTCGATGACGTACTCATGCCGACCAGCGGGTGTGCCGTCGGTCACCCGAACGGGGTCTTCCTGGTCTTCGAGTACGACGAGGAGGACCCGGACGATCCCGGTCGCAAGGAGCGGAAGACGATCCTAGTCCCGAGGTCGGGAGCATTGGTGCTGGCCGATGAACTGACCAAGGCCGCGAAGGAAGGGGAGCCGACATGAGCGCCGAGAAGCCGGAGCCGGGGGACGTGTGGTTGTTGGATGGTCAACTCTGTCTCTGGGAGGGCGATGGTTGGTGCTTATGGCTTGGGGACCGCATCCCCGACGAGGACCGAATGCTGTTCAACCTCCCCGACCTCCTCGCCGGCGACCCGACCGCCTGGGCCGCCGCTGGCGAGGCCGCCAACCGTCCTCTCTCCGGCAAGTCCTTCGCGCCCTGGAGTCCGATGCAGGTCGCAGTCCTCAACGCATTCCAGGCGGAGCCGAACTGCCACCCGTTCACCTGCGGGACGAACTCCTCGCCGCTTGCGACGGAGCCGAAGTGCTCCGGTGTCTTGGTCGCCGAGCCGGACGGATGGCGGTGCCCCCTGTGCGATTACCGGCAGGGATGGTGTCACAACTTCATGCTCGATCCGGCGATGACGCAGGAGTTCCGAACCGTCCGGGAGACCATCGGGGTTGACAAGTCCGACGTGCCGTCCGCCTGGGCCGCCGCGTTGAGGTTCGCGCCGGGTGTCTACCTCGAACACCGTTGCCAGTCCTGCGGGTGGGTTTGGTGCCGGACTCTCAGCGAGGGGACCGTGCAGCTCGGAGATCCGCCGGAACACGGCGGGGAATGTGCCGGCGTCGTCGAGAGTTCGCAGGCCTTCTGCGCGATCTGCGGGTGCCCATGTTCGAGCGACCCGCGCACCAGCTACATACGCTGTCAGCACGTCAACGCGGCGCTAGAAAGCGAGGAAACCGATGTCTGAGCGCGTGCCGCAAGTAGGGGATGTCTACGTTCGTGCGTCCGGCAAGGACGACGACGGGGTGATGGAGACCGCCGCGGCAAAGTGGGAGTCCGAACGGCTCTCTGGTAGCCCGAACTACCGCTTCGTCTGCAACCGGGGCGAGGTGCTTCGACTTCTGCGCGACAACCCGGCGGTTGTTGAGATGCTCGATGTGATCCGGGAGGGTGGGGCCTTCCTGCTAGAGGTCGGCGAGGGCGAGGAGAAGAGGGAGGTCGTCGGGTTGCCGCAAGGTACACGTCTGATCTGCGTGGACTTCCGGGATGAGCACATGGACATCAGTGCGTGTCACCAAGCCGACGGTTCGTGGTATGTCCTTGCTGGTCACGTTGGCGGGCACGATAGTAACGACGGGAGCCACGGTGCAGTCCGAGGTAACTTCCCGACCGCGGTCAACGCGGCGCTGAAGGGAGACGGGGATGGAGAGTAGCACGCTGTTTGCACCTGCCGGTGGGGAACCGTTTGGGATGCTCCCCGCGACTGCCGAGCAAGTGACCGCCGCCTTCCTCGCACAGTGCGAGGCGGACGGGAGGGCGGAGACGATTCGCCAAGAGGCCACACGTCATGGCGCGACCCCGCCCTATATGGGCTACGTGCTCGCGGTCCTTGGCCTCGAATCCCTGCTGGAGGAAGCCGGGAGCGATGAACAGACCGACCGCGAAAGCGAGGGAGGAAGCCATGAGTGACAAGGGAGTCGTGCTGGAACAAAGGACCGTCGATCTTGCTGCGAAGGCGTTGGATGGCTTAGGTTCTGAAGCCCACATCCCGCAGACTCGCGTCAACGCTGCGATGGCTGCTACTGCGTTGCGGAAGGACCTCGCCCACGCGGAGCAGCCCACTTGGGTTTGTGGGGGGGAGGGTCAGTGCTACGGGTGTCCCGTCTGCGAGCCAGAGAACTACAACCCAGATGGGACCCCCCGCAAGCCCCAAGAAGAGCGGCCCGCGCCCGGGAAGCCTCTCCTCTCGCTAACGCAGGATGGAGACCAGTGGTGCGCACTGCTTGGCCCGAACCTCCAGGAGGGACAGGCTGGGTTCGGCGACACCCGGTTTTTCGCGGTGGAGGCGCTCGCGGTTGCGCTGTGGGAGCGGGCGGAGCAGGCCACGCCCGCGGAACCCGCGCCTGCGGAACAGTGGTATCTCCACCGGGGAGTTTGCCCGGCACATGTGCTTGCTGAGGTCGTATTCCGCCCAGACAGGACTCCCTTGTTGCGAGCTTACTGTGGCGCCCAACAGTACGCCCATCAGTGCAGGCGGGCGCCGGACAGCTCGGTGATCGAGCGTTGCGCCGGGTGCCTGGCGGAGACGACGAAGCACGCCCTCGCCGCCTCGAAGGTTGCGCCTGCGGAACCCGCCGGGGGAGCCGAGCCGGGCGGGCAGACCCGAAGCATGACCGCGTGTGCTGCTTGCGGTATCCTGCGTGCTGCAGAGGACCTCACGCCACTCCCATCCGGCTTGACCTGCGCCGATTGCATGATACAGGCGGCGGGTGACGAGTTAGCGGAAGCCGAGTCCCCGGTCGCCGAGAATGCCCCAGGCTGGTGTTCAAATTGCGGGGATAGTCTCGAAGGCTACAACCACGGGACCGAGAAGGCTCCGCTCTGCATCAAGTGCGCAGCAGACTTCGCCTGGGGAGCCGAGGCCCCGCCCCCCGAGAAGACCTGTGAACCGTGTACGCGGGGTGAGTGCCTCCATGCCGGGAGCCGAGAACATCCTGCGTGCCCGAGCCTACGCCCCCGGCCCGCCCCTCCCGCCGCCGAGGGGGAGTGCCCGGTCGCCAAGAAGTCCTGCGGGACGTGCGTAAAAGACCATCCGTGTAAGTCATTCGCAGAGTGTCACGCCTCCGGGACATGGATGGTTCACTGGAATTCGGAGAGCGCCCATCCTGCCTTCGACCCGAAAACAGCGCCGCGCGTTCTGGGACCGCGAAGGCAATGGCGCGGAAGGCCGAATTACATCGAGCCCAAGCCCGCCCATCCCGCCGCCGCGGGCGAGGGGGAGTGTCCGCACTATCAGAATAGTCGCTTCTGTGGCCTCCTCGGCCTTTGTGGCTGCCATGAGGTACGCGATCTACTGCCCCACGGATCAAACATGCGGAGCACCTGTCCCCTCCGCGACCTCGCCGCCGACCGCGCCCGGCTCGAACGCGAGTGTGCCGAGTGGCGGGCGGACAGGGTAGGCCTCCTGGATCAGATCGGCGAACTGCGGAAGTGTGCGGAGCGGGCCGATGCGATGACCGGCGAGGAGACCCGAAAGACGGTCGTGGCCGAGGAGAGGGCGGAGCAGGCCGAGGCTGCTTTGCTCAAACTCGCCGAGAATATTCTTCTCCCGCGCTGCGCCCTGAAGACCGGAGACCTCCTGCAACTGGCAGGACAGTCCGAAAGCCTTGTAGTCGTGGAGGCCAAGTTCGTCGGCCCGAGTAGGGCGGATGACCACGAGAAGTCGCTCAACGCGAACTGGCGCTGCACCGCAAAGGGGCAGGACGGCAAGCTACGTCATCTGACCGATACGGACCTGACGGCGGCGACATTAGTATGGAGGGCCGAAGAGGCGATAGAGGCCCGCGCCCAGGCCGCCGAGGAGGTGCTGAAGGGGTGCCCCAGGCTGCCGGAGTGGGTTGACCGCGGTGCGGCCGCGGGAGCCCTCCGCTTCTGCGCCGGCGAAACGAGGTCATGGAGGTTGGCGCACGATGGGGGGGCGCTTGCCGAAGGGGTCCCCGAGGCGCTTGCCCTCGTGGAGGTCGTTGCCGTCGCCATCGAGCGCGCTCCCGTGGCCCCGCCTGCCCCGGTTCCCGGAAGAGCCTATCCGCCTCCGGGGACCGAAGCTCGGCAACATGAGTCCCCGCCGGACCCATCCCCGGAGTCGGGAGGGTGCCCGCACTTGAAGTCGGACGGCTTCTGCACGCACTTCGATACGTGCCACGCTTGCCCGGTCCCGTGTGTGTACCGCTTCGAGCACGAGGCCGAATGCCGAGTAGACTGCCCCATCCGTGCCTTCGCCGCCTCGGAGGCCGAGCTGCGGGAGCGCGCGGAGCAGGCCGAGGCCCGCGCCGCCGAACTGGAGGACGAGATTGCGAGCGTGCGGTCAATCATCGGCTGCGACGAAGGTACCGAGACTGACGAGACCGCATCAGCACTGGTTGACGACCTCGCCTCCGCCAACGCTGCCCGCGAGGCGGCCGAGCAGAAGGTGAAGAGGTGCTTCAGGTTGCCGGTTGTCAACCAAGATGTCCCGGACCCTCAGACCGCAAGTAGAAACTACTACGCAACAGCCCTGCGGAACGCTGCATTGTGGGCAGAAGAGCATCACCACTTCAGCGGGCCGCCATTGCGAGAACTGGCTGACGCCATCGAGCGCGGGACCGAGGGCGAGGGCGTGTGGGTTCCAGTCGCGCCGGAGCAGCGCGCGCGGCTTCTGCGCGACTTGCCGGAAGCCGCCAATTACTTGGAGCATATCACCCGTCCGGATGGAGCAGACTTCCTGCGCCTCTTGCGGGAGTGGCTCGAACCCGAGCCGGGCAAGCCGGAGGGAGGAACTCATGTCTGATGCAATGCCAGTCGCGACGCAAGTACCGCCGATCCACCAGTGGACCGACGACGAGGGCTACATACTTCTCGTCAAGGTCGTCAACCCTGACGGCACCAGCTACAACGGCTTCGCCTGGCCGGAGTCGGGGCCGGTAACTCCGACCGTCTGGTCTCGTGAGCCCACCTGCGCCTCGGGTGGTCTGTTCGGTTGGCCTTGGGGACTGCATCTAAATCAGGGCAAGCTCGGCAAGGCAACCGACCGTTGGCTCGTGTTCCGGGCGAAACCCGAGAACGTGATCTGGGTGCCCGAAGACGGGACCGCGAAGGCTAAGGCGGTTCCCGGCGAGGACAGGAGCCTACCCGAGGTCCTCTTCTGCGGTAGCATGGCCGCTGCGATGGCGTTTACGATGCGTGGGCGCATAGCTTGGATCAATGCCAATGCACAAGGGCACGCGGCGACCTCGGGCGAAGCGTCCAGCGCGGCGACCTCGGGCGATGCGTCCAGCGCGGCGACCTCGGGCGACGGGTCCAGCGCGGCGACCTCAGGCATTCGGTCCAGCGCGGCGACCTCGGGCGACGGGTCCAGCGCGGCGACCTCAGGCCTTCAGTCCAGCGCGGCGACCTCGGGCCTTCAGTCCAGCGCGGCGACCTCGGGCATTCGGTCCAGCGCGGCGACCTCGGGCTACGGGTCCAGCGCGGCGACCTCGGGCGATGCGTCCAGCGCGGCGACCTCGGGCTACGGGTCCAGCGCGGCGACCTCGGGCGAAGCGTCCAGCGCGGCGACCTCGGGCGATGCGTCCAGCGCGGCGACCTCGGGCGACGAGTCAACGGCTGCTGCCAGTGGGAGGCTGACGGAAGCCCAGGCCACCGGACGAGGCGGTATCGCGATCTCCTCGTACCGCGCGATGGCTGGCGAGGAGGGCATGTTCGCGATCCGCTGGCATGACGGGAAACGTTGGCGGTTCGCGGTAGGGATCGTGGGCGAGGACGGGATTGAGGCGGGGATCTGGTATCGCGTTGAGGATGGGAAGCTCGTTGCGGAGCCGGGAGCGACGGAGGGAGGGGCGGAAGAGTGAGCATCCCCTACAGCACGAAGTCCTGGAATCCAGACTTGCGCTCCGGGCCGCTTTGTGGTAGACTACCATCGTCCCTCTCAAGGAGTGTTCGGCGTCGTTCGTCGTGTCAGCCGACAACCAGAACGGCCATCTTGCCCCCGGCCTTGCGGCGCCGAGTCCTTGAGAGGGACACGACGAAGCAGCCGGGGGCGTCTGTGTGTGTGCAACATGGCAGGAACGAAGGAAGGGCGGGCCGCGCAGCTAGCAAAAGCTGCCGGTCTAACCGTAGAGGAGTATGCCGCGCGAGTCTCAATCGGCTTTCTAAGGTGCTCCAAATGCGGCGAGTGGAAAGAACACTCGGAGTACCACCGGAATGCGGCAAGCAGGTCTGGACGCTCCAACAACTGCAAGCAGTGTCTTCAGAGACCCAGGCGATCTCTGAAGGGTAGACCAAGCTACTTCAAAGGCAGGTCTCACACACCGCAGGCTCGGGCTACTATGTCGGAACAGCGGAAGGGCAACAAACGAGCCCTGGGTCACAGGAAGACATGGGAGACTCGGCAGAAGCTACGAGAGATCGCGTTGAGAACTGCCCGCAGGGGTCCCGCGAACAACAATTGGAAAGGTGGCCGGAGTTCTGAGGTCAAGGCTATCCGCCAGTCGGCGGAATACCGTATGTGGAGGGCAACGGTATTTGAGTGCGATGGATACCGCTGTCGGGATTGCGGAGATAGCCAGGGCGGAAATCTCGAAGCACATCATCTTGTTGCGCGAGTCGATAGGCCTGACCTCGTATTCGTAGTTGACAACGGGCTAACGCTCTGCCGCCAGTGCCATAGACTACGACACTACAAACCGGATAGCATACGCAACAAGGCAAAGGAGCGGGACCTGTTGCAGTTGTCATTCCTTTTGTGCGGAGGATAGATAGTGAAGAAGACTGGTATCCCGTATGCGACTGTTTCTTTCAACCCATTTGTTGGCTGCGCGGGCTGCGAACTCGGAGAAGCCTGCTGGGCAATCGGCATGGCCCGACGCCAGAAGTACGCGGCGCAGGTACTGACCGAAGACCGCAAGCGGTGGAACGGGAAGGTCATCGCCTTCGATGAGCGGTTCGACGAGCCATACTCTTGGCGCGACCCGCAGGTCGTCGCGACGTGCTTCATGGGGGATGTTGCGAGGGCGACGGGGCGAATGGTGAGAGGCCTCTTCTCGACCATGAAGAAGACCCCACAGCACCAGTTCATGGTGCTGACGAAGGATCCGGTGGGACTGCTGGACCACCTTAGGCCGAGGCAGCAAGGGCCGACTTGGATGGTAAGCGATTGGTGTAGCGGTTCCTACCGGGTAGACCGTCTGAACAACGTCTGGCTCGGAGTCACTGCGACCGACCAGCGAACCTACGACTCCCGCGTCTCGGTCCTCTGCGATCCGCAGACCGGCTGGCCGGGGAACAAGTGGCTATCTTGCGAACCCATGTTAGGCCCAATCAACGGCGGCTCATTCTTGACCGAGTGCCTAAAGTGGTGTATTATTGGTTGCGCCTCGGGTCCTCAGCGACAGCCGATGGAGGACGCATGGGCAGAAGGGTTGGTGGAGCAATGCCTCAAGGCACAGGTCCCCGTCTACTACAAGCAGCAGGAAGTGAACGGCAAGGTCATCCACGGCCCGGCCATCAACGGGAAGCAGTACCTCCAGTACCCTCCAACCATCGGCAAGCTGAAAGGCGCGTGATCCGATTGGTGGAGTCGGGCGAACTGGAGGTTGATGACCAGGGGCGGGTTTGGCGCGTGGCAATGCGGTGTGGGTGTCGTTGGCATGGAACGAAGGTCATCAAGGTAGAGCGCAGGCGGGCAGAACATGACCCCGGAGTGAATAAGTACTTGCAGGTGCGTGCCGTCATAGACGGTAAGAGGGAGTACGCCGGGGCCGCTCGTCTTGTCTGGCAGCACTTCTTCGGAGAGATACCGGATGGTATGATCCTGAACCACCTGAACGGCAACAAGCGGGACAATCGGCCATCCAACCTGGAGGTCACGACGTACAGTAACAATCAGAAGCACGCCTTTGCGACTGGGCTAATCGACCAGGATGGCGAACGCAACCCCTTGGCGGTCCTGACCAATGAACAAGCGCGAGCGATGCGGGAGGAGTTCGCCAAGGGGAACGTCAGTCAGCGCGAACTCGGGCTGAAGTTCGGAGTCAATCGTCAGGTTGTCGGCTACGTTGTATGCGGACGAGGCTATAGGAATGCCGGAGGGGCGATCAGCGAGCCCCGGCAATTCCACTATGACCACCTAAGGCGCCATAAGGCCGAACGTCTACGGCAGGAGGCCCCGCCCGCAATCGCCGCGATCCTGCGCGAGAGGGGGAAGTACTGTGATACACCACAACGCCTACGCGGAAGTGCCCGCCGAGACCTGCGCCGCGATCCTGGCGGAATACGCCGAGATCGAGGGGAGGACCATCGCGGGGGCCTCGAATTATGGTGAGCGTCTGCGCCATACGGTTCGCGAGAATGGCGACGCATTCTGCCACCTCTGCGAGGAGGGCCTCCTTCCCGGACAGAGGTATGCCGCCATCCTCATCGCAGAGGGCAACGTTGCTTATTGGCTGCGGGTCTGCGCGCCATGCCAACGAGTCGCGATCCTGCGGCAGGAAGGGAAACTGCCATGAGCGAGCCGATCCTGCTGGTGGTTGACCGGAAGGAAGGGTGCGAGTGCTACTTCGCCCGCGTTGACAATGAACCTGGGCCGCGCTTGATGCACACGGTAGTCGAACGCCTCGGAGACTCCGAATGGATTGGCCTGGAGGACTGTCCTCACGGCTCAACCGTGCGCCGCGCGACCGCCGCCGACATCCCGGTTGAACTGATCGACCCAGCCAATGCGGCGGAGGCATTAGGGCTGAGCGCGGATATGCTGCAGAACAACGCCGACTGGTACAGGAACAGCGGCAGCGGACTCGATGGGCTGATGGCATACTCGAAGGACTGTCTCGCCAACGCTGCCCGCCGGGCGCGCGAGGCGGAGCAGGCGAAGGCGGGAGGTGAGGCATGATCGGCAGTCTGCTGTCCATCGGCTACCGCGGGCGTACCTGGGAGGAGGTGGTTGACCTCCTCGCCCCCTGCCGCGAGGGCCTCACAGTCGTGGACTGCCGCCGCTCCTGCAATCGGTCGCCCGCCATGTTCCGGTTCGAGAACCTAGCCTTCGCGTTCGGCGTCCTCGGGATCGGCTATGAGTGGCCGCAGGGGGACCTGGGGAACGCGGGACGCAGACCAGGATGGTTGCCGCGCGATTGGGAACGTGCGATGATCCGGGTCAACGAGACCGCCGCCGCCCTCTGCGAGGGTCGCACGGTCGCGCTCCTATGCGCCGAGCAAGACGCCAAGGACTGCCACAGGATGAGCATCGCGGCGTGCGTCTCCGACGAGGTTGAGTGCCGGACGGGGGAGAGGCCCCAGATCGTGCACCTGTAGCCGAGAACGAACCTGGGGCATTCTAAGCCGCCTCCGAGACCTGAAGGTCCTCCCAACCCCTGTTCGACCCCGGAGGGGTGCTAGACGCGACCACAGACGCAGCACGGGCCTATTCGCAACATTCCGTAGAGGGACCCGATGACTGAACGAGGCGAAACCATCCCGATCAGACGCCCTCGCCCGCCGACCCTCGCGGAGAGGGTCACGGCACGCCTGCGCTCCGCCGAACAGCAGAAGGGCGAGCAGGCTTCGCGGGTGCGCTCAGAGGTCGCCCGGAGGCGCAAGGAGAAGGCGGAGAGGACGAAGCGCGTGCAGCAGGTGGCCGAAGACGAGGGGAGCACGTTGGAGGAGGGCGACCGATGACCGACGCAGGCGCTACCGGTACCCGCAGGCAGCGGGAGGAATGGACCTCCCTGGCCGCTAGGTTCCGTGAGGCCGCGACTAATGCGAGGGCCAAACGGGAGCGCCCGACGAACCCCTGCGCGACCTGGGCGGAGCGGAGGCGGGCGAGGGACGAGTGGAATGCCCCCCTCTCAGACCTTGACGCCGCAGGCCCCGCGTGGTAACGTTGCGGCATGGCCTCCGAAAGAGCCGCGACCCTTAACGTGCGCCCGGAGACTATCGCGGACCTGAAAGGTCATCCGCAGAACTACCAACGCCATCCCGAGTCGCAGATCGCCGAACTCATCCGCTCTATCCGCCGCCACGGGGCCTACAAGAATGCGGTCATCTCGGCAGACGGCTACATCCTCGCCGGCCACGGTATCCTGGAGGCCGCGAGGCAGGAGGGCTGGAAGCAGTGGCCCTGCGAGCGCCGCGACTACAACCACGATCACCCGGACGCCCTGAACCTCCTGCTCACAGACAACGAGGTCGGCAACCCGGCGAACCCGCTGGGGCCAGACCCTGATGCGGCCCTCCTCGCGGCCCTCGCGCAACAGGTCAACGAGGCCACGGGGCTCGAAGGGACGGGGCTGGACGAGGCGAGGCTGGCGGAACTGCTAGCTGTGCAGTCACTGTGGGATACGATCCCCGACGAGATACCGGACCTTGACGGGTACGAGAAGCCCGAGTTGGCGTTGCGCATCATCGTGCAGTTTGACGACCGCCAGGATCGAGATGCCTTCCTGGGGTTTGTGGGTGCAAGCCTAAGCACGGAAGCTGTGCGCCTGAATTGGAGAGACACAAAGGCCGCGAATGCCGAAGTGGTATGAGAGTCCCCGCTGGTCGGGGGAACTGACCGACTGCGCCCTGCCGATGATGTTCGACCAGTACTCATCATGCGGCTACGACTGCCTGTACTGCTTCTCCTTCTTTCAGCGAGCGAGGAACGAGGGGCGGAATGCCTACCTGAAGGGAGACTATCGGCCCGTCAACGTTGAGGCGGTCAAGCGCATCTTCACCGACCCCGACTCATCGAGGTTCGGGCCGTATGTGAAGAGGAGGTTCCCGCTCCAGTGGGGCGGACTGTCAGACCCCTTCTGCCCCCACGAACGGGAACGAGGTGTCGGCCTGGAGTTGTTGCGCTTCTTCCGGGAACTGCGGTACCCGGTGAGCTTCAGTACGAAGGGTGAGTGGTTCACCAAAGACGACCGATACCGCGAGGTCTTCGCCGGGGCAGACCACTTTCACGTCAAGGTCAGCATCATCACCCTGGAACGCGAAAAGGCGACGGCGATTGAGAGGGCCTGTCCGAGTCCGGGCCATAGGCTACGAAACATCGAGCGGCTTCGGGACCTCCGGATCGGCGGAGTTACCCTCCGCCTCCGTCCTTTCATTCTGGGGGTAAGTGACCAGACCTGTGAGGAACTCATCGGCGAGGCCGCAAAGCGCGGGGCGGACAGCGTAAGCACCGAGTTCCTTTGTATGGAGCACTCCTCGCGACTGGCGCCGAAGTGGACCGCGATCAGCAGGTACTGCGGCTTTGACTTGGAGACGTTCTATCGGTCGCAGTCACGGTACACGGGCTACTATCGCCTGAACAGGAATGTGAAGCGTCCGTACATCGACCGGCTGCAGGAGGCGTGCGCGGCCCACGGACTCCGGTTCTACGTGAGCGACTCGCACTTCAAGGAGCGGTCGGCGGGCGGATGCTGTTGCGGGATACCGGACTCGTGGGAACACTCAACGTGTCAGTGGGCGGACGGCCTTTTGAGAGCAAGAACAGAGGGGACGATAACCTTCTCCGAGGTCTACCGGGGATGCGACTGGTTCAGTCGCCCCTTCAATCAAGCCGGGATCAATGACAGGTGCTCGCCAGAGAAGCAGGCGGCGACGCGGAACATGACGGTACTGGACTGGTTGCGGTTTCACTGGAACAATGTCAATAGCGGGAAGTCCCCGTACAAGTACTTCGGCGGAGTGCTCAGGCCGGACGGACGCGACGAGAACGGAGACGTGATCTACCGCTATGTCGGGGACAGCGCCGATCTACATTCCGAGCCGAGGCCGGGCGAAGACGGCAACTATACCGCGTGTGCTGCGGGATGCTGAACTTCCCTTCGCCTTGGTGGTAGAGCCGCAGGAAGCCGAGGGCTATGCTTCCGTGTGGCCGACTGCCGAACTAATCGTGCTGCCGGATCGCGACAGGGGCATCTCTTTCTCGCGGCAGTGGATACTGGACGAGGCCCGGCACCGAGGGCTTGCGCGTTACTGGCAGATCGACGATAACGTGAAGGGCTTCGCGCGGGTCAATGGGATGTCATGCCAGCCATGTCGGCCCGAGGAGGCGCTGAGGTTCGCCGAGGAGTTGTCGGACAAGTCGCCCAGGATCGCCCTTGTCGGCTTTGAGTACCAGCAATTCGGCTGGTCGGCGAAGAGGGCATGGCGCTGGAATGCGCGGGCCTACTGCTGTGTGCTGACTAGAACGGACACCGGAAAAGACTACGACCCAGCCACCGAGATGAAGGAGGACGTGGACTTCTGCCTGCAACATGTCGCGGCGGGATGGGCCACGGCCCTTGTATCTCAGTATGTGATGAGCAAGCCCAAGATTGGGGATAGCGGAGCAGGAGGGCTGGCAGAGAAGTACGCGGAACGGAAGGATGAGCAAGCGGCAAAGGCACTCTGTGCTAAGTGGCCGGGAGTCGTGAAACTCAGGCGGAGAGACGACGGAAGGCTTGATGCATCCGTAGACTGGGCTGCGTTCGCTAGACCGACAGGGGGTGTAGACGGTGCCTGACGAGAAGCCGGAAGGCGAGAGGGAGGGTTCCGAATCCTCCGCGACCTTGACGCCGGAGGATTGGGCTACTATCGGGCGGGACACCAAGCGCCGCCGGG
>ERZ1292632.2079-Hain-H43-01um-R2-2079-length-17554-cov-8_pt2 | contig 14372 bp, 17 predicted proteins | sample MGYA00564407_ERZ1292632 | MGnify/ENA primary metagenome ERZ1292632 (study PRJEB36523, sample SAMEA6512637) | groundwater metagenome | collected 2019-01-08 | study: AquaDiva: Metagenomics assemblies of 32 groundwater samples | reverse complement strand
TTAATTTGTGATAATCTTGCCCAATATATTACTTATGGAAGCCCAGGCGGAAATTTTAGCTAAAAATATAGGAATGCAAAACTTGGCGGCGAAAATGCCGCGGAGTTTTAATCTGCCGAAAATAGGAGATGTTGTTGAAGGGCGAGTACTCAAAAAAAGCGCCCGAACTTTATATTTTGACCTAGGCCTTTGGGGCATCGGCATTGTTTATGGCATAGAATTTTCCAACGCCCAATCAATAATAAAAAATCTGAAAATCGGCGACACGGCTTTTGTTAAAATTTCGGAAATTGAAAACGATGGGGGTTTCAAAGAACTCTCGCTGGCAGAAGCCCAAAGCCAGAAATCATGGGATTTGATAAGGGAATATAAACGAACCAATAAAGTTTTTGCCACGAAAATTATCAGCGTTAATCGTGGTGGTATGATGATTGAAATAAGCGGCATAACAGGGTTTTTACCCGTTTCTCAGTTGTCCGGCGAGCATTATCCACGAGTCGAAGGCGGCGACAAAAATAAAATTCTGGAGGAACTTTCAAAATTTGTCGGTCAGGACTTTAATGTCAGAGTTTTGGATTTTGATTCCAGAGAAAATAAACTGATTGTTTCGGAAAAGGCGGCCGAAGAAGAGCATTTGAAAAAGGCCTTGGGCAAACATCAAGTTGGCGATATTGTCGCCGGCACGATTTCAGGCATCGTTGATTGGGGGGCGTTTATAAAATGGCCATCCGACGAGGAAACACTTGAGGGACTAATTCATATTTCCGAACTGGATTGGCAGTTGATAGAAAACCCAGCCGATTTTATAAAAGTCGGCGATAATGTGTCCGCTAAAATTATAGATATTGCCAATGACCGGATTTCTCTGTCTTTAAAACAACTTAAGCCAGACCCGTGGAAAATTGCTTCGGCTTTTCTTGAAAAAGGGATGCTTGTTGAAGGCCATGTTAAGAAGTTCAATTCTTTCGGGGCCTTTGTTGAGGTTGCTTATCCATCGCCGGAAAATAGCGAGAATGAAGCGCTTCAAGGTCTTTGCCATATTTCCGAATTCGGTTCCGAAGAAAAAATGAAAAATGCTCTGGAAGTCGGTAAAAAATATCAATTTAAAATTTTGGCTTTCATTCCGGAAGACCATAGGATGAGCTTAGGGTTATTGACAAATATCTAAACTTGTAGTATATTTGCGGCCAGTTAGTAGGGTTAGTTTTTGGTTGGCTATTTAACATTTTAATAAGATAAGAAAGGGAGGAGGTGAGAAAATTGGGAGAAAGGATATGGCAAAAGTTCCATCCAATATTCGGGTCCGATCTTAAAGTTGGGTTCGAAACGACATTCCCAAAGGGGGCGGTTTTGGAGCTAGATCCGCTCTATAAAAAGAGCGGTTTGGTCCACGAACCGCCGAGTGAAACGATTGTACGGATTTACGAACCGGCAAGGGTTACGGGTTCTTGCCTTGATGGTAAGAGGGCGCAGGTTCTGTTCGTGCCGGTGTCGCAAAAGGGATCAGTTTTCCGCCGACTAGTTTTCTCGCGTAAAATTGGAGATGACGGGCATCCACGTAGGTGGATGACTGTTGCTCGCCACGGCGAGATCGCAACTTTCGGGTTTGATTCATGGAATTCCAAGGACCAGAGATATCTGACGCTTGCTTATCCGGGGGAGGACGGAGAATTTCAGTCGGTGTATGTGAAGATCAAAGATGTTGACGGAAGTTTCATCTATCTTGAGTTTGGAGCTTGGGATGATGAAGTCCAGGTTTTGTTTACCGCGCACCGTGTCAACGAGAATGCTGTGCCGAAACTTTTGAAAAATTTGGAGGTGTGAAATGAAGAAGGTAAAGAAGAACGACATGAAGACAATGCAAGAGCAATTGTCTTCGCCGGAAGTGCAGGCCATCATTGAAGAAGAAGTCGCTCCCGTTATGAGGACGGTGGAAAAAACACCGGACCAGGTGGTGGAGAAAAAACAGACGTATATCGCGAATATCTCCGAGTACATGACCGAGCTGGTTGCAAGGGTTCGCGTAATCCGATCCTCTTCTTCGGAAGTGAAGCAGATTCGCTTCAAGGAGGAGCAGGAAATCGTGGCGGAGATTCTGCGTCACCTCGGATACAAGGACGATCTTCTGCGCAACAGGGCCGTGCATGCTTATGCGGATGCGATTATCGCAACTTTGCCTTCCGAGCCTAAGATGAGCGACATCAGAAGAGTTGTTGACGGCGAAAGCGACCTACCCGGCCTTCTCAAAATCAAATTAGCCGCCGAAACCGATAAAAAAAGCGAATCGCCGACTCTCAAATTTGAGGGAAGGAGAATCCAGTTTAACGGTGGTCAGGCTGCAAAGCGGGCATACGAAATGAGGACGGCTCTGAAAAAAGCCCAAGAGGTCAAAGTGGCCGAAATAAGAACCAGGGGCCGAATAACAAGGGAAGAACTACTGACTGGAAAGTCAGGGCTCGTCTTCATCGATGTTCCGAACGCGGTTGTACCGGATGGAAACTCCGAAAGCGGGAAGAAGCATCTCAATGGAGGCGCCCTACTTGTGGTGACCAATGGTAAGGTCGTAAGACTCGCGGAATTCGTAGGCAGTTTCGAAAATATTATGACCAAAATCTTGGAAGCCGAGGTCTTTATTCCGGTAAGGCAGCTCTTTTTGGAGCGGCTTGCATTACCGGAACTCTCTCCGGAGAAATATTACCTCTGCAAGACTTTTCATGAGATTCTCCGCCGGGGGCTGGCCGCCGAGTTCGCCAGCCAGAAGTCCACAACTCCCGTCAGGTCTGCCGGAGGTCCCGCAACCGCTGAGGTTGTAGATGCGAACGTTCAGTTCGCGATGACCGTTCACTAGTTAACTAATTTGAAACCCCTAACCAAGCCCCTGTCCATTCTGGACAGGGGCGTTTTTTTATGTTAAAGTCCTAAAACCAAATACCATGAAGTTAGCTAAGTTCAGCTACAAAAAGTTCATAAATCAGATTTTTATCGCCCTAGGCGCTTTGCTGTTGATCGCCTTTATTTTCGCTTATCTTAATTCAGCTTTTGAAGATCCCAAAACCCTGACTCTTTCCGAATTAGTTTCTAAAATCAATAGCGGAGATGTTTCAAAAATCGTCGTTAAAAACGATGATTTGGACGTAATATTGAAAGACGACAGTATCTACGTCGCTAAAAAAGAAATTGGGAGTTCTCTTTCGGGGACCTTGAAAAATTACAGCGTAGACAGCGAAAAATTAAATGCCGTTGATATGCGGATTGAACAAAATGTAGGGGTGATATTTTGGGTTGGCACCGTCCTTCCGATAATCTTGCCTTTTCTTTTGATCGGACTTTTGGTCTGGTATATGATGCGACAGGCGAACAGGGCCAATATTTCGGCCTTTGGTTTTGGCAAATCCCAGGCCAAACTTTTCGGACCGTTTGACGGCAAGAAAAAAATAATGTTTTCCGATGTCGCCGGCGCCAACGAAGCCAAAGAGGAGCTTATTGAAGTTGTTGATTTTTTGAAAAATCCCAAAAAGTTTTTGGACATAGGGGCTCGGATTCCGCGCGGCGTCTTGCTTGTCGGAGCGCCGGGAACCGGTAAAACTCTTTTGGCGCGGGCGGTGGCCGGTGAAGCCAACGTTCCTTTCTTTTATATTTCCGGCTCGGAATTTGTTGAGATGTTTGTCGGTGTCGGCGCTTCAAGAGTCCGTGATTTATTCAACATGGCGAAAAAATTCGCGCCTTCAATTATTTTTGTTGATGAAATAGACGCGGTTGGCAGGCAGAGAGGGGCAGGACTTGGCGGCGGGCATGACGAACGCGAACAAACACTCAACCAGATTTTAGTTGAAATGGACGGGTTTGACCGCGACACCAATGTGATTATTATTTCGGCCACTAACAGGCCCGACATTTTAGACCCCGCGCTTTTAAGGCCGGGGCGTTTTGACCGGCGAATCGCGCTTGATATCCCCGACATCAACGACCGCGAAGCGATTTTGAAAATTCATGCTATTGGCAAACCGCTGGCGCCGGAAGTTGATTTGAGAAGAATTGCCGAAAGAACCCCGGGATTTTCCGGGGCCGATTTAGCCAATGTTATAAATGAAGGAGCGATTTCAACCGCCCGGCAGAATAAAAAAATAGTCGACCAAGAAACCCTATATCATTCGATTGAAAAAGTTTTACTCGGGCCGGAACGCAGAAGTCACCTTCTTTCCCAAAAAGAAAAAGAAATCGCTTCATATCACGAAGCCGGACACGCTTTAATCGCCGGCGTCTTGCCTTATTCCGACCCGGTTCATAAAATTTCAATTGTTTCGCGCGGACGGGCGGCGGGCTATACTCTGAAACTTCCTCTTGAAGACCGCCATCTTCATTCTAAAAATGAATTTTTAACCGATTTAGCGGTTTTGTTAGGCGGCTACGCGGCGGAAAAAATCGTGTTCAAGGAATTGACCACGGGAGCGTCGGATGATTTGAAAAAAGCGACCGTTTTGGCAAGGCGCCTTGTCACAGAATTTGGAATGTCGGAAAAATTCGGCCCCGTTGCTTTGGGCGAAAAAGAGGAAATGGTATTTTTGGGCCGCGACTTCGGAGCGGACAAAAATTATTCCGAATCAGTTGCCGAACTTATTGATAAAGAGATAAAGAATTTTATTTTGAATGCTTACGAAACGGCGAAGAAAGTCATTTCCCAGCGGCGGAAAAAACTTAAGAAAATTGCCGAACGCTTGATTGAAAAAGAAACAATTGAACGCGACGAATTTGAAACAATAATGGCCGCAGCGTAATAGGGGCGCATAGCTCAATGGTAGAGCTGTCGTCTTATACACGACAGGTTCTAGGTTCGAATCCTAGTGCGCCCACAAATTATGAAAAAATCCTTAGAAGAAAAATTAATCCGGTTAGCCAAAGAAAGGCAAACAATAAAAGACCCGTCCCATGATTTCCAGCACGTTTTGCGGGTTTTTAATTTAGCCGTAAAAATCGGAAAATTTGTTAAAGCGGATTTGGATATTGTAATTTCCGCCGCGCTATTTCACGACACTGTTGTATATAGAAAAGACCATCCAAATAGCAGGAAAGAAGCGGATGAAAGCGCCGAAGTAATAGGAAAAATTTTATCCAGTATCGGCGAGTACCCTAAAGATAAAATCGACCGGGTTAAAATTTGCGTAAAACAATGTTCATTCACGAAGGGCATAATTCCCGATTTGTTGGAAGCAGAAGTTCTACAAGACGCGGATTTGCTTGATTCAACCGGCGCTGTTTCCATAATGAGAACTTTTTCTTCCGGAGGCCAGATGAACCGCCATTTTTATAACCCATCAAACCCTTTTTTTGAGAAAAATGAAATCAATTTTCCATCCGGTGTAGGAATATTTTACCGGAGGCTTTTAATTGTAGAAAAAAGAATACATACAAAATTTGCCAAGCAAATTGCTAAGCGAAGAACAGAATTTTTGAAAAAATTCTTGAACGAACTAAGACTGGAGTTGAAAGAATCGGGAATAATTTAGTATATCAGAAAGTCTATCTATTGTTGATAAGTTGTTTGAAAACTCGCACTGCTGATGATATCATTTATACATGGCATCTAAGTGGTACAAATTAAAAAACGAAGCAGTCCGATTACGTAAAAGAGGCTCGTCTATCAGAAAAATTGAATCTCGCTTGAAAATACCACGCTCAACTTTGAGTTGTTGGTTTCGGAATATTGAATTATCAGCAAAGCAAAAAGAAAAGTTGCATAATGACTGGAAAAACGCGTTAATCAAAGCACGTAAAAAGGCGGTTCTTTGGCATAATGCGCAAAAGGAAAAAAGATTCCAAATTGCTAAAAAAGAAGCGGAGAGTGTAATAAAGAATATTAATATGAGTGATTTTGATATTCTTGAATTGGCGTTAGCGATTCTCTATTTTGGTGAAGGATCTAAAAAGAATATAGAAACGGCATTGGGGAATTCCGATCCTTTAGTATTAAAATTCTTTATCTTAATTTTGCGAAATATTTATCATTTAAGTAATGAGAAAATAAGATGTGAATTATATCTTAGGGCCGATCAGAATCCTGAAAAAATTAAGCGTTACTGGGCTAAGGCACTAAAGTTGCCCTTGAATAATTTTAAACAAATTAACATAGATAAAAGAACGGCAGGATCCAAAACTTATTCAAATTATAAAGGCGTTTGTAATGTAAGGTGCGGAAATGTTGCCATCAAAAGAAAGTTGATATATCTAGCCAAGATGTTTTTTGATAGAGTATTGTATAATAATTATATGCGCCCATAGCTCAGTGGTAGAGCGTTCGCTTGACATGCGAAAGGCCTGAAGTCCGATCCTTCATGGGCGCACAATATGAACACTTTACTCGATATTGTTTATGAAGATAAAGACGTTGTTGTTTTGAACAAACCCGCGGGGATTTCCGTCCATCCGTCGGTCAATGAGCCAAAGGGGACCTTGGTTGATGCTTTGTTAATGCGCTATCCGGAGATAAAGGGCGTTGGAGACCCTTCGACAAGCTCGGGGCAAGAGAGTATTCGCCCCGGGATTGTTCATCGCTTGGATAAAGACACGTCCGGCCTTTTGGTTGTCGCGAAAAACCAGAAATCTTTTGATTTTTTAAAAAAAGAATGGCAAAGCGGTCGGGTTGTTAAAAAATATCTCGCATTGGTTTGGGGGCACCCGAAAGAAAAAGGCGAAATTATTTCCGAACTGGCAAGGTCCCCCAAGGATTTCAGGAAAAGAATAGTTGTGAATCCGGGGAAAAATAAAGACAAAAAAATAACGGGTAAACTGGCCATAACGGAATATAAAGTCATAAAAGAATACAAAGATTTTTCCTTGGTTAAGGTCTATCCGAAAACCGGCCGGACACATCAAATAAGAATTCACATGGCTTCAATCGGCCATTCCGTGGTAGGAGACAAGCTTTATGGAAGCCGTTCTCTCTTCGGGAGATCTCCCGTAGGGAGACATTTCCTTCACGCGTTCTATTTAAGTTTTAGCCTGCCAGCTGGCAAAAAGTTGGCGCTGGAAGCGGATTTACCCGAAGATTTATGCGCATTCTTGACTAAGTTGGAGAAATAGGGTTAATATCAGCGAACATGGACAAAATAAAACTATTTGATAAGAAAAATTTAAAAGACATGCCGGAACTCAAAGCCGGGATGAAAGCGCGTGTCTGGCAGAAAATCAAAGAAGCTGACAAAGAACGGTTGCAGGCATTTGAAGGTCTTATAATTGCCGTAAAACATGGCCGGGGGAAAACAGGAACTTTTACCGTAAGAAAAATTTCGAGTGGCGTCGGCGTTGAAAAAGTTTTTCCATTATACACGCCAACAATCGAAAAAATTGAAATTTTATCGCAAGCCAAAGTGCGTCGCGCGAAACTTTATTACTTAAGAGGCCGCATTGGGAAAAGGGCCAAAATGAAACATGTAGAACTTGCCGAAGCAATTGCGTCGGAAGAGATTCCAGCGACTGAATAGTATTTATAATTTATGGGCGAGTGGTGAAACCTGGTAAACACGCATGTTCGAGGGGCATGTGCCGCAAGGCTTGGGGGTTCAAATCCCCCCTCGCCCACCAAAGTAAAAAATATGGATTTAAAACAATTTGCTTCAGCTTTAAGCCAGATTTCAGAGGAAAAGGGCATTTCTCCAGAGAAAGTCCTTGAAACAATAGAAATGGCTTTGGCCGCGGCTTACAAAAAAGAATATGGTGAAAAAGGCCAGATTGTCAGGGCCAAATTTAATCCGAAAACCGGGGATGTTAAATTTTCTCAAGTTAAGATTGTCGTTGACGAGTCAATGTTGAAACCGGAAGACGAGGAGGAAAAAGAAGGCGAAGATGATGAAAAGAAAATTAGATTTAACGCCGAAAGGCATATCATGCTTGACGAGGCGAAAAAAATAAAAAAAGACATCGCTGTTAACGATGAACTTGAATTTTCGCTTGAAACCCGCGAAGATTTTGGACGCATTGCCGCGCAAACCGCCAAACAGGTTATTGTTCAACGTATTCGCGAAGCTGAAAGAGAGGCCATTTGGAATGAGTTCAAAGACAAAGAAGGCGAACTTGTCAGTGGTATTATCCAAAGAATGGAATTAAATAATATATTTGTTGATTTAGGAAAAACAGTTGCCATTTTCCCAAAAGAAGAGCAGGTGTTCAATGAAAAATATTATGTCGGTTCCAGAATGAAATTTTATATTTTATCGGTAAATTCCGACCCTAAGGGACCGGGAATAGTTTTGTCGCGGTCTCATCCAAAAATGATTTCGCGACTTTTCGAACTTGAGGTCCCCGAAATCGGAGGTGGTACGGTTGAAATCAAATCTATTGCCCGCGAGGCCGGCAGCCGCACCAAAATAGGCGTTTATTCAAATGAAGAGGGCATTGACTCGGTCGGTTCTTGTATTGGTCAGAAAGGATCCAGAGTTGCCGCTGTTATTTCGGAGGTCGGCGGAGAAAAAATAGATATCATTGAATGGTCGGAAGATTCTGAGATTTTTATTTCAAACGCAATGTCGCCGGCTAAAGTCACCAAAATTGAAATTATGCCTCAAAGGCATACGGCCAAAGTTTTTGTGCCGGAAGACCAGTTATCTTTGGCGATAGGCAAGGCCGGTCAGAATGTCCGTCTTGCCGCCAAATTGACCGGATGGAAAATTGATGTTATCGGAGCTACTTTAACTGCCGAGGGCCTTAAAGAGGGGAAGAAACTTGAAGATTTGGAAGGTGTTGGAGAAAAAACTGCCGATACCTTGCGCGTTGCTGGGTTCAATACTCCCGAAGACATAGCGGGCGCGACAATTGAAGACCTGCTTAAAGCCGAGGGCGTCGGCGCTAAAACCGCCGAAAAAATTCTGGACGCCGCGAAGAAGTTATTGGAAGTAAAATAAAAAAACCGCTGGGCGGACCAGCGGTGTGGTAAAGCTTGTGAGAAATCAATATTTTTCTTTTAAAAACGGCCAGTAGCCGGGTTTATAATAAAAAGTGATTTCGTCACCTTCTCTTATACTTTTATACTCCTCGCTTCCAACCAACACAGTGAAAATACTTGCAAAAAAACGCTTTAACCAGCTATCTTCTTTTTTCCCCTTTCTAACCTCAATATAATAACGAAATTTATTGGAATTACCGTCTATCTGTAATGTAATTGGCGATCTTAACAACTCTTTGTGTTTTACCACCCCCCTTTCTACAGTTGCACCTAAAGTCGTAACTTCTTTGAGACTCCCTGATGCTGCTGCCGCTCCTAAGACGGCGCCATATGGCATAGCAGGAACAGGAACAGCGGCTAATACTGCCAAAGACATTCCTACCACAACTGTTATAATTATTACTACAATTACCACAATCTTAATTCTCATCGGACACCTCCATTTTGTGAGTTTTAGGTATTATTAACGAACTAAATACAGAATAACATACCTTCAGACTATTTGTCAATATTAAAAAAGTGTAAGTATAACGACGATCGTTTGAATACTTACACTTTCCATAGTATAATGGTTTATATGAATAATTTTAATCGTAAAATTACGAGATTAAAAATAGGGCCTGTTATGCAGAAGGTATTGCTCCTTATAGAAGGAGGAGTGATTTTGGGGCTGACAAGGCGACCGGATAAGTATTTTAAAATCGTTAAAAAAATATCTAAAGAATGGCAGAAAATAAATGAAAGAGCGTTACATGCGGCGATTCGAAAGCTTTATCAATCAAAACTTGTTGATTATAAAGAAAAAAGCGATGGCACAATTTCAATGATTTTAACTGATAATGGAAAGAAAAGAGCCATACAATACAATTTGGATTCTATGGAAATCAAAAGGCCCAAGCAATGGGATTGTTTGTGGAGATTGGTTATTTTTGACATTCCCGAAGAGGAGAGAAAGGGGAGAAACGCACTTTCCACTAAACTAAAAGAACTTAAATTTTATCCTTTACAAAAGAGCGTCTTTATTCATCCCTATGAATGCAAAAACGAGATTGATTTTATAGCGGAACTTTTTAATTTAAGACCCTATGTGAGGCTTTTCACAATTAAAGAAACCGATATCGAACTGGATTTAAGAAACAGGTTTAATTTGAGGTAAATGTCTAAATTATTATATCATAAATGTTAGTAAAACAACGATCGTCCTTATAGATGTATTTCTTCCTTTTTATCATATTTGTTTATATTGTTTAAGTCGAATTGTTAGTTATCTCACTTGTGGATGGTTTGTTTAATCTTTTTGTTGTAGAATTAAAGATATGTGGGCTATCCCGCTACGGCGGGATGCTTATAAATTTATGGCAGATGTCCAAGGTTTTCTAAATGTTGAAAAAATCGTCAGCCAGCTTGATGTCAAGCCGGATATGGTTATTGCCGACTTTGGCGCCGGTCACGGCTTTTTTTCTATCGCCTTTGCCAAAAAAACCGGCTCGTCGGGGCAGATTTTCGCGGTTGATGTTTTGCCGTCGGCGCTTGAAGCAATCAGGTCCCGCGCCAGGCTTGAGGGGCTTTTTAATATAAAATTGATAAAGGGCGATTTAGAAAAACCCGGCGGCTCAACATTGCCGGAAGAAAGCTGCGATATAGTTTTTATCGCCAATATGTTATTTCAAGTTCCGGATAAATCGGAATTAATTGGCGAGGCGGAACGTATTTTGAAAAAAGGCGGAGAACTCGCCGTTGTTGAATGGAAACCATACATTTCTTTGGGCCCTCAAAAAGAACAGCGGCTTTCGGAAGAAGAAGTAAAACAGCTTATCGCGCCGAAAGGATTCAACGAATCGGGGCAAATTGACGCCGGCAGCCATCACTTTGGATTAATTTTTATTAAAAATTAAATTGACATGAGAGTATTTAATAAAGAAATAAGCAACATAACATTAATTATAATCGGCGCTATTATTGTTATTGTTTTGCTTGTAAGTTCGGTTTTTTTAGGCTTTTTGCCCGGTTCAAAGTCGCAACAAGCGCCGCCGGCGACACTCGAATTTTGGGGACTTTTTGACAGCGGGACAGTTTGGCAGCCGCTTTTTGACGAATACACAAAAACTCATTCCGGTACTTTTTTCAGATACACCCAAATGGAACCCGCCACCTACGAGCAGAAATTGATTGAAGCGCTGGCTTCCGGCAAATCGCCCGACATCATAATGTTCCGCTCTTCGTGGCTTCCTAAGCATGGCAACAAAATTTTACCTCTTCCCGAAACAATGATGACTTTAAGAACTTTTCAGGAAACTTTTCCCGATGTTGCGATAATAGATTTTGTTTCGGGCGGCAAAATTTACGCGCTGCCGGTTTGGACCGATGTTTTGTCCATGTTTTACAACAAGGACTTGTTTAACGCCGCCGGCATAGCCGTGTTGCCCAAAACTTGGGAAGATTTTATTAAAACGGTTCAAAAATTAACCAACAAAGACAAATCCGGCAATTTGATTAAATCCGGAGCTGCTATTGGCGCGGCCGATAATGTTGATAATGCCGCGGATATTTTAAGTTTGTTGATGCTTCAAACGGGGACAAAAATGATAAACGACTATGGCACGGAAGCGGCTTTTGACAGAGATGTTTTGGCAGGCGGAGTCAGTTACAAGCCCGGAGAATCCGCTCTGCGATTCTATACTGATTTTGCCAATCCCAAATCAAGCGCCTATGTTTGGAACGATAAACTTTCCGGTTCTTTTGACGCTTTCGCTTCGGGACAAGCGGCGATTATTTTTGATTACGCCGTAAATATCCCGCGTCTGAAACAAAAAAATCCGAATCTGCGCGTCGGAGTCGCTCCTATCCCGCAACTTTCCGGCGGAAGCAAAACTGTTAATTACGCCGATTTTTGGGGATATAGCGTTCTCGCGTCGTCAAAAAATTCCGCTACTGCTTGGGATTTTTTGGTCTTTTTGACCGGTGTAGATACAAACAGATATTTCGCGAACGCGGTTTTAAGGCCGGCCGCGAGGCGCGATATTTTGAACGAAGAAAAATCATCGCCCGAACTGGGTGTTTTCGCCGAATCGGTTTTATCGGCAACCAATTGGTATCAGGCCGACCCCGCGGCAATTGAAAATGTTTTTAAAGATATGATAAACGCAGTGGTTTTGGGGAACGCTAAACCGGTCGATGCCATAAGAGACGCCGCCGCTAAAGTTTCTTTATTAATGAGAAAATAATGGACTTCAGCTTTAGCTTTAATATTTTACAAGGGATAAAAGGAATAGTGCCATGCGGAACCAATTACGCTAGCCATGCTTGCACCGTTTGCGACTTTTTTGTTTTGCTCCAGAACATAATTAATTTATTTATTGCCATAACTATACCGCTTGGCACTATAGCGGCGGTTTATATCGCTTTTCTTTTTATGTTTTCCGGCGGCTCGGCATCAAAAATTACCGACGCAAAAAGCAAATTGTGGCTGGTGCTTTTGGGAATTTTCTGGGTTTTGGGCTCCTGGCTTGTCCTCAACACTGTTTTAAGTATTGTCGCCAATCCAAGCGTTTTCCCCTGGCCGTGGAATCAAATCAGATGTTGAAAAGATTATTAGAATATAATATAATCAAATCATGAAAATACTTACCGCGCTGGTGCAGACCGTTACTATTCCCAACCCGTTGGCGGCAAACTCAATTACGGGTTTGGTTGATCAAATCGCCACATGGCTCTTGAGAGTCGGACTAACGATTTCAACCATAATAATTATCTGGGCAGCGATTGTTTTTATGACAAGCGGCGGCAATGCGGAAAGGGTGACTATGGCGCGAAAAACCTTGTGGTATGCTATAATTGGAATAGTTATACTGCTACTGGCCAAGGGTGTGACAAGTTTGGTTAATAATTTTTTAAGCGGCAATTTTAATTAAAATTAAATAAAAAATAAATTATGAACAAAGACATATTTAAGAAGGTTAGTATAGGCATAGGCGTTGCAGGGCTCACGCTTTTCCCGTTTCTTGCGTTGGCGCAGATTGGCGGAGTACCGGGGCCGATTCTTACAAGCCCGACCGGTATTGCCGTTATACTTCAAAAAGTGCTGAATTTTATTGCGGCGATTGTGCTCATTATCGCTTTGATAATGTTGTTGTATGCCGCCATCTTATATCTCACTGCCGGAGCAAGTGAGACGGTGCATACAAAGGCCAAAGGCGTTTTAATGTATGCTATTGTCGGAATTGTAATTGCCATACTGGCGTATTCGGTTATTCCTTTTATCCAGACTGTTTTGCAGGGCAATTTTTAGCATTTGACACAAAATACGGTTTAGTGTATAATAACCCCTATAGTTAATATAGGGGTTATTTAGTTCCTAAACAAGTCAAAAATAATAAATTGGGAGGTGTGAGATGTGGAAAAAAAAGAAGACCTTGATTGGTGTCGTTGTTGTGCTGTTATTGCTTTTGGGGCTGCTTTTTGGGGGATACAAGTACGGCTTAAAACAGTGTAAGCCGTGCCCTCCGTGTCCCGCGCCCGCAGTCCAGAAGGAGACTTTGAAGCCGCAAAAGGCCGTCAAAAAACAACAGCCAGTTGCCAAACGGCAAGTTGCGAGACAAGCCGTCGTGTCAGCGCCGCCAGTAACGCAAGTGGTAGTGCCGAATTATGGCACTACAAAACTCATTCTGCGGATAAACGTCGTGGAGTGGGCGCCAGTGTTTCAGGGGAAGTCCTTGATGTCTCGCGACATCGGGCCGATTGTTAATCAGGGACTGGCGAATGGGACAGTTGTCAGGACGAAGAAGACCCTGGTATTTTTGGTCAATAACGCCAGTGTTTCCGTTCAGAACGGAAGCGCTATCGTTGACCCCGGTCCAATTAATTCGGAGACCGTTATAGTTATCCAGCCGGCTAACGGAGCGAGATTCGCCTCGCCTCCAAATGGCCTTCCCCTAACAACAAACCCGGGGGAGCTGGACGCGCTGGTCAAAAGGGGGTCGAGCGAGATATGGTTGTGCTTTATCCTTGCGCCGCCGGCATAGCCGGCGCAATCGGGAGCCCCAAAAGGGACTCCCGCCCCAATCTGTGGTTTTTTCTTGAAAAGAAACCACAGATTGGGGAAAGTTGAAACCTATGAAATATTTTGAATTAATAAAATTTAATAATAAAAAATTAGTTGCCATTATATTTTTGGCGATTTTCGCTTTGTTTTTAAATAATTTAATGTCTGTCGCGTTTGCTCAGGACTACGGCGGCGGGTATGGCCCTATTGACTACGGCGGCGGTTACAATCCAATTGACTACGGCGGCGGCTACGGCTCTACCGGCTACGCAGGCGGTTACGGCTCTACCGGCTACGCAGGCGGTTATACTTATCCGTCTATTGGATATAACTACTACACATACCCGTCGTTGAACATCCCCGGAGTTCCGACTTATTCAACTTCCTATGGCAGTT
>ERZ1292632.2715-Hain-H43-01um-R2-2715-length-14377-cov-7_pt1 | contig 14377 bp, 19 predicted proteins | sample MGYA00564407_ERZ1292632 | MGnify/ENA primary metagenome ERZ1292632 (study PRJEB36523, sample SAMEA6512637) | groundwater metagenome | collected 2019-01-08 | study: AquaDiva: Metagenomics assemblies of 32 groundwater samples | reverse complement strand
TCCGTATCGCAGTACCATCGGTGGGGAACAGGCTCTCACCCCCCCTAGCCGTCATTGCCTTGGTAGGCCGTTACCCTGCCAACTAGCTGATAGCCCAGAGGCCAATCCCGGAGCGAATTGCTCCTTTACCCCGTAAAAGCTTTCGCTCACGGGGGCTATCGGGAATTAGTCCGCCTTTCGGCGGATTATGCCCGACTCCGGGGAATGTTCCTCTGTGTTACTACCTCGTTCGCCGCTTTCCGATGTCGTCTTGCGACTTCATCGGAACGCACGACTTGCATGCCTTATCCACGTCGCCAGCGTTCATCCTGAGCCAGGATCAAACTCTAATTAAAGAAGTTTGAAACTCCTATATTCAGAACAGAACAAAAGAAAAAATACTACTGATTATTTTAGTGGATCTCAATTGTCAAAGACCGGACCGCAGATTGTAGAGTATACCTATTCCCCAATCGTCGTCAAGGGGAATTATTTAGACTCAATTTCAAAGATTTTTGCCAAATAATGTTATTATAGAACCGTTATGAGCGAGTTGACTATTCAGTCCATCTTAATGACTTTCGGTTACCTAGGCATCGGCATTATCATTTTCGCCGAGTCCGGTTTTCTGCTCGGTCTTTTTTTACCCGGCGATTCTTTGCTTTTCACCGCCGGCTTGCTCGCATCTCAAAGTTTTTTTTCTATCTGGTATTTGACGCCGATCGTGATTTTAGCCGCCATTTTAGGCGACAGTTTTGGTTATTGGAGCGGTCATTATTTCGGGCCGAAAATTTTCACCAAGGAAGATTCTTTCTTTTTTCGCAAGCGCTATGTGGAACAAACGCGCGCTTTTTACGACCGTCACGGCAAAAAAACAATTATCTTGGCGCGCTTCGCGCCGATTGTCCGCACACTTGCGCCGATTCTCGCCGGTGTCGGCAAGATGCCCTATCGTCAATTCCTGACTTATAATGTCATCGGCGGGGTATTGTGGGGCGGCGGGATAACTCTCCTCGGTTATTTTTTGGGTGCGATTTTTCCGGCAACTGAAAAATATCTATCATTTATTATTATCGCCATTATTATCGTTTCGGTTCTGCCGATTATTTTTGAGGTGTGGCGGGGACGACAGGAGAAAAAGCCGGTGCTGAAAAATCAAGATTGAATGTCGCCCGTTCCAGTGCCTCAATCTCTTTTTCAATACTTCGCAAACCGAGCTCAAAAAAAGACGGGGCAGTCGGATTGAGACCGATTTTTCGGAAAATATTTTTTGGACTCAGCGAACGGCCGGCGGATAAAAATTGATCAATTTGTTCGGCGAAATGATGGTCCGCGCGCCATTTGGCCGCGAGGACGCGGCTAGTTAATTGACCGTAAATATATGAATAAACATAAAAGAATCGCCGCAGATGCGACCAATAAACGAAAAAATAACCGTCGGCCGGCGTAAGATTAACGACCGGACCAAGATAAGATTGGAGATGTTTAACCATCAGCGCCGCCAGACGTTCAGCGGAAATCTGGCCGGCGGCGCGAATCGATTGATGCATCTCCAGTTCAAAATTAAAACAAGCCGTTTGTCTGAAAACCGTTGACATTTCGCCGAGCAGACGATTATGCCGTAAAATAATTTTTTCTTCCGCCGACAGATATTCGGTCAATCCATCAAGCGCCAATTGTTCAAACAAGGTGCTGGCGACTTCCGCCGCGACCGTGGAAAAACCGCGATAAAGCGGCGGTTGGTTTTTGCTTAATTCGGTGTGAAGGGCGTGGCCGAATTCGTGAGCCAAAGTCTCAAACGAACGCAGATCGTCAATATGATTTAGTAAGATGAAGGTCGGCAAGCGGCCGGCGCCGGCGCAATAGGCGCCGGCGGTTTTTCCCAATTTAGGATAAACATCGATTTGACCGGTCGCTAAAAAATGATTAAATAGGTCGGCGTAACGAGAATTAATTCGCCCCAACGTTTCGCGTAAAAGAGATACCGCGGTCGGAAAATCAAATTTCTTTTTAAACTGGCCGAGCCTGACGCTGCGATCGGCCAAGGTAATTTGTTTTTCGCCGAGTAAGCGGGCGTGCAATTGGTAAAAACGTTGACTGATTTTAAATTGGCGCGAGACGAGCGCCACGAGAGTTTCCACTTCGGTCTCCGTGTTTTCATAATCCAGCGCGGTGGCGCTGTAGGATTTTTGATAGCCCCGTTTTTCATCCAGCACTTTTTTGTAATTGACAATGGCATTCATTTCCGCCTCGGCAAAATAACCGGCCGATTTAAAAACTTGATTGATTTGGCCGTGCAATTCGCGCCGCGCCAATTTAGGCAAATCCGAAACTTTAGACACGGCTTCGGATAAAGGCAAATTTTTACCGTTGAAGGCTATGGTTTGCCGATTTAATAATTTCTGACTGCCGTCGATCCACATCGACCGGCTGGTTTGGTTTAATAAATTATTCAATTGCTCCTCCGGCTCGGACAAATTATACTTGGCTTCAATAAAAACTCGTTCCAAAAAATAACGGTACGGCGCCAGAGCGCGGTGTTTCAAAAACGCGCGTTGTTTGGTCTTCGATATTCGACCGATGTTTAAAATGAAAAAAGCCAGTTTATTTCCGATTTGCTCGGTCCATCGTTGTTGCAGTTTGGTCTCCCAAGCGGAAATTTTAATATCGGCGGAGTTTAAACTTTTTTTCAAACCGAAATAGATTAGCGGCTTGGCCTCTTCCAGCGCGTCAATTAATTTTTCATAATCGCCGATGGCCGCGGCTAATTTCGACGGTGTCTGAGTATAATTGGCTGGTTCATACTTTTGCGCAAAAGTTTTGGCCGCGCGCGCCAGCACGCGCCAATCTTTTTCAATTTTCGGGTCGTCAGCATTCTCGTAAAGCAACTCAAGATTCCAATCAGTTTTCAAATTTTTTATTGTCATTGTTTTGAGCCAATTTCACAAGTCAAAATTTAATTTAAGTTGTGCATTCTCCTAAAGGTCATCCGGTTGCAATCCAGTTTTCTTGGCAATTCTAGCGAGCATGCGGGGACCAATTTCTTCGTCATTATGGAAAGCCCAAACGTAATCTAACCAACCCATTCGTTCAATCACTGAGTGGGATCCTCGACGACGCTTTATTTGCCAACCGATACGAAGTAAAGCAGCAAAAACTCGTCTGCTTTTCGTGGCGGGCCAATCATTCATGCCAAACTAAAAGCGATAGAAGTTAATTTGGAAACTTTTTCACCGGTTTCTAATTGGTCGGCCACAACGCGCAGAGCGAGGGCTTCAGCTTTAGCGAGAGCTTCTTCGCGGCTAGCTCCATAGCAAAGTACGCCTGATAATTCTTGGACTTCGGCAATCCAGCGACCGTCGGTTTCTTGTTCAATTTCTACAGTAAATTTTGAACCTTTTGACATATTTAGATATTAACATGGGTGATAATTTTATCCAACCGCCGCCTGCCGCCGCGCCCGCGCGCGATCAATTTCCGTCAATTGTTGCTTGCGCAAACGGACGCTTTTCGGCGTGATTTCCAGATATTCGTCGGCGGCCATAATTTCCAGACCCCGTTCAATCGTCAAAATAATCGGTGGCACGAGGTCAATCGCCTCGTCCGTGCCCGAGGCGCGGACATTGGACAGTTGTTTGCCTTTCGTCGGATTAACTTTCATTTCTTCGCCCTTCGCCGTATCGCCGATCACCATTCCTTCATAGACTTCCGTGCCCGGGCCGATATAAAGTGTGCCGCGCTCCTGTAAATTCCAGAGCGCGAAACCAAGCGCCTTGCCGCTGGCCATGGAAATCATTGAACCGGTCTGACGCCGTTTAATCTCGCCGGCGTGAGGGGCGAAACCGGTAACCCGGGCGGCGCAAATCCCCTCGCCGCGCGTGTCAATTAAAAATTGATTGCGATAACCGAGCAATCCGCGCGTTGGACCAGTGAAAAACAACCGTAACGTTTCGCCGTGATGAACCAGGTTTTTTAACACGAAACCGCGGCCACCCAGTCGTTCAATCACGAGGCCTTGATATTCGGCGGCGATATCAATCACTAATTCTTCAAACGGTTCTAATTTGACGCCGCTCTCTTCTTTCACGATGACTTGCGGTTGCGACACTTGCACTTCGTAACCGGCGCGGCGCATATTTTCCAATAAAATGGCGATATGGAGTTCGCCGCGACCGGAGACTTGAAAATTGTCGGTGGCCGAAAAATCCACGCGCAAACCGACATTGACTTCCAGCTCGCGTTCCAGATATTCGCGGAGCTGGCGGGAAGTGACGTATTTCCCCTCGCGGCCGGCGAAGGGTGAATTGTTGACGAGAAAAGTCAGGCGGATCGTCGGCTCGTCCACGGTGATCGCCGGCAACGGCGAAGCCGCCGGATTGTCGGTAATCGTTTCGCCAATATCAATATCGGCGAGGCCGGCGACCAGCGCAATGTCGCCGGGCCCGACTTTATCCGCCGGGACACGCGCGAGTCCCTGAAAAGTAAAAATTTTTGTTAATTTGCCCGGGCGGATTTCGCCATTTGATTTTTTAATAAAAAGCGGCGCGTCAGTTTTAAGCGTGCCTTCATACACCCGGCCGATGGCCAGACGCCCTAAAAAATTATCATAACCGAGATTGAATGGTTGAAACAGCAACGGCTTATCAACCGCGCTTTCAACGGCGGCCGAAGGCACATGTTCCAAAATGGCGTCCAATAACGGCGTCAGATTATTTGACTCATCGGTCAGTTTACGTTTGGCGAGGCCGTCTCGGCCGATGGCGTAGACAACGGGAAAATCGGCTTGGTCATTGCTGGCGCCGAGTTCCAAAAATAATTCCAGCACCGCTTCTTCCGCCAATTCCGGATTGGCGGCGCGCTGGTCAATTTTATTTATCACGACGAGCGGCTTCAATCCGAGTTCCAAAGATTTCTTTAACACAAAACGGGTTTGCGGCATCGGCCCTTCTTGAGCGTCCACCACCAACAGAACCGCATCCACCGCGTGCAGGACGCGCTCCACTTCGGAACCAAAATCAGCGTGCCCGGGCGTGTCCACGATATTAATTTTTGTTCCCCGATAATTAAGTGCGGCGTTTTTTGAATAAATTGTAATCCCGCGTTCTTGTTCCAGCGCGTTGGAATCCATGGACACGCCGGCCGGCGCGGCGCCGGTTTGGCGCAGTAAAGCGTCGGTGAGAGTCGTTTTGCCGTGATCAACATGGGCAATGATGGCGATATTTCTGATTTCCATAGTGACTAAAACGATTAAACTTTACTTGAGCCTTTTCGTCAGCTCCTTATACACATGATCGCGGGATAAAATCGCCACAATACGGATGATGTTCCGAGTAATGGCATAAACTATTCGATAACTACCGACACGGAGGACCCAATATCCGTTGTGCGGACGACGAAGTGTTTTGCCAAATTGTTCAGGCAGAGAAGCGAGTTTGGTACAAATAAGACTCTCCAAACGTTGTTTATCGGTCGCGCCTAGACGAGAAATATCTTCTCGGACGACAATCTCGCTGTAAACTATTTCGTAGGCCGCCATGCATTTTGGTGACCGATCCATCTTTTCGTCCTTGATTCACGATTGATAGCGATTTCACCGAGCATAAAATCTTCTTCCATTTCCAGAGCATATTTAACCAACTCTAACGTTTTGGCCGCTAAAGGCATATCGTCTCGTCGCGCCAAATTTTTAAGCGCTGTGACCATCGGTTTAGGAGCGCTGATATTTATTCTGGTTTTTGTGGCTGAGGCCATGAGGATTAGTGTATCAAAACTGTAACACTAAAGCAATGTTCTGTTGACGATTTATTGGATTGATTTTAGTTTCTATGATACATTGTAAAAGTATTATGGAACCAAAACCGACTTTATCAATCAGTTATTTTACCAAGAGTTTTAACATTGTTCTCGGTCTGGTGCTGATCTGGCGCGGAATTTGGTATGTGCTGGACGCTATTGATCTCCAATTTTTTGGCGGCAGCCACGCGCTCACGGCCATCGGCGGTATCCTGCTCGGCTTTCTGATCCTCTATCTCCCCGACCGCGATTTGAAAGAAATCCAGAAACTTTAGTTATTGTGGAATTCCCCCACCCCCCGTTCCCCGTCCGCAGCTTTAGCGAAGGAGGGCCTTCCGCCGCGCCCTCGCTTCGGCGGGAAAAAATCCGGCGGCTATTTCAAATCCGAAACATCAAAATAATTCTTTCCGGTCTTGTGGCACTGAATAGCCAACTTGCACATTTCAAAAATTGGCTGAGGCAAGTTGTCCATATCGTACCAACCCCACGATTCTGATTTTTCCGGCTCTAAAACTTTCGGCTCGCCACTTTTCCAATTTGCCACAAGACCGATATGCGTATAGTGCTTCGGCGCGTACTTGGTAATGTTCGCCAAATACTGAAAACGGATATTATCAATTTCAATTCCGCATTCCTCACTCACTTCGCGCCGAGCACAATCCGCAAAGGACTCAATGTATTCCAAATGGCCGCCGGGGAAGGCGTACTCGCCCTCACCATGCGAACCTTTGCGCTTACCGAGTAAAACTTTGTTGTCTTTCAAAATCATTGCACCAACGCCAACTTTCGGACGTTGGGCAGGACTATCTTTTGGCTCAAACTGGATAATCTGAAAACCATGTTTTTCGACTTCCTCCGGAGACCAAAAAGTTTGGCCTTTGGTTTTGAGAATATAAGTAGCGACAACTTCAACTTTTCTTCCGGTATATTCTTTCTTGTCTTTGTCCCACTCCTCCAAAACCAAAATGTCGTCCTCATTTACCTCAAAATCAGCGAGGCGCAATTCTAGCTTTTTCTTGCCGGAAATAATTTTCTCAAAATATTCCCGCCAAACTTTTTTGTGGATTGTTGTCATATTAAAAATCTTCCAAAGGATAAATATCAAAAGCGACTTCTTCGTATGGATGAACTGTTTTTACTTTTTCAATAACTTCTTTCAAAATCTCTCGCGGCACAATTGATTCAATCCGTTCCTCTTCTACTGCTTCATATTTTCCTACCTCACCGATAGCTGGATTCGTTTGTTCGTTCCCGCGAAAACGACCTGTGCCGTGAGAAGAAAAAGAGCAGAAGCCATAATTTCCAATTTTTCCTGCTCCGGCTTCGCCAAGAGCTTGACGCACAGCGTCAGCGTGAGAAAGTGGAACAAAAACAACAAGTTTTACATTACCTGTTTTCATATCCATTTATTTTCCTCAAGAAAGTTTTTCACTTTCTTGTAAATTTTTATATGTCCGGCAGGGTTGGGATGGAGTCCATCCTCAAAATCTTCATTTTTTAGAAGGCCAAAAATATCTAAATATGAAATTTTATTTTCATTGCAAACATCTCTCATTACCTCGTCATATTTTTTAATTTCTGCATTGACATAGTAAATATCTTTCCAAAAAACCGGCATGGTTTTTGACTCATCTACATTCTTAAATCCGATGAAGATGATATTTGGTGTGATATTTTTGGCCTTTCTGATTATCTTTTCTAAATTTTTTCTAAATTGATCTACGGGAATCTGATTAGGCCCGCCCTTGCCTTTCAGATAAGAATCATTACTGCCTGATTGAAAAATAATGGCATCAGCTCCTCGGATTTTCGCTTCGGGCTCAAATCTTTCAAGAATAGTCTCTGTTGTGCCACCAGAAATACTCAAATTGTAAATCTCGCACTCGCCATCGGTTTTCTCGCTAGTATAAAGCCAGAGACGATTTACCCAACCACCTTTCTCCATATCCCACGCACCCCATGCGGTGCTATCTCCAAAAATACAAATTGAGTTCATAATTATTTAAGTAAGTCGTCAAAATCACAGTTAATCAAATCCTCTTTTCGAAGAACAATCTGCTCTTTCTGGTTCAACTTGTCGGCAGTAACGCGGATAAGTTTTGTCGTCAGTGTGTCGCCAACAAGTTCATAATTAACTTTCTTTAGGTATGCATCGATTTTTTTACGGAACAGCGAGGCGTATTCTGTCTGTTTTTCCTTTGATGTAGGACGACTACTACTACCGTTTGATGAAAACTCAATGTTGTTACGCACCTCATTGTCGACAGGAAACGAAACCTCAATATCCTTAAAGAGGAACCAATACTCGCTCAAATTGCAGATAATCCGCACATCGTCGCCTTCTTTCGTGCTGTATTCAAATATGAAAGAGAACACATCGGTGTGAAAATCTTCAAAAACTCGCGCCTTCTCAAACTTTGAGACGGTCCTGATTTTATATGCCTTGCGTAGCCGATGATATGTTTCAATTCTATTGGTAAGCCAGTTCGTTATGTGGCGTGAATCGAGAAATAGTGGAGTGAGATCGTCTTTGAGGTTTTTCTCGTTTGCATTACTCATTTTTACGGAAAGTTTTGCAAAAAGAGTATGGTAATCCCTTGCCTCCTCAACTTTCTTTGCCTTAAGATAATCAAGATCGGGCACGATTTTTTTACTCATATACCAGAGCAAATCGTAAATATCGCGCCCCTTTTCTTCGTAGGTTGCATCACCAATACCACGCGTTCCGCGCAGGAAGATTGCAGCAATTTTACTCGCCATAAGAGAGGAGAGATTATATGTCCTGATTACGAACGACAACTGCCCATGATTCTGTGGCATTCGCTCTGTTACAACATTACCGGGCGGTGTAAACGGATCGAGATCAATCTTTACTTCTACCCATTCCGATGGGAAACCATTGATAAGATTACCAGCACGGAATTTTAACTTTATTCCCCTATTAGTTTTGGTGATTCTTAAGAATTCCGAGTCAATACTGTATACTTTCAAGAAATGCGCTGCCGCCTCTTCTTTCAATTCGTTGATAAAATCATTATCAATTTCGTGACCCACTTCAAAATCAAGATCCTCTGACATACGATCAAGGCTATAGCAAATACGCAAAGCCGAACCGCCATACATAATCCATTTGTTGTACTCGGGGTGGTGATAGATAAAATCGAGGACATAAAACTGTAACTCTTCTTTAAGCACAACCAAGCGCGTTGTCGGGTCAGTAATGCTAAAACCATAGGCCGACAGACCATCCAGTTTGCTTTTTAGAACTGTTAGTATCTGTTCACTCATGTTTACGCGCCTCTAGCGTGGATGTACGTTTTTATTTTTTCATAAAATTTGTTTCGTTCCGCTTCATCCACCTCATCAATATCTATCCGTAGCTCCTCAACCATCTTCCCGATATTTTCAAACCTAACACCTCGAAACTGCCGCGTTCTGAAATATAAGAGATCAAACAACGCTTTAGAAGGCGAGGCAATAAAGAAATCAAACTTGCCTTTTACAAGCGAGTAGTCGGAGAAAAGCTCTTTCTGGATTGAATGATACGAGAAAGTGCCTGCTCTTGTTTCGTAATCTTTTGTAACTTTTGGCGTTACCGAGATGATTGAGCGAATGGCTTCCGTAGCGAGGTTGTAATACTGGAGGGCAGTCCATGAACTTACATATGACGGTGTCCGGATGACGTTAGCAAGGTAAAGTGAGTACGATATATCGCTTTTGTTTCTGTTAAAAAATTCTGCCGATATGTATAACCCCCTTTTTAGAGGCAGAATTTCTTTGCGCCTCAAAAAGCGGCTAATGTAGGTATTAACCGTGTTGTTTTTTAGCCCCAACTGGCCTCCGAGCTGATATATCGTGCTCTTGGTGAAGTGGGGCAAATTATCAAGCTGTTCCAATAGGTTTTTCTTGCTTTTCATAATTATGACAATAGTGTATCATATCTGAAATTGGGGGCAAAACTGCCGGACTTGGTATCCTGTATTGGGTCGATGTATTGAGCTTGTGTTCCTAATTCGTTCATGGTTATTTTACGTCGATCATATAGTTATCAAGAAAAGACTCAATCGCTCTGACAGTGTCGTTTTTAAGTTTGGCATTACTCTCGGCTACCCAGCGTCCGAAGTTATACAACTCTTGAGTATCGACTTCAATCCACTTTTTATTCCTGAAAAGAAACATAAATAGGGTGGTCATGGCCAGTCTCTTGTTCCCATTCTGGAAAGGATGATTTTTGATCATCAAGTAGAAGAGTATCGCCGCCTTTTTGACCAGACCAGGATAAAGCTGTCTCCCTCCGAATGTTTGGAACGGCGCTTCAAGGCATCTCTCTAGGGCGTTCGTGTAGCGAGTGCCGAAGTCAGGTATAGGTTCAGTCCACGACATCGTTTCTGTCGCCAGTCTGTGCGCAGTATACTCGACATCCTTAATTGTTATTCTCTTTAGACTCATTTTATTCTCTACCGAGAAGCTTTAATGTCTCACCATATTCTTTTACCACCTTTTCTACCGCCTTCCTTATATCCTCCTTCTTATCCTCCGTTAACACATCAGAGTTGCGACCGTTCACAAGATCGGAAACATTTTCCATAGAAATGACATAGGAGCGACCGATTTTGTGTGCTGGGATATAACCCTTCTTAATTTTTTTGAACACAGCAACACGACTAATGCCCAGCATCTTTGCTAGTTCTAGGACCGATATAAAAATTGCCTTTTTGCCCTTATTTTCCATAATTTTTGTTCGTTAACTCAATCACATGGATAAGGTTATCATAGGTTAACTTGTAAATCAAATCCCCCTTCCGCTGCGCCCTCGCTTCTGGCATTTCGGCAAAAAAATCCGGCGGTATTAAGCACTTGTAGTTATTTCTGTTTTAAAAAACTTCTGAAAAATAATCAGTGAGAACAAAACTACCGGCAAGGAGATGATTGCGTTTTGTGGATTGAGTTGATTGAACGTAAACAAAACGACAATACTTACAAATCCTAAAATCAAACTCCAAAATACGGCTTGTTGTTTCAGTTTCCAATAGAGCGACCCAAAAACTACTGGGAATAGCGAGAGATTCAAACTAGCGAGGGAAAATCCGAGAGCCAAAATGTTTTGGTAGAAAATAGCGATTAACGCGGCTAAAAGAATGAAAAGGATCATAAAAAAGCGAGTGAGCTTTTTCATCGATTCCTCTTTGTATTTCAAGACATAGTTTTTGAGATCGCGTGTAAAAATTGATGAAACAACAAAAGTAACCGTGTCGGAAGACGAAAGCGCAACAGCATATAACAACACCATGCCAAATTCTTTCAGTCCAAACGGAAGTAGATTAGAAAATCCAGTAACGAGAGCGTCTTCCGGCACGATATTCGGAAAAAATTGTTTCGTGGCAAGACCAACGACACTGATGACTATTCCGAGAATTGGCAATATCAAAGCGGAATATATTAAACCGCGTTTCAGATTTTTTTCGTCTTTGGTTGCAAAAATTCTTTGCCACAAATCGGGAGCGACCATAATTCCAAAACCAGCGAGAATGAGAAAACCGATGATATTGCCAATTCCCAAAGTGCTGAGATTAAATTCCGAAATCGGAATGTTGGTCTTGCCAAATAAAAAGAGAGTAACAGACAAACTCATCGCGAACATAATTATCATTTGAAAAAAGTCTGTGCGCACGACTGCTTTGAAACCGGCGAGCAATAAATATGTCAAAACGATTATGCCACCGATTAAGACGGCGAGAAAATATGGAACAGGAAAAATGGCCGCCAAAACTTTACCGCTAATTATCAAATTGACTATGAGCAACAGAAAAAATTGGAGCACCAAAAAGAAAGAAAACACGAGGCCATTTTTCTTTCCTAAAATTCTGAAAAAATATTCTGGCATGGAATACACTTTCAGTTCATCGGCTTTTTGTTTGATTTTATGAGCATATTTTCTTACCAGCAAAAAGCCGAGCGCGATACCGACAAAAAGCCAGATTGCCGAAAAGCCGTAGAGATAAATATAGGCAAGATAAATGGACAAAGTCGCACCATCAAAAAAACCGGCGCTCATGGTGGCCGCAACTTGGACACCCTGAACCTTACGCTCGGCAATCATAAAATCGTCCTCGGTCTCTTCTCTAGAAGAAACGATACCGATAATTACCACAATCGCTATGTATAAAAGAAAAAATAGTGCGGAGAGTTCCATATATTTTATGAATTATTTATTTTGCCATACATCTTTTGAATTACGGTAGCCTATGTCAAGGTTAAACCTTGCCCGTGGCCAAAATACAGCTCCCCTTACTCACTATAATACTTTAGCCCATGTTGGATAAATTTAAAAATGGGCTTTGGACTCACTAAAAATAGCACTGGTAGAAAGATGAGTAATTGAACTGCAATAAAAAATTTACTGAGGCGGTCTGGCTTAGTGGGAAATGAAAACTCACGTTCCTCTGATATTTTCACATATTCATTAGGGCTAACAATAAGTCGGTCTTTTTTCAGTGACTCGTTAATAGCCGAATTCATATGAGTGATGTCGAAATAACATCCATCAAATTTTTGCAGTAGTACTTCCATATTTGAGTAAACCTCGTTCAATTCAAGATTGGCGGCAACCTTGATTGGCGTATGTGACCATATTTCTATGAGCGGATTTTCTGCACAAACGACTCTCGCGGGCAGTTGTCTTTTTTCTCCAATATAGCCAGTGGTTTCAATCTGATTGTATGATCGATTTTCCATTTGAATTTCATATCGAATTGGAAGTATTGAAAAACCGACAAATTGATTCCATCTATCTGCATATTCCAAAATTTGTTTCTGATTTTCCCACTTTTTAATTGCACTTTCTTTGGCGGCTTCGACACACTCAACCATATCATCACATTTGAATTCGCCGCTCTTTAGAGAGAAAACTGCTGGCTCGGGAGTCAGTAAATTTATTACAAGAAAATATGCAATAATCCACACGGTAACGCAGAGTACAAATCTGAAAAACATTTTTAGTAGATTCTGCCGCTTTTTTACAGAGTATAGTATCTTTTTTAAAATCTGGCTGTTAACCAAGCCAGTATATACCAAAAACAGCCTCCCGTTTTTTCCATTAACTCGATTTTTCATATCATTTAAGTAACAAATAGGCTTTTATATCAAGCGCTTTCGCTATGCGCTGAATAGTTGAAGGCGTGAGATTTGCTTTCCCATTCTCAATTAGATACCTCCAAGGGTAACCCTTAATTGTTTTGTTATAGTGGCTGAAAGATAATTACTTAATCCTGCCCCGAACTGCCGGACTTGGACTCGAACCAAGATACTGAGCTCCAAAGGCTCATGTCCTACCATTAGACGATCCGGCAACAATAAATAGCCATTGGCTTCTAGCTTTTAGTTTGACTGAAAAGATTGATCAGAGCAAGCTCCAGCGGCAGTTCCGGCAACACGGCGCGATTAAATTCGTCGCACACCGTCAAGAGTTCGCGGAGCAGAGGCACGAGGCCGGCGGCCGCGGCTAAGTTGGTCAAACCGGCCAAGAATTTAATTTCCGCCGGCGGCAGATCGGCGGTTAATTCTCGACCCAGGCTCGGTGCGAATTTCAACAGCAGCGCCAGACGCAATTGGCGTAAAATCAACTTGACTAACACCTTGAAATCATAATTAGCCAGCGCGACTTGGTGAACGACGGCCAAACTTTTCTCCAAATCACCCGCCGCGGCGGCGGTAAGGAATTCTGTCACCAATTGTTGCCGCGGCGCGCCAGTCGTTACTTCCACTTCCGCCTGCGTAATTTTTTTATCCGCCGCGGCGCCCATTACTTGTTGCAGTAAACCGATGGCATCGCGGAACGAGCCGTCGCCCAAGAGCGCGATTAGCGCCGCGGCTTCGGCCTCAATTTGCCAACCTTCGGCGCGGACAATAGACTTCAAGTTTTCAGTCAGCACCTCAATCGGCGGCCGGCGGAAAGTAAAAGTCTGACAGCGCGAAATAATCGTTTCGGGAACTTTATGAAGTTCGGTCGTGGCAAGAATAAAAATCACATGCGCCGGCGGTTCTTCCAAAGTTTTCAACAACGCGTTAAACGCCTCGCGCGTCAACATATGCACCTCGTCCACGATGTAGACTTTATACTTTGATTCAAAAGGTAAGGTGCTGACCGCGTCGCGCAGAGCGCGCACTTCGTCAATGCCGCGGTTGGATGCGGCGTCAATTTCATAAAGGTCATTTTGGTTGGTGCCGAGTTCGCGCGCCAGAATCCGCGCCACGCTGGTCTTGCCGGTGCCGCGCGAACCGGCAAAAAGATAGGCCTGGACGATTTGGTCTTGGGCGAGGGCGCCAACCAACGTTTTCACCACTTGATCTTGACCTTTAACCTCGGCGAAGGTTTGCGGCCGGTATTTGCGATAAAGCGCCAACTGATCCATTTTATTTAAGATATCACAGCCGGGCCCGAGAAAAAAGATAAAAAAAAACCTCGCCGATTGTCTGACAAACTAATGCCAGAAAAATCAATCAGCGAGGCAAACATAGAAGCCAAAATCAACCTTCACTCACCGGCCACCGAACGCATATTATCGCGCTCTCTTTCGTGTTCCTCCGCGGCGGCCAACTCACCGTT
>ERZ1292632.2713-Hain-H43-01um-R2-2713-length-14381-cov-8_pt1 | contig 14381 bp, 19 predicted proteins | sample MGYA00564407_ERZ1292632 | MGnify/ENA primary metagenome ERZ1292632 (study PRJEB36523, sample SAMEA6512637) | groundwater metagenome | collected 2019-01-08 | study: AquaDiva: Metagenomics assemblies of 32 groundwater samples | reverse complement strand
AGAGTTTGCTCAAGAATTTTAGAGAAAATCCGCTCTAAAGTACTCTAGACCCTTGCATTATTATAGATATTTTGTATAATGTCGGAATAGAAAGGGACATTTTTGTATGGCTGTAGGAAAATCTAAACAATTAAGTTATAGAAAAGAGTTGCACCCTTTAACGAGAGCGACAGGTTCACCATTTCGACCAGCAGAGTTTCATTTGAAAGGCACTTCAGAAGCACAAGATTTTGCAGGAAGTCTTATTGGCCACCCAAATCTTGTTAGTGGTGTTACTCTTGGGGAGGAAACTATTATTATATCCAAATCTACAAGAGCTGCAGATATTATTGAAACCATGCTTAAAAAAGGAAAATATCCTCGTCCAACGCGATTGACCAATGCACTTGAGCCTTCCGATGATGTTGTAATCTCTACAAGATTATAATTTGGAGAAGTATTTCTCCATACATTTTGCTTTTGATGCTTTGTTTAGCCTCCATTTTTGTCGTGCTTCAACGACGATATTTCCCCAGCTAGTTGTTCGGATTTGCGCTTTCGTACAGTCTTTTACAGGGCAGCCATTATTACACCATGTTGAAAGAATAATATCTCGTGCGGTTTCTGCTGATCCTTGTGTGGCAAACCGTGACCCAAAAAAGTGCTGGTCACTTTGTGCAAACCTTATGCCAAAAGCATTTTCATTTGTGAGATCTATAAGTATCCGATGGACGACAACGTGTATATCTTTTTTCATAAGTCACCTATTGTAGCCCATACAGACGGGGCTAGCAAGAAATGGTAGAATACACACATGGAATCAGCTGCAGATACGCAAAAACATATTCGAAATTTCTGCGTTATTGCCCACATAGATCATGGGAAATCAACTCTTGCCGATAGGATGCTTGAGATGACGGGGACGGTTGCGTTTCGTGATATGCAGGCGCAACTATTAGACAGTAATCCGATTGAACGTGAGCGAGGAATCACCATTAAGTTAGCGCCAGTCAGGATGCACTGGAAAAGCTATATTTTAAATCTGATAGATACGCCAGGACATGTCGACTTTGGGTATGAAGTATCACGCAGTTTAGCCGCGTGTGAAGGAGCGCTTCTTGTCGTAGACGCCACACAAGGTGTGCAAGCACAGACCCTTGCCAACCTTCATCAAGCGCGGGTTCATAACCTGACGATTATTCCGATTATCAATAAAATAGACATGCCGAATGCTCGGATAGAGGAGACGGGAAGGGAGCTTGAAGCATTGGGGTTTCCCCCAATCTCCCCAATAACCCCGAATTCCCCAATACTTGTTTCTGCCAAAACTGGTGAACATGTCGAAAAAGTGTTGGAAGCCGTGATTCATCGGATTCCGTCGCCGCAAGGCGCGCCGGACAAGCCCCTCCGTGCTCTTATTTTTTCCTCGCACTTCGATACGCACAAAGGAGTGGTTGTGTTTGTACGAGTGGTTGATGGATCGATACAGTATGATCCTAGTCTTCGCGTGCGATGTTTAGCGACTAATGCAGATATTGCACCGATTGAATTGGGAGTTTTTTCACCGCACATGGTGACTCAAAAAACATTGTTGTGTGGGGAAGTGGGGTATGTAGCGACAGGGCTAAAAAATGTCAAACTTGCTCGCGTAGGAGATACGGTTACAAACGCAGCATTGCCGTCGACTGATCAACTTGCAGGCTACAAAGAGCCCAAGTCCATGGTTTTTCTCGGATTATTCCCTATGGCAGCTGATGATTATCAAGAGAGTCGGGAAGCGATGGAAAAGCTGCAACTTTCTGATAGTGCTTTTACGTTTCGTCCTATTTCTTCTCTTGCGTTAGGGAATGGATTTCATTGTGGATTTTTAGGGCTTCTTCATGCAGAAGTGGTGCAAGAAAGAATCCTTCGGGAATTTGATTTAACAATGCTCGCTACCGCGCCATCGGTTGAGTATCGCGTGACGTTTAAAATGGGCGTTGATTATCATAAGTTAGGGTTTACCCTAAATCATGTGGTCAACGAAGAGAATGGGTTTGTAACGATTAGCATTCAGTCTGCAGGAGAATTACCAGAGCCTACATTTGTCGAAAAAGTAGAAGAGCCTGTGATGCATGTATCGCTTTACAGTCCAAAACGATTTGTGGGAGCCATTATGCAGCTCGCGCAAGAAAAAAGGGCAGAATATGTAGATCTTACCTACGTTGGAGAGCAAGCGCAGTTTCAATATTTGATACCGCTTTCTGAGATGATTGTAGATTTTTTCGATAGGTTAAAGTCAGTGACAGAAGGATATGCTAGTTTAGATTATGAATTTTTTGATTGGCAACGCGTAGCAGTTTCCAAAGTCGATATTTTAGTAAATAAAGAAAAGGTCGATGCGTTTTCATTTTTAGTTATAGAAGATCAGGCGCACTATAGAAGTAAAGATATCGTCGAGCGGTTGGCAGCAGTGATCCCGCGTCAGCAATTTGAGATACCGATTCAGGCAGCCATTGGAGGTACTGTTATCGCCAGATCCGATGTGAAGGCGTTTCGTAAAGACGTAACGAAAAAGCTCTACGGTGGAGACAGAACGAGAAAAGATAAATTATTAAAAAAACAGAAAAAGGGGAAAGCGAAGATGAAGATGGTCGGCAATGTTGAAATTCCGCAAAGTGCGTTCTTTGCAGTACTCAAGCGCACGTGATTCTTGACACTGATAGGTTTGAGATATATAGTTTGGGTGAATTGGAGGATATATGCCTAGTGCGCAAATTATTGGATCACAAGTTACAATTACGTGACTTGGAAAAATGAGTGTTTCTACAAAAGAAAGAGACGCGATACGTGTCGTTTTAGGAAAGCAAGCAGCGTTAGAATCGGTGTCTGATGCATATTATAAACACCCAAGAGGGATACGATTATTAGCTGACGAGCAAGGGCAGGTTGAAGTAGATGGCATTCATTTATTTGGCGGTTTTTCATTGAGTTCTCGGGGTAAGCCGGCTGTTTTTGAGTTAAAAAAGCCACGCCGTACGAAACCACGCTCTACTAAATTTTCTGGTGTATTGACTGAGGGCGGCTGACAGAAATCCTCTTGACAATCATTGTATGGAATACATACAATCTTTGTATGAATACAACAATAAACATCTCTCTTCCTACTTCCATGTATACGGACATGAAAAAGGCGCTTGTGAAGCGTAGCTATACTTCTGTGAGTGAATTAATCAGAGAGGCTGTGCGTACTCTGCTGTATCCATCTAAATTAACGGTCAATGGATTTACAAAGGAATTTGAGGATCAGGTCTTGGCTGCAAGTAAATCGTCGCATAAGAACGATATTCAATTGAAATCTAATAAAGCTATACAAAATTACTTTGAACATTTGGTTATTCCGAAAAAAAATAAATAATCTAATTCATGATTATTGAATTATCTGGTCAATATCATCTGATGTATCAAACCTTTATTGGTAAACATGCTGATCTAAAACAAACGGTCATTGAGAGAGTCAAATTTTTTCGTAATAATCCGAATGATACTAGATTGAGGACTCATGCGTTAAGAAAACGGTTAAAAGGTACGTTTTCTTTTTCTATTACAAATGATATTCGTATAGTTTTTGAGTGGGTGGGAAAGACCAAAGTACGATTTTTAGCAATTGGATCGCATAAAAATGTCTATGGTAAGAAATAGAAGTTTATCTCCCCACAAGTTTTCTCCCACTTAGTTTTTCTGCGATTGTTATCGCGCTAAACGAGAGTGCAAAGACTGCGAGATTAAATCCCACGATGTATCCTATGCTTGTCGTGAGTGTAGAGAGTGTACTCGTTATATTCTCAATCCACGATGCTGGCAGATCCACGGAAATTCCCGAAAAATATGCAGCGATTGCGATAAGAGAGAGGGCGATTGCCACCGCAGGGAATCCCTCCATATCCTCGGGCGATGAAAACATGGTGTTACTGACAGCAAACAATACCCAATACCCAATACCCAATACCCAATACGAAAAAGCAAATTGAGGCAACAAATAGGAAATGGTAAACAGCGCTCCCAGGCCTACAAATACGGGGGCCACACCGATTACTGCTCGTCGTATCGGATCAGTTCGGCTTATCATGACGCTCCCAGATCGTACATTGGTTTCTTCTAATCCTTCTGGTGAGAGTGTCAAACCACTGGTGTGCACCCCTAATATTTCGGCCACAAAAAGATGTGAAAGTTCATGGATGACCGTGCCGGGAAAAAAAATAAAAGAAATAATACTTATCGCGACAGGGCGAGACCTTGTCAGCAAAAAGAGAGACACATACAAATTTTGGGTCAATTTTCGCGTAATAAGCCACAAGACAATGAGTTCAAAAACAAAAAGAATGGTGAGCATAAAAATTAGTGTCCTCCTTGTTGTTGGCCTTCTGGTGCGGCCATTTGGCTGACAAACATGACGGTCAAAGCACCCACAAGAGCCCCAGACATGAGTTTTCCCGTCAGGTCAGGTTTTTCTTTGATGGGGAGTGCGGAGGCAAAGATTGCTTTTGCTTTCTTCATATTTTCATCATTTACCTCAATACCAGCAAGTTTGAGCATGATATCAGGTTGAGGATTAAACCCTTTAAATTCTTCTTTCCCCGTCAGTTCTTTCCACACAATTTGAGCAAGCGGCTGATTGGACTGCAAAATTTGAGCAATAAGCTCAGGAGATTTTACATCACCTGATTGGATTTGAGAAAGAAGTTCTTCAGGCACGCGCGAATCAGGATGGGTGATGTTGAACTGCTGAATCGTAGAAATAAGTGGATTGTCTAGAGGATTTGCGTCTGGAATTGGTAACGCAGTGAGTTTGGTTTGTAATGCGGTAAGTCGCAGCGCTAGATCTGGGGAAACGCCATCAACAGGAATTTCTTTGAGCATCCGCAGTGTCTCCATTTGCATCTCTTTCCCCAGCGGCGTGTCTGCCGCTTGAGTAGCGATGCTACTTACCAGCAATCGTAAATCTTTCATATCCAAAAGAAGGGCATTGGCTTCGTTTAATAGTTGCATCGCCTGTTCGCGGCGTACGGTTTGCTCGGCAACAGTCTCGAGTACCGGTTTTCCCGCTGCGATATCTTCTAACTGTTTTCTGGCAACCCCAGTTGGGTGTGTTTCTTTTGGTGCTGGTAAGGGTTTTTCTTTTGGTACAGGTGCCACTTTTGGCATTTCCGTGTTTGGGGGGAGTGAGTGAATTTCTATTGGTGTTGCTGCCATAGATCTAGTATAGGCAGATATAGGCCATGTTCGTCAACTAAGACTGGGGTTTGACAAATGCTCATCATTCTACTATCCTATACATATATGTACAGAATAAAGAAACTACTAGCCTTGGATCGTAAAATATTTCATACGCAGGATTTGGCTCTTTTGTGGGGAATCACGAATGCCAATACGCTTTACACGACCATTAGTCGCCATATAAAAGCGGGAGTATTACACCCTGTGCAGAAAGGGTTGTATTCAACACAGCCGATCTCAAAAGTAGATCCCTACGATCTTGGTGTCGCACTTTCGCATGATTTTACCTATGTATCGTGTGAGACAGTGTTGGCTAATGCAGGTGTCATATCTCAAAGTCTAAATGCAATCACATTTATCTCAACATTTTCAAAAACAATAGAGAAAGTGGGGTACAGGTTTCGTTTTCGGCAATTAGCGGATCAGTTTTTGTACCAAAGTATTGGTATTGAGATAAAAGATGAGGTATTATGGGCAACAGCTGAGCGTGCAATGGCTGACATGTTGTACTTTACACCCCATTACCACGTAGATAATCGTTCACAAATTGATTGGAAGAAGGTACACTTTATTCAGAGAGAAATGGGATACGTATGATTTCAATTCGCCCGATAGATGTACGTCATAAAATGATTCTTATTCGTACACTCATAGCGATTTCGGATACGTCGAAACTCTCACGAAATTTGCGATTTAAGGGTGGCACATGTGCTGCAATGTCTGGATTTTTAGATCGGATGTCTGTGGATTTGGATTTTGATGTAGTTTTCGATGCAAACATTGAAGATATGAGGGGTTTGTTTCATCAAGTATTTAAAAAAATTGGGATGAGTGTTTCAGATGAAAGTAAAAAGGCACTCACATTTCTTGTAAAATACGAAAGCAACAAAGGTGAACGAAATACTATGAAAATAGATGCTCTCGAGCGTGGATGGAAGGCAAATATCTATGAAATGCGGTATCTGTCAGAGATTGATCGAAGCATTTTTTGTCAGACGAAAGAAACAATGGTATCAAATAAACTTGTATCACCTCTTGACCGGTATAGAATTCATAAAAATATAGCAGGAAGAGATATCTATGACATCTATTATTTTTTGTCGCATGGGTATGGGTTTATTCCAGAAATAATTAGGGAGCGAACCGGAAAAACGATGCCGGATTTTTTTGATACACTCATTGAATTTGTGAAAAAAAGAGTCAATAAACAAATAATCGATGAGGACCTCAATACACTCTTGCCGTACGATACGTTTCGTACGATTCGTGGGAGTTTGAAAGAAGAGGTGATAAGCTTGTTGGAAGAAGAAAAGAAGGTATAATGTCTGATATGAACTACACACAACTCTTTGAGCGTTGGGTGGCGCTTACGACGCTGTCAGAAGACGATCGCAAGCAGCTTATCGACAGGTTGCACGAGAGTGTTGTTACCTCTGTACAGGCACTCGCAGGGCTTGCTAGTAGTGAGATGGCACATATCCTTGATGAAGCCAAATTTGAAAAACGTGATGAGTATTTGAAAACTGCTGCACCGATTATGGCACTCGGAGCACTGGATGGATATCTTTTGTCTTTGATGGTCAGCGGTATAAATCCGGAGACTGCTGATCTTTCCAAAAATGATGCAGTGAAGGGCATAGCTGATATATGGGGAAAGTCGTATGAAAAGGATCAAAATATGTCGTATCTAAACAAAGTAGATCCGATTATAGGATTATTTCTCGGAAAAATTACAGAACTTCGTATCAATCAAGCACTTGCTATGTACCCAACTATCGTAGATTTGCCATATAAGACGACGGAGAAACTCCATCAATACATCGGTTGGAGCGTGCATCAAGGGTTTGTATTGGGGGCAATAGAAGAGGAACTAAGTCATGGGTGAACTACCAGTAGGCGTTGCACATCATGAGCATAGACATGTGCTCAAAAGCAAAGAAGGAGGATCCCTCAGCTTTGCATATTCAAAAGATGGTATCTTAGCAAACACGGTCGGTCATGTATTAGCAGTTCCTATTGTCCATTTGCCACTTCTTACGTTAAAAGACGCGTTTCATAATCCTCCGGAAGAATTAGTCAAAACACTCTCTGATAGGTGGAAAGATGTGCCGTTTAAGGGTGATGTGTTGGTGCGTGTGGGGCACGCGTCGGTCATTGGGGATATTAAAAGGTTATTGGCTACCAATGATGAAATAAAGGGTAGGGTAAAGTTTTCAACGACTGCCAAATGGCTCGATCGAGCAGCGAGGTATCCGTATATCCCGCTTCAAGTATTAAAAACGTTATTTGTAAAAATGATGCGTCTTGATAATTATAATCCGATTACCAATACCATTTCAGTGTTTCATCGCAATAAAGCTGTCGGTATGCATGAAATAGGGCATGGAGAATTTTTTTCTTCGAAAGAAAATCCTACAAATTGGTATATGGCATATGGGTATCTTCCGTTTGCTCAACCATATGTAGAATATAAAGCAACGGAAAATGCCATGAAGCACTTTGCACATGACGTTGAGCGAAAACAAGCACTCAAGGTACTTGAGCCAGCGTTTGCTTCATATATGGTACCAAGCGTATTAGGTTTCTTTGCACCACGTTTAGCATATATGAAAGCCGGAGGTATAATTGCTGGCCACATCATGGCCAGAAATCCTAATCTTCGATTGTCCAACCAATACGAGCGGTTTGGGTATGTTTTTTCAGAAAAATCTCCTGCAAAAAAAGCGTTTTTTCATGGACCGACGAAGGAGCACAAGAATATAGATACCAATCAGGTGCTGGTAGGGTCATCATCGAGCGAAAGAAAACACCCAGCTGCATATCAAGGTATCGCAAGCGGCGCATCGGCACGGCTTTTTCGATGACCAGCATCAGTGAACGCATGAAAAGTGATAAATCGTTATAATTTGGGCACCTGTGGTAACCTTTGTAAGAGGTTTGAGAGTTGCTTCGTAAGCTTTGGAAGTTCTGTTTGACATATTTCCCATACGCGACCCATGGATACATGCGCATAATTGTGTATGACGACATTTCTAAATCCGATGATTGTTCTCCATGGAATATCTGTGGCTTGTTTTTTAATCTCCTCTGGAATTTTTGTGGCTGCTTCACCAATTATCATGAGTCTATATATAACCGCATCTTGTGTTTCTTTATCTCGAGAAAATTCTTCCTCTGTACAATTTTTAAGATATTGTTGAACGAGAGAAATAGCCTCGAGCATATCTTCAATATAAAAATTGGGAATTTTCATGCATTTATAGAATAAAAAATGCGTTCATCATGTAAAATATATGGTTTTAGTCTGGGTTTTATTGCATCATATTCGACAAGGTCCACTTTTTTTTCAAGTGCATCTTCTAATGCAAGTTGTATATCAATAAATTGAAATAAGCTTGTTGATTTGGGGAGTTCAACAAGGATATCTATATCGCTTTTGGGCGTTGTTTCGCCACGTACGACCGAACCAAAGAGTGCGGCTTTTTTCACTCCATATCGTTTAAGGATGGGTGTCGCGCGCGCGATAATCGTTTGGATATCCATAAGAAGAGTATAACATATAGATAAAAGCGATGACCAATACTCCTAATCCTACCCACTCCAACACCTGTGGCCAGAAGTCGCCTCATCGGCGACCCGCCGACGAGGCGGGAAGATGATGATGATTAATGTGATGGCTAGTATTCCAAGCCCTATCCATTCTAATAACTGCGGGTAAAAGAAGATTACAATTGTTGTTTGCCCCGCGGGTACAATCCATCCGTTGCTCCAATTATTTACCATCACATGTGGCAAGAATTGTTTGGTTTGGAGAGAAAAAGCGAGCCAGCCTTTGTTAAATGATTGAGAAAGGATAAGTGTTTGTTCCGCATTTGATTGACCCAGTGTTATTTTGTAATACGCAGGATTTGGGTGACTCACGGATTTGATTGAATTTGTGGTTTTTGATAAAGAAATATCACGAGTAATAATTTTTGTATTTGTCATTTCCTGATACGGTATTGTATAGAAATCGATGCTTTTGATACTGTTTATCGTTTCATTTTTCCCTATACTGTCATTGGCAAAATATACCGTATACCCAAGCCCATCGGGAGCAAGGGGAGGCAGGATAAAGTAATTGGCGGCATTTTGTAATATAGTTTCTATTTCTACATGTTTTGCTGTGTTGTTAATAATGGCCATGGTGAGCGGTCTACCCTTTATATTTTTCGTTTCAACTTTCACATGATAACCATCATTATGAGAAAGATTGGGAGCGCCAATTGATATACACGCACGTTGATCTAGGGCACGTATTTCAAGTGCATCGTCTACAATCTCACTTGAAATGACTCCCTGTTTTAGCGCTCCGCATGGATTGACTGCTTGTGGGATAAGTGTTGAGCTTGTTGAAGCTTCAAACACATGCGCTGTTATTTTATCTATTACGTCAGGTATATTAAATTCCCGTTCCTCTACAGATCGCTTTGTAAATAATGATCTATATGGATAAATGTAATCTGCAGATGAAGATGCGATGTAGTCTCCAATCTGTTTATAAGCCACATCATTATCAGTCCACGTATAGGGATTGATAATTGGAAGAGTGTTTGTTGTTCTAATAAATGCTTTCGTATCTAATTTGCGTTCGTAGACAGTGATGTTATCTAGTTGGTTAATACTATTTATAGAAGGCAATGAAGCAAGAAGTGTTGGCAAGTCTTGACCGAGTAACGAGCGGTCGTTACTTTGTGCCCAGATATTTTTGTCATAGATAATGTATTGAATATCATATTTAGAAAAAACAGCCTCAAGTTCTTCGGAGATATTGCGGTATAAAGCATTACTTAGTTCCCAGTAGTAGTTTTCATTGACGTTGCTCCACGGATCAAACGCTCGGTCCATAATGGGCTGGGGTAATCCATACCAAATAAATCCGCTTCCGACGAGTCCGAAGTTATAATGTTTCCAGCTCCAGTAGCTTGGTTGGGGAAGATACGCAACGCGTCCATCGTGATTTTGTTTGTCCATGAATGTGAATAGTTTTATATAATCCTTTGGAAGTTTTACACGTAATGCATCATAAAAGAATTGTCCTTGAAATACCGGAAATGCAGTCAATAATATAAGTGAAATTAAAATTAGTCCCGCCTTTTTGGCGGGGCTAAAAAACTTCATGATCAATATTGTACTTGCGAATCCGTAAAGAAGTCCAAATTTAGTAAATGGAAAGCGATACGCTTCAGCAAAAAGGGGGATATGGAGTCTCAACCATTCCATGACGTTTGATAGATAGGGTGTATTATTCGCAAGAAGGATAAAAGAAAGTAGCCAGATCACTTTAAATCCAGAAGTAGTCAACGAAGCACCGGTCGGTGTCAAGTTGACTACTTTCGTGAAAAGTCCAGCGATGATGCAGAGAGCAAAAAATACTCCAATATATTTTATGAGTGGTTGATCTACCCACGTTCTCCACGTATCCATCACAAATATTGGTTGGCTGTCAGTGTTTACATCTTCAAAATCCAGCATAAATCCGCGCATCAATAGTACGTTTTGGACATCGCCAAAGGCTTGGTTTCGTACGTACACCTCTTGAGAACTCATCTGGTTTATTTTGGCATTCTTAATAATCGGTGCGTTAAAAGGGAGATGGTATATATATGGAAGTAACCAAAATGCGTTTATACAATGAAACAGAGCTCCTGCCGTAAGCACTCGCTTCCATTGTTTGATAAACGGCATTGAAATTGCGACAAGAAGCAGTGTCGTTGGTAGAAGAAATGTTGGGATGAAAAATTGTGGGGTAGAGAGCAGGACAACTATCCCAAAGTGTATCAAATGATTTTTGTTTGGAATTTGATAATAGCGTATAAGCGTCAGGGCAAGCCACGGCAAAGCGGCAAAGTGTACAGAAAATGCTTCCAAAGGGGTATAGAACATTTGGATAGTGATAAGGTTGAGGCCATAAAAGAGTGCACCAATAATCGCCAAGGCTTTCGTTTTAAACATTTGTTTGAGAAGTGCATACATCCCAAACATCCCCGTCAAATGCATAAGAAATTGAAATACATATCGCAATACACTTTGTGGGAGTGCGAATGAAAGTATCCAAAGAAATGCAGTATGTACAAGATTTGCTGCATGCCCCATACCGTCAGGAAGACCGACGCCACGATGCTCTTGCCATACGCCAAAAATGTTGGTGATAAACGCTTGTTTGAAGTTAAATTCCGGCATGACACTGTCCCAGCCTATCAGAAACGTTCCGGGTGTGTAGTTGGTGATAGCAAGGGTAAGCTCCAAGACAACGAGGGCCAGCAAAGGCCAGAATCGGATCACCCATTGTTTTATCTTTTTGTCCATAGTATAGTAATTGAGGTATGACTCCTCAAAAAAATTCTCCAGTTACTGAAGAACTTATTCGAAAAGTGGTGAAGGAAGAGATTCGTGATCTTCCCACAAAAGCATATATTGAAGAACGATTGAATGAACTTGAGGGAAAAATAGAAGCAAAAATTAAAGGGCTTCCCACAAAAGATCATTTCGATACGCGTATGGACGAACTTATGAAAGAAGTGCAAGATATGCGTGAAGAACAAACTCTTCATCAAGGTCAACACGATGAGATTACCGAACGCCTTGATACGATCGAACAAAAGATTGGCATTCAACCTCTATAATATTTTTTTGTAAAAGAGCAATTCTCCTCACGCTAAAAATGTAGCTGCATAGTACCGTAGTTTCGCAAACGTAAATTCAGGGAATTTGAAATGAAATGTTATCTTTTTAATCCCTCTGATATAGTAAAAAAGTTCACGCAACATATTTTCTGGCAACACACTCACAATTACTGTTTGAAGAACCATGATTGGGAACGCTATAAATGGCGCTTGATAGTTTAATTTCGTAATCGCCTCAATCCGAATTTTGGTAATCGCCCAAAAATGTTCTTTGAGGTGCGTAAGCGATGAGTTGTGGCTGTGCACGCGGTAGTTAAGAAGCGCTTGGGAAAGATTAGCAAATTTTCCGTGTGACAAGAGTTTAAAAAATGCGTAGTAATCATCATTGACGCCGTATTTACACGTATACAATACGTTGGGATTTGGTAATAAAGCACGGTTAATCATTACAGATGGATGTACCATAGGGTGGACGATGGCAAATTGTTTGTATATCGTATCGTGATCAAGCGGCATAGATTTTTTGCCCGTTATTTTTCCTTTGGCATTAATAATGGTTGCTTGTGTGCCCAATACAATGGTTTGAGGATTATTTTGAAGATAGTCTACCTGAGATGCAATACGATGTGTATGAGACACGTCATCTGCATCCATCATAGCGATGTAGTGCCCTTTAGCTTTCTCTAGTGCGTAGTTTGAAGCGAAAAACGCGCCTTTATTGGATGTAAACGTATATACTTTTATACGGTTGGTACATTGTTTTTGAAACGACTCAAGTACACTTGGTGTATCGTCCGTTGAGCCGTTATCGACAATGAGTAGTTCGATATTTTTGTATGATTGATCAATTATACTTTGTATAGCTTTTGCCACGAAAGGACACCCGTTATAAACGGGTATGATGACAGAGACTAATGGTTGTTGTTTTTTCATACTCACCTTAGCTAATAATACGTGATTATAAGCTAGGGAGAACGCGCAATAAAAGGTGACTGAAGTAGTCAACTAAAATTGCGCGTGTTAAGCATACAGGATGCGAAAATAATTTCGCATTTTTTATCTCTCTTTCTTTGTGATCCCAAATGGGGTCACAAAATTTGTAAAAACAGGGGGTCTCCAGAGGAGACCTCCTGTTTATTTTTCGGCATGGCTGCCGCTACGGATAAACGACGTGCATAGGCACTGCCGAAATATTACCGCCTTCATTGAAGGATACCTCAATCCAACTGAGGACTTCTTCTGGCGAAGGAGCGTTCGGCGATGTTGCCGCTTTGACGACGATAAAGGCGCGCGCCTCAAAATCGAGACGATAGACGCCGATTTCATCAGCGGGTGGCTGATTGCCATTTGCATCACGAGAAGCTTGTTGAAGGCTGGGTACATGAGCTTTTACAGCCCAGTCAGCTACTGCTTCGTTTGTGCCACAAAAGCCGCGAGTCATGATGGTGTCAGCACCAGCTTTGACGTCCACCATCCAGACATTGCCCAATGTGGGGATGTCGATGATAGCACGATCATGATTGCCTTGTCCCTTTCCGGGTTCTTTGGAAATTTCCATGATGTCAACACGTCCAGCTTCTCCGACGGGTGTGCGATCAAGCACGGTTCCGACGGGTGCGTTGTAGACGAGAACAAGTTTTCCGTCTTCACAAACGCCAGTTCCAGAAGGCTGGGTTGGATCAATCACGACGGATTGCGCGGTCGGCGCAGAATTTGGCATGCGCGTCGGCGGATTGCTGACGGGTGTACCTTCGTAGTAATTACACCCCCCGTCACCACTTGAAACAAGCGGTTGGCCAGTTTCAGCACTGAACGGCGGACATTCGGGCGTCGCGGTCGCGGCGGCTCCGGCCACGATCGTCTGCATCTCCGAAATTGTGAGTGTTGGGGCAGCGGCGGGGGCCGGTTCAGCTCCACATGCGGATAAAAGGATCATCAAAAACATGATCCCGGCGATGAATTGAGTCTTACGATTTGTATTCATTTTTCTAAGCCTCCAAAGCAAAGAATATTGAATGATTCTGATCAATCCACCAAAAACATTTTGGTGTAAATTAACCAGAATTTAAAAATCCAGCATCACGCGATGTTAAAAATCTCGCTCGCATGACACCGGCTTAAAACCGATTTTTACTCGTCACCCCCTTTTTTCCTAAGGGCCCATAAAATCAATAGGACCGACAAAACAATCAAACTAAATCCGCCGAGAATTAACTCTGTGGGGTCAACCCCTTTAAACAGAGTCAACATATCGTAATAGGGTTCAAATTGAATTGTCCAACCTGGATCGTCGGCCGGTGTTGGGAGCAAAAACAGCACAAGTAAAAATATTCCGGCTGCCACCAACAGAAATTGACCAAATTTCTTTTTCATTTCATCCTCCATTTTTCCAAGCCGGAGAGCATTATGCCAAGGCCAACTTGGTTTAATTTAAAACGAGTACCACGCGGCACCCGTTAATTAACAAAATTAATTGACTTT
>ERZ1292632.2710-Hain-H43-01um-R2-2710-length-14389-cov-52_pt1 | contig 14389 bp, 14 predicted proteins | sample MGYA00564407_ERZ1292632 | MGnify/ENA primary metagenome ERZ1292632 (study PRJEB36523, sample SAMEA6512637) | groundwater metagenome | collected 2019-01-08 | study: AquaDiva: Metagenomics assemblies of 32 groundwater samples | reverse complement strand
ACTCTCTATTCCCGCACTCGCTATAAAGAGCCCTTAGGCAAGCGCCCGCCCGTAAAAAATGTTGAAGCTCCGTCAGTAGAGGAAAAATGGCAAGGGCCCGGCCTTGACGAGATTCTATCCCGCGAGCGTCTTATACCACCGACACACCCATTTATGAAAAAGTTTTTCATCTTCGCCCTGCTTTTCTTCGTAGCCACAATTTTCGTGGCCGGGCTTATCTTTCTTGGCGGCACCAACTTCATATCCTCGAAAAACGTCGAGGTCAATATCGTCGGCCCCACAAGCGCCTCGGCCGGGGAAGTGCTCGAGCTTGGGCTTACGGTCAAGAATTCTAATAATTCCGACCTGGAACTCGTCAAGCTCTCCGTCCAGTACCCGACAGGCACCCGGAATCCGGACAATACCGGAGAATCCCTTACTTTCACCAAGGAAGATTTAGGAGTGATTCCCGCGGGCGAAGAGGTGGCGAAATCTGTCCGCATGGTGCTTATCGGCTCGTCTGAAGAGGTGAAAGAGATAAAGTTCTCCGTCGAATACCACGTCAAGGGGTCGAACGCCACTTTTTACAAAGACAAGCTATACGAGATAACCATAGGCAGCACTCCTGTATCGATTTATATTCAAAGCCCGACTACTGTCACTTCTGGAGAAGACTTTACCACTACGCTTACCCTCATCATGAACTCTACCGAGCCCTTAAAGAACGTGATGCTTAAGGCGGAGTATCCTTACGGCTACAGCGCTCTCTCAGCAGTGCCTGAAGCGATTGCCAATGACAATGTCTGGGCGCTCGGAGACTTTTCCCCCGGCAGAAAGGCGAAAGTGACGCTCCAGGGCCGGCTTACGGGGGAGAATCAGGAAGAGAGAACCTTTCGCTTTTATGTTGGGGTATCGGATAACGGCAGTATGAATCCTGATTTCAAATCAGTTGTAGTTTCCAGGCAGCATACCATAGAAATCGCCCGTCCCTCGATTGACTTGAGCGCAACTTTCAATGGTGACAATTCTCCAGTCTATATTGCGCCGGCCGAACGAGCTATCGCCACCTCCATTAGATTTCAAAACAATCTTTCTGAAAAAATTTTAAATCCGAAGCTCGAAATGCGCCTTTCCGGATCGGCACTCGACAAATCATCGGTTTCTGTGCAGAACAACGGCTTCTATGATTCGGCCAATAACCGCATCACCTGGAATTTGATTAATGCTCTCGGCTCATCGGAACTTTTACCCGGCCAGGGAGGGGTTGTGACCGCAAGCTTCGCTTCTTTGCCTCAAGCGGCGCTTGCAGGGACCAATAGCGATATTTCCCTTGTATTCTCGCTCTCGGCTATACCGGGGGCTGGCTCTCAGCCGGTTTCCATAAGCGAGTCCCGCACTGTAAAAATCGCCTCGCAGGTAACCCTTTCTTCAAAAGATTTCTATTCTATAGGGCCATTCAGGAACACCGGCCCCATTCCTCCGCAGGTGGGAAAAGAAACCACCTATACCATTCTCTGGAATGTCGGCAATACCCAGAACGATATCTCTCAAGCAAAGGTAACGGCTCGGCTCGGGCCAGGGGTCCGATTTCTTGTCGCCGGGAGTGTGGCAAGCGAAAATATTTCTTATGACCAATCATCGAATACGGTGACATGGGATATGGCAGAGCTTTCTTCCGGTTCGGGCTTCTCTTCTTCGGGCCGGGAAACGGCCTTTCAAGTCGGTCTCACTCCTTCGGTAAGTCAAATAGGCACCGCTCCCACTTTGGTGACGGGCATTGTCTTTACCGGTATAGACACCTTAAGCGGGAATACAGTCACGGTAACCTCTCCGCCCATGACTACCCGGCTTACGAACGACCCCGCCTTTATCCAGGGAAATGATATAGTGGTCAAATAAATGATCAAATCACAATGTCCAATGACCAATTAATGGATAAAATAGTTTCGCTCTGCAAGCGCCGAGGATTTATCTATCCCAGTTCCGAAATTTATGGCGGCCTCGCCGGCTTTTGGAATTACGGCCACTACGGAGCGATTTTGAAGGAAAATATCAAGTGCCTTTGGAAGCAGAGATTCATTTTCGACCGCGAAGATATGCTGGTAACCGACACCACCATAATAAGTAACCCCAAGGTTCTCCAAGCTTCGGGCCACGTAACAAACTTCGGTAATGAGCTCTTTAAAACCGAGATAGGGACAGGGGAAGAAACCGCCACTTCGCATTTAAGGGCGGAGACCGCACAAGGTATTTTCGTTGATTTTAAAAATATCGTGGACTCGCATCACCCTAAGCTCCCGTTCGGGGTTGGCCAGATTGGCAAGGCATTTAGAAATGAAATTTCCCCGCGCGATTTTATTTTCCGCCAGCGTGAATTCGAGCAAATGGAAGTCGAGTATTTTATCAAGGAAAGTGATTGGGAAAAATATTTCGAAATGTGGAGAGAAACCATGAATAAGTTTGCTAGTGAAATTGGGATAAGGGTCTACGAGTTCGAAGTTCCAGCTGAAGAAAGGGCTCATTACTCAAAACGCACCATCGATTTCCAATTCGATTATCCATTTGGTCGCAGCGAACTTTGGGGATTGGCCTATCGCACGGATTTCGATTTAAAAAATCATCAACTTGACTATCTTGATGAAGAAACAGGCGATAGAATCGTCCCGCACGTTATCGAACCGTCTTTGGGCGTAGATCGCACCGTGTTAGCTGTTCTTGCTAACACCTATACCGAAGATGAGCTTGGCGGAGAGAAGAGAGTTTATTTGAAACTTAATAAAAACATTGCCCCTGTCAGGGCCGCCGTCTTTCCTTTGCTTAAAAATAAACCAGAATTAGTAAAGAAAGCCCGTGAAGTGTATGAAAGCTTAAAGCTATCAGCTAATAGCTATCAGCTTGAATACGATGATAACGGCAACATCGGCAAGCGCTACAGGAGACAAGATGAAATTGGGACGCCCTTCTGTATCACTATCGACTTCGATACTCTGACTGACGACTCGGTTACGGTACGAGACAGAGACACTGGAGAACAAAAGCGGGTAAAAATTGCCGATTTGAAAGAAAATCTCTGAAGTAGTAGTCTAAACTCCTAATGAAATTCAAGAAGACCACCTTGCCGAACGGTTTAAGAGTAATTGTCGTGCCGACCAAGGGCAATCCCTCGGTGACAACCATGGTTATGGTCGAGACCGGTTCGAATTATGAAACCAAGGAGCAGAACGGGCTCTCTCATTTTCTCGAGCATATGTGCTTCAAGGGCACGACCAACAGGCCGACGGCGCTCGATATCGCGAGAGAGTTCGACAATATGGGCGCTTACAATAATGCTTTTACCGGTAATGAATATACCGGCTATTACGCCAAGGCCGAGAATAAGCATTTCAAAAAAATTCTCGAGATTCTTTCCGATATGTATCTCAACCCCGCTTTTCCCAAGGACGACTTGGAGAAGGAAAGAGGAGTAATTCTCCAGGAAATCAGCATGTACGAGGACTTGCCGCAAGATAATGTTTGGAACGTGCTCGGCGCACTCATGTACGGCGATACTCCGGCCGGGCGTCCGATTATCGGCCCGAAAGAAAATATAAAAAGATTCACTCGACAGGATTTTGTCGATTACCGCCGCAAACATTACGTGGCGGGGAAGACGATAGTGGTTGTAGCGGGCGATGTAAATGAGGAATCAGTCATCCGGGAAGTGAAGAAGAATTTCAGCGCTATTCGTGAGGATAAGAAAGCCGCTAAACTGCCTGTCAAAGAAAAACAGAAAGAGCCGGCTATAAAGATACGCAAACAAAAGACTAGCCAGACACACCTCGCCATGGCTTTCCGCGCTTATGATGCGAAAGATAAAAGATTTTTTGCTCTCTCAGTCCTAAACTCCATTCTCGGCGGCGGCATGTCTGGCAGATTATGGCAGAAGATAAGGCATGAAATGGGCGCCTGTTATTACATACACTCTTCGCATGAAGAACATACGGACCACGGAGCCATAGCTATTTCGACTGGTATCGAGGCGGCCCGTACTGCGGAAGTGGTGAAAGCGATTATCGAAGAATGCAAGAAGCTGAAAGAGATTCCAGTTTCGGATGAAGAATTGAATAAGGCCAAGGAATATTATCTCGGCCATCTCTTCATGCATCTTGAAACTACTCACGCCTTAGCCCAATTTTATGGCCTAGAGGAGGTGACAAGCGGTAAGCCGCAGTCCCCGTTCGATATTGAAGAGGCGGTGCGCAAGGTAACCGCCAAAGAAGTGATGAAAGTGGCCAAGGATATCTTTAAAAATGATAAGTTAAATCTTGCTATCGTCGGCAATATTTCTGATCCGAAACCAGTTAAAAAAGTGCTTTCTTTCAAATAGTGATAGTATAAGAGACATATGGATGACAAGCAGAAAGTAGCCATCACCATGGGCAGTTGGGTGAGGGGGGTCATTGTCCTCGCTTTAGCTTATGCCTTTTTTCTGGTCGGGAAGTTCGTTCTGGTGCTTATCGCCTCCATCGTCATTGCTTCCGCCTTGGAGTCAGTGACATTGTGGGCCAAGAGAAGAAATGTCCCGCGTCTGCTTACTATCATATTTGTCTATATCATGGCGGCGGTCTTCGCGGCCGGCTTTTTCTACTTCTTGCTTCTGCCCCTTATCGGTGAGGTTTCGAGTTTTATCAATACCCTGACTGTCTATTCAAACTCAGTAGTAAACGGCAGCGTCCTATCCGGCATGTTTCAGACGCAGGATATATTCGGCGGCTTCGACACTCCCGCTTTGCTGGGGGAGCTCAATACTTATTTAAATGTTCTGTCAGATTTCCTTTCGCGGGGAATCTTTTCGAGTATTTCTACCGTCTTCGGCGGGATAATGAGCTTTGTGCTTATTGTGGTACTTTCATTCTATCTCGCGGTGCAGGATGACGGCATAGCCAAATTCCTTAAAATAATCACTCCGCTTAAGCAGGAAAATTACGTGGTAGGCCTCTGGCGCCGCTCTCAAGCAAAGATCGGTCGTTGGATGCAGGGCCAGCTTCTCCTGGGCGCCTTGGTGATGGTTTTAGTCTATCTGGGTCTCATCATCATTGGAGTACCGCACGCGCTACTTCTAGCCGTAGTGGCCGGCGTTCTGGAACTTATTCCGCTTTTCGGCCCGGTGCTTGCCGCCATCCCGGCGGTTTTCGTGGGCTATACCAGCGCGGGTATGACCACTGCCCTTATCGTAGCGGGTCTTTATATCATTATTCAGCAGCTTGAGAACCATGTCATTTATCCAATAGTGGTAAAGAAGATGATTGGCGTGCCTCCCATGGTCTCTATCCTAGCACTCGTCGTCGGCGGGCAACTCGCCGGCTTCTTGGGTATTATCGTATCGGTTCCGATGGCGGCCGTGCTCATGGAATTTCTCTCGGATATCGAACAGAGTAAAACTGCCAAACTGTCGGAAGTCGAACATCAAGTTTAACTATGGTTCGATAAACTCACCATAAATGGCAGAAAAAAAGGCCTTCTACATCACCAGTACGCTGCCTTACTTGAACGCCGATCCCCATATCGGTCATGCGACTGAATTCGTGCAAACAGATATTATTGCGCGGTATAAAAGGCTTACGGGCCATGACGTGTTTTTCAATACCGGTTCCGATGAGCATGGCCTCAAGATTTTCCGCAAGGCCTTTGATATCCAAATGGATGTGAAAGATTACGTAGATCTTTACGTTTTCCGCTTCAAAGTATTAAAAGATTCTCTGAATTTAAGTTATGACAACTTCGTCAGGACTACAGACCCGCATCATATCAAAGCGGCGCAGGCTTTTTGGAACATTTGCCTTGAAAATGACGATATTTATAAAAAGGAGTACAAAGCCAAATATTGTGTCGGTTGTGAAATGGAAAAATCCGATTCGGAACTTCAAGACGGACGGTGCTTTCTCCATCCGGACCTGGAACTGGAAATTATTGATGAGATAAATTATTTTTTCAAATTCTCTAGATTCCAAGGGCCGCTGTTGCGTCTGTATGCGGAACATCCGGATCTGGTTATCCCCGGAACCAGACTGAATGAGATAAAGAGCTTTGTAGAAAGAGGGCTTGAAGATTTCAGCGTTTCCAGGTTAAAGACGAAAATGCCCTGGGGTGTTTCCGTGCCCAACGACCCGGAGCATGTCATGTATGTCTGGTTCGACGCCCTGGTAAGCTATATTTCCTCGCTGGGATGGCCGGAAAGCCGGGAGAAATTTGAAAAATACTGGGTAAATGGCACTACTGTTCAATATTGCGGCAAGGACAACCTAAGACAGCAATCGGCGATATGGCAGGCCATGCTTTTATCAGCCGGGCTGCCCAACACTAATCACATCATTATCCACGGGCATGCCACTATCGACGGGCAGAAAATGAGCAAAAGCCTGGGGAATATTATCAACCCTCTTGAGTTTGTGGAGGAATATGGGACAGACGCGTTAAGATACTACGTAGCAAGGGAGATAAACTGTTTCGAAGATAGCGATATCTCCCGGGAAAAATTCAAGGAAAGTTATAATTCTAATCTTGCCAATGGTCTTGGCAATCTCGTTTCGCGCATCATGACGCTTGCAGAGGCGCATCTTCCTGGTCCGGTAGTAATCACCGAACGGGAAGATATGAGCGAATACTTCGCTTTTCTCGAAAAGTTTGAAATAAACAAGGCCACTAATCATGTTTGGGAAAAAATCGGAGAACTTGATGCCATGATTCAAACTAAAAAGCCATGGGAGTCGAAAGATCCGGAGGTAATTGGCGATATGGCGACCAGACTTTATTCTATCGCCAAAATGCTCAGCCCAATCATGCCGGAGACTTCAGATAAGATCAAAGCACTGGTTAAAGCTAATAAAAAGCCAACCACTCCGTTATTTATCCGCAAAGATGCCTAAATATTTTGACGTACACTCCCATCTCAACTTCCCTGATTACGATGCCGATAGGGAAGAGGTAATACAAAGACTCCGAGATACTGGAACCCATACAATTGTTGTCGGGACTGATTTTGAATCATCGAAAAGAGCGGTCGAACTGGCGGATAAATATGAAGAAATTTATGCGTGCATAGGCATCCACCCGGTAGATAAAAAGTCTGAAAATTTTGAAGTTAGTAAGTTTGAAAGTTTAATAAAACATCCAAAAGTGGTGGCGATAGGCGAATGCGGAATGGATTTCCACCACGCGGAGAAAGACAAAGATTATGAGAGACAGAAGAAACTTTTCTTGGATCAGATCAATTTCGCGGCCACGCACAATAAGCCGCTTATGATTCATGCCCGCGATGCATACAAAGAAATATTGGAAATTCTAGAGCAATTCAAAGATCTTAAAGGTAATGCACATTTCTTCGCCGGAGATTGGCAGACGGCACAAAGATTCTTTGCTCTTAATTTCACGGTCTCTTTCACAGGAGTAATAACTTTCACTTCTAACTATGACGAAGTGATAAAGTATGCCCCTCTGGACCGGATTCTTTCAGAAACCGATGCCCCATATGCTTCCCCGGTGCCTTATAGAGGCAAAAGGAACGAACCAAGTTATGTAAATAGCGTGGTCAAGCGTATTGCCGAAATCCGCGGCGAAGAGTTCGAAACAGTTAGAGCCGAGCTTGTCAATAACGCTTTGACTATGATAATGTAACCCAATGCAAATTTACGAGGTGGGATATCTCATATTGCCGAGCATTGCCGAAAACGAGCTTGCGGGGGTTGTCGACAAGATAAAGGAAATAATTGCCAGAGAAGGTGGCGTTGAGGTTGATGGAGAGGCTCCATTCAAACAACACCTGGCTTACACCATGTCAAAAACGGTTGGAGCCAGCCGCTATGTAGTCTCGGACGCTTATTTTGGTTGGCTTAAGTTTGAGCTCGATTCTTCCAAGACAACTGTCATTAAATCCAGATTGGAAAAATTAAACGAACTTCTTAGATTTCTTCTCATCAAAGCTCCGCGCGAGACCACCTTCACTTTCGCTAAGGCAAAAGCCAGAATGGCTGAAAAAGGGGAGGAGCAGGCGCCTGCTCCCGAGGAAATGGTGGTAAACTAAACTTATGTATCCCATTAGAAGCTTCGTCAAAATGGAAACTATGATATTATCAACCGCGAAAGTTATTAGTACTAGCTTCTAACGGGATGTATCTAAACAAAGCTATTCTCATCGGAAACCTTACCCGCGACCCGGAACTCCGCTCCCTTCCTTCCGGCGTCCAGGTGGCCACTTTAGGCGTCGCCACCAACAGAGTTTGGAAAGATAAAAACGGCCAAAAAAAGGAGGATACCCAATTCCACAATGTCGTCGTTTTCGGTCGCCAAGCGGAAACCACGGCCCAATACCTCCGAAAGGGCGCCTCTCTCTTGGTCGAGGGTCGCATGCAGACAAGGTCGTGGGATGATGCTTCCGGCCAAAAGAAATATCGCACTGAAATAGTAGCCGACAGAATTCAATTCGGGCCTCGAAGTTCCGGTGGGACCGGAACTTCGAGGCCGGTGGCACAGACGTCAAAAGAAGACGATCAGCCGGCCCCTCCTGTCGATACCATCGAGTATCCGGAAGAGAATATTAATGTGGATGATATTCCATTCTAGTTCGACAAACTCACTGCAAGTAATGAAAAAGAATTATTTCAAAGACAATAAAATAGAGCACATAGACTACAAAGACGTGGATACTCTTAAGAAATTTCTTACTCCTCACGCACGCATCCAGTCGAAGAAGCGCTCCGGCGTTCTCTCAGTAGACCAGCGCTCCTTAGCTCTCGCGGTCAAGCGAGCCCGTTTTCTAGGATTGTTGCCCTACGTCAGCAGATAGGCCTGATGGTATAATGTTTCCATGCGTTTGCCATACGCCATCCAAGGTCTTATCTTAGGCCCGGTTCTTGTCGGGCTGTTTGTATTGCTGAAGACTTTTTGCCCAGCCTCCTTCGCCCAAAGCTGCTTGTCTGATTATTTCGCGGCGCCCATTTTTCTTCCGTTGATTTTTGTCCACAAGCTTTTCGGCGACAGCCAAGTTATCCTGGGCCAGGATTTCTTGTTCGTCATGATGTACTGGGCCTTCGTGGGTTTTTTCCTGGGATTTATATTCGATCTGTATAACCGCCCGTCTCAGTATTCACCCGAACAACGTCCCCCTCTTTGATAAACATCGGAACTTGAATTTCGGCGCCGGTTTCCAGCTTTACGGATTTGGTCGCGCCCTGGGCAGTATTGCCGCGGGTGGCTTCGTGAGCTTCCACAACCTTTAGTTCCATTTTGACCGGCAGTTTGAGGCCGATAATCTTGTCGTCAAAGAGTATGGCATCCACGATGATGTTTGGCTTCAAGAATTTAGCAGCTGGCCCGATAATTTCTTCATCCAACTTAAAGCGTTTCGACGGGTCGTTCGCTTCCGAGAACCAGTACTCGTCTTTATTAGTGTATAAATATTTGACTTCCTTCTTATCAATTTCCGCCTCCTCTACTTTCTCGGAAACGTGGAAAGAGACTTCGGTAATCCTGCCGGTAATAAGATTTCTTAATTTTGTAGCATTAACCGGCTTTCTCTGCTGTTTGCGAAAGACGTGCGAGCCAATAACCTCCCACGGCTCTTCCTCATAAATAATATATTTATGTACCGATATCTCGTTGTATTCGAGCATCCCATTAGAAATTTAAAACCTTATAATCTATTTATAACTTAGTGCCCGTTGAATTTCTAACGGGACAAGTAGCTTGAAAATATAGCCCATTTATATCCTAAAATACACTTGACAACTACCTTAAATAGGTGTATGATTAAAGAAGAGGTGAAAGATGCGAAAAGTCCAGTATCTCATCCACTACAATTGCGACGAAAACAAGGGCAGGTTTTACGGGCCATTTGTTGGACGTAAAGCCGTTGCCGGTTTCCTGAAGAAGCGAGGTTTCAGGAAGCTATCTTCGGAAGAGGGATGGGGACTCACCTCTCGCCATTACTATCGCGATGAAGATCGCGTGATGGCCGAGATAGTGAGGCTTCTCAAGCCAGTCTCAATACCTCGAGTCAAAAGGAGGGTAATAAACAACTAACGGCCAGCGGAAATCGTCCGCTGGCCGATTTCCGTATAAATCATATACGTTATCTTTATGCGGTCGCACAAAAATAGCGTATACATCTAACTCACGCTATAGTAGATTATAGATGCAATACATTATAAGAGTCCTATAGAACCACTATAATGTATTGATGTGATAACACCTTAAACTTCTTTTAACTTTTGTCTAATCTCTTTGAGTATTTGATCAGAAATCTTTTTGTTCTCACGCAGATATGTGCGAGTAGCATCGTAGCCGACAGCAAGTTTTTCATTATTGTACTTATAGGTGCTACCGGACTTTTGAACGATACCGAATTTCTCGCCCAGAGCGATAAGCTCGCCTTCGCGCGAAATGCCCTCGTTGTACATGAGGTCGAATTCGGTCTGCTTGAAAGGCGCGGCCACCTTATTTTTAACCACCTTGACTCGAGTGCGCCCACCCATCGTCTCTTCACCCTTTTTAATCTGCGCTATCCGGCGGATATCGAGGCGCACTGAAGTGTAGAATTTGAGCGCCTTGCCGCCAGGTGTTGTCTCGGGGTTCCCGAACATGACGCCTATCTGCATGCGGATTTGATTGATGAAAATGACTACGGTTTTCGATTTTGCCACAATGGCGGTGAGCTTGCGCAAGGCCTGGCTCATGAGCCGAGCTTGTTTGCCGACGTGATATGCCCCCATATCTCCTTCGATTTCGTCTTTTGGAGTAAGCGCCGCGACAGAATCTATTACGATGACGTCAATTTTGCCGGAGCGAACGAGCGAATCCACTATCTCTAGCGCTTGCTCGCCCGTGTCCGGTTGCGATATTAAAAGTTCGTCGATTTTTACCCCCAGGCGCTTGGTGTATTCCGGGTCCATAGCATGTTCCGCGTCAATGAAGGCGCAAATGCCGCCAAGCTTCTGGGCTTCGGCGATGACGTGGAGCGAAAGGGTAGTTTTGCCGGAAGACTCCGGACCGAATATTTCGATAATGCGGCCGCGTGGCAATCCGCCGACACCCAAAGCGGCATCAAGGCCGATGGAGCCGGTCGAGATGGCGCCTACGCCCACTCTCGGCTTATCGCCCAATTTCATGATGGAATCCTCGCCGAACTTTACCCTAATGGCATCAAGCGTGGCATTGATGTTTCCCTGCCTGCCGGCAGGCAGGTTTGCTCTGGGAATTTCCTCCGACCCTTTCAGTTTTGGCTTTTTAATCATTATATGTTTGGGTTTAGGGTGTTATTCTAGTATATTATCCGCACCCTCTCTTCACTCTCGCGACCGAATCGATCACGGGCCTTAACGGCCATTATACTTAGCCCGGGCAAGACTATCAATTTTTCGCTCCATAGGCCGTTTTCGTTGGTAAATATCTGCCGGCCGTTAAGCGTGAGCCAAGCGGCATTTCGTGCAACTCCACTCATCGTTATCACCGAACTAGCGACCACTTCGCCGTCTTTAGGGTAATTAATCCATACCTGCGGTCCCAAGATTAAAAAGCGCGCCTGGAAAATGATGTAGAAAAAAAACAAGACAGAAAGGGAGACGAGAAGCCAATATTTAGGAGAGAAGTCAATTTTCATCACTTCTTAATGGGATTCGTTATTGCTCTCGGAACCAAATCTTTCTCGGTTAATAAGCTCCACGGACGTCGCCTCGCTCTGGGGCTCGAGTTGTCCGTAGCCGTCAGGGTTTATTACTTCTCGCGGCTTGGCACCGGAGCCCGCGCCTATAATGCCATGTTCTTCAAGCATATCCATGAGACGGGCCGCCCGGGCATAACCCACGCGCAGCTTTCTCTGAAGGTACGAAGTGGACGCTTTGCCCGCCTGCATCACCGTAACTCTTGCTTCTTCGTAAAGCTCGTCATCATCGCCTTCAAACTTGCCATTCTCTATAGAGGCGGAGAAGATGGCATTGCTTGTATTATCAGTAGAGAAGTTTATCTGCGTTTCTAGCTCGTCAGCATATGAATCTTTCAAATATTTCGTTACCGCTTTTACTTCCGGCTCTTTGATGAAAGCCGACTGGAGACGGGCGGGCTTAGACATCTCAGCGGACTGATATAGCATGTCGCCGGCGCCTAAAAGCTTCTCGGCACCGGCATTATCCAGGATGGTGCGGGAATCAATCTGAGAAGCCACTTGGAGGGCGATTCTTGCCGGAATGTTTGCCTTGATAAGACCGGTAATGACGTTGACCGAAGGCCTCTGGGTTGAAAGGAGGAGATGGATGCCCGTCGCTCGGCTCATTTGAGCCAGCCGAACCACCGCCGCTTCGAGCTCTCTTGGATAGGTTTGCATCAAATCGGCGAGCTCGTCGATAATGACTATGATGTATGGCATCGAATCTGGCAGTGCTACATCACCTTTTTTATTTTTCTCCAGCGCCGGCAGCAAAATATTTTTGTGATAAGAAGAGATGTCACGCACGCTTGATTTTTCCAGGATGTCGTAACGGCGCTCCATTTCTTTGCTAAGCCACTTGAGAGAAAGAATGGCTTTCTTAGGGTCAGTGATGACCGGAGTCAGAAGATGGGGGATGCCGTTATAGAGCGTAAGCTCTACTCGCTTCGGATCTATCATGATGAATTTCAGATTTTCGGGAGGATTTCTGTAAAGGAGCGAGGTTATGATGGCGTGAATAGTCACCGATTTGCCAGAACCGGTGGCCCCCGCGATGAGAAGATGAGGCATCTTGGCAATATTGTCGAAGATTGAGCGCCCTGAGATATCTTTGCCCAAGGCGACAAAGAGAGGTAAATCATTTGAGACGTATTCGTCCTCGCTTAAAAGAGAACCCAAACCGACTATCGATTTGGCGGTATTCGGTACTTCGATACCGACCAATGACTTGCCGGGAATAGGCGCCTCGATGCGCACAGGGTGTGCCGCGAGAGCTAATTCAAGATTGGTCTGGAGTCCCAAGATCTTCGAAAGTTTTACTCCTTCGGCCGGCTTCAAGGCATAACGGGTAACGGACGGACCGATAGAAATTTCATCCATCTCCACCACGATGCCGAAGTTTAGAAGAGTGCGTTTGATGAGGTTGGCATTCGCCTTAATATCTCCAACACCCGGCCTGCCGCTATCTTTTTCAAGCAAAGATAAGGGCGGGGGAGTCCAGGCCTTGCCGCTCCTTCTTACGAGTATGGGAGTAAAGCCTTCGCTGTCCTCGGTCCTTCTTTTCGCCGCTGCTGGTTCGGCTCTTACTCCCTGTCTCTCTACCTTCTCGACTGCCGAATTAATAACAGCGTCTTCGGCGGGAAGATTCACGGGCTCTTTCTTTCTGCCGAAAATATTCCTGATAAACGCAAAAATGTCGAATTTTATATTGGCATCAAAAATGACGAGTATGGATATTATTACTAGAGCCAGGAGGAGAACCGCGCTTAGGTAGATGTCAAAGAGCGATAAGAGCGGTTTTGAAAGAAATACCCCTACGACGCCTCCTTTATTGGAAATGAGATTGACGAAACCCAGGGCCGACAAGAAAAGGAGTAGAGAGCCGAAAAGCTGGGGTCCCGCGAGATTTCTTTCACGTTCATGAAGGAAGGAAATCGAGAGAAGAAGGAATACTACGGGCATGAGGTAGTAGCCCACACCGAAAAGGTAGGAAAGAAGCTCGTAAGTGAGGTTCCCAGCGCGTCCAGCAAGGCCAAAAGCTCCCAGGAGAAGGAATATTGAGATAACCAAGGAGAATATGCCTAAAATGGTATTAAACGTCTCCCGTGAGGTAAGTTTTAAGCCAGATAAGCCGCCTTCACCCAGCCATTCATCCCTCCTTTTCTTATGTTTTCTCGCCATATGAATTTACTTCAATCATAACACGACAAGGACTTGCCCCCACACCTATCGCATCGATGTCACGATAGGTGTGGGGGCTTGCAAAATTTGTCCCTTAACTGCATAATGAGCGGGAATTTAAATAAAGGACAAATGGGAGATTTAAAAGGACAAAGTAAGGGACAAAAGTTGGCCTCGGCTGTATATCTCGTTACCAGTTTTTTTGATGACAAAGAACCGTTAAAATGGAGGTTAAGAAGTATAGCCATTGACTTTGTTTCCGATAATATAAAAGACAAATTTCATTTAGCAAAAGAAGCCTTGGCTTTGTTTTCTTTGGCTAAAAATAGCAGTTTGGTTTCTGAAACTAACCACGACATCTTAGCTCATGAACTATCGAAGTTAGAGAGGGAGTCAGAAAAACCCTTTGATACAAGTTTTTTCCAAGAAACGCGTGAAGAAAAAAGAGCCCTAGAGGCACCCGTCCAAGTAGAACCAATAAAGGACAAAATTTTTGAAGAGAAGCCGCTCAAGGAATTCGGGGCGGTTTCAGTCAAGAAAAATAGCCGCCAAAGC
>ERZ1292632.2709-Hain-H43-01um-R2-2709-length-14390-cov-4_pt1 | contig 14390 bp, 14 predicted proteins | sample MGYA00564407_ERZ1292632 | MGnify/ENA primary metagenome ERZ1292632 (study PRJEB36523, sample SAMEA6512637) | groundwater metagenome | collected 2019-01-08 | study: AquaDiva: Metagenomics assemblies of 32 groundwater samples | reverse complement strand
TTGCTATTAACGTAAAGGCCTTTGATATTTGGTATGGCTTTGTCATGGAGCCTGAGGCCCCTATTCATAAGATAGTTGAATTTGAAGATAATTCCGAGTCAGCTTTGACGATATTTGAAACTGCCAAAATTGCTAGGAGTTTGTAATGAGAGAGTTTGCACAGACATTAAATAAGTTTGCTGAAGGACTTCGTAAAGACTCAAATATGCCTCGCAATAGTGGATTGGCAGTTGAGGCTTATAATACAAGATGTGGAGTGGTTGGTCTGGAAGTGCCTCCACTTATAACATATCCTATTGTAGGCACTCCGACAGTAAGCTGGCCACTCCCACAACTTGTGAAAATCACTGATTTATATCTTACAAGTTCAGGCCTATATTTTGTAAATTATAGTGCAGGTACCTTTACAATTAGTAGTGTAGCTGCTAGTACATATGCTTTAACTACCGTTTATAGTGGAGCAGGTAAGTCTGCATATGCTACACCTTATGTCTGGAATGGCGCAGGTACTTGGATTAACACTATACCTCCTCGATTTACAGTAGCTGATTTTGGATATTATCAGATTTGGAGCCATCCAGCACTTACTGTTAAAAGAGCTATTAATGTTGGATTAACTGCTTATGAATGGACTAATATCCTAATTGGTCTGAATGGTTCTGGGATGCCACCTTCGGTTAGATGTGTGTGTAATTTTAGAGGACAGTTAATAGCAGGAATGTATTCTATGTATGCTGAAACGCCAGGTGATACAGTAGATAATTTTGTTGCCTGGAGTGAGATAGGATCAGTGACTCCACTTGTCATGTTCTCTAGTACACAGTATTATATTGATAGAACAATTAACACTATTGGTGGTCTTACAAGAGATCCTCACAAAGGCACAAGTGGTATATACAAGACAGGCCCAACTTCTCCAGTTTACCGTGTATTGCCACTTGGGAAGGCAGTGATAGTTTATTGTAAAGATAGAGTATTTGCTATGATTCCTGTTATTGAACCAGTTTCAACCTTTGCAATAATCCCTATTCACAGTTTCGGGATTGCAGGGACTTGGCTCATTGATGGAGATGAATTTGAGCATGCCTATGTAGATTCAAGTGGAAGATTGTGGAAGATGAAGGCTGATTTAAAGCCTGAACTGCTTGATTATAGAGAGTTCATGAATACAATGACTATGGCTAATATAGTTGTATCTAAGAATATTAACTATGGAGATTATTATATTAGTGATGGCACTAAGTGTTATTTGCTTTCGCCTTACGGTTTGACACAGTGGTTTCAGTATCCAACTTCAATAGTGTATGAAGATGCTAATAAGAGATTAATAGGCCCAATTTCAGTATCTTCTGATTTATCAGCTTCTATAGCCACTGACGTATTAGATTTTGGAGTTCGTGCTCTTAAGACTATAATGGTTTTAGAAATGGGTGCAACTGGACAGGTTATGACTGGCAATGTTGACTATAAATACAAAGTGACAGATGCTGCGTTTACAGCTAGCAGACTCAAAACAGCCAGTAATTTTGGAGTTATCACTCCGTTGGTTAGTGGAACTGAGTTTAGGCTGAGGGTTAAAGGTGCAGACTATACCAAGTTTGATTTAGATTATTTGACTGTCAGATATAAATATGTAGACAAACGAATGATAAGAGGTGTATATGCTACGGATGCTAAAGTTCTTTCCAGATCAAGTAGCTAGACATTGGGGTCAGATAGGTTACTGGATTGAGCAGGCCCTGCCACCTATTCTAGATAGTAGGAAGTCAAGTGATAGGATGAATAATATTTTGGAGTCTATATTAGTTGGCAGAATGGATGTTCATCTTTTCTTAGTTTACGAAGATGAGAAACCTATAATATATGCTGCAATAACTACAGCGATAATATCACCAGTTGATGGAGGTGATAAGGAACTGTATGTTTATTCGCTCTATGGAAGTAGACAGATAAGTAAGCAGATATTATATGAGGGTCTGGAATTAATAAAGAAATATGCTAAATCAGTTGGTTGCTCAACTATAACAGCATATACAAATGCTGAAGGATTAAAAGCACTTTTTAAAAGTATTGGTGGCAATTCAAGTTTTACATACTTAAGGTTGGAGATCTAGGAGAGAGTATGAAAATTTATAGAAAGGTTGTCTTAAATTTACAGGGCGAAATTATTGAAGAGGATAGTTATGAATATGCAGGTCCTGTAGCAGAGTGTAAGGGCGGCGGTGGATCTTCTGGAAAGATGGAGTGGCCTGGATATATGCAGACTCAGCATCAGACTTGGCTAACTACAATGAATGGTCTTATGACAACCGCCAATCCTTATACTGGACTTTTAGCATATGACCCTGCAACTTATATTAGTGCTATCGAAACCCAAATGACCAACTTGATTGCGTTTTATGATAGTATAGGAACTACTTTAACAACTACGAAGACGTCATGGGAGACACTGGCCGCTGCAGTTCAGGTTAAGATAGATGCTCTACTTCTTTCAACACCTACATCAGCTTTTCTGACTTCTGCACAGAATGAGTTAAGTGGTGCTGTTGTTGCTGCTCTTGATGCAGATACTATTGGAAGATTTGAAGCTGGAATGAGAGATATTAATGCAGTGCAAACTTCTTCGTTTGTGTTAGGGAAGGCTGCGCTGTATACGAGAGTGGGAACTGAGTTAACTAAACTGACTGGTGCAATGAGACTGCAAACAATAATAGACAGGAATAGAGGAATAGTAGAGGGTTCATTTAACCTATTCAGTCATGTAGAGGCGGTTGCATCAAGTAGAATGGCTTTAGTTAATGCTTATCTGGAAAAGTGTAGACTTGATATTATTGCAAAAAAGGAACAGCTTGATAAACAGACAGATCTCGATATATCAGAGGCACAGTGGCCATTCTTTCTGTATCAACAGGCTGGGAATTTATTAGGTTCTATTGGTAGTGGAGGCGGAGCTGCATCAGCTATTAGCAAACCTAATCCTGTTGCAAGTACACTTGGTGGAGCTATGGCAGGTGCTGGAGCTGGTGCTATGATAGGGTCAGTTGTGCCTGGAATTGGGACTGCTGTTGGAGCTATTGCTGGTGCAGTTATAGGTGGCATCGGCGGATACTTTTCTTCACAATAATTTATAACTATGTTTAAAATTTTGAACATAGGTATGGAGGAATAAAATGCCTAATGGGAATTATAGTTTAGAGTATGGAGGAGCTGGGGGATATCCAGCAGGTACATCATTAGAAGATATAATGATGAGGAAGTTTGGAGAATTTAAGGCTCCTCAAATTGAGCCTGGTTTAGAAGTACAACCTACAGTTCCACCTGTAGTAGTGGCACCTGAACTTACAGGTATGCAAAAGTTTGGGAAAGTAACAGAAGCTATTGGCCCATTACTTTCGCAGTTTGGGACTGCTATGATGAGGGGGAGAAATGTTCAAACAGGTGCTCCTACAGAAACTGTTGGAAGCCAGATGGGGCAGATTATATCAAGTGCTCTCATTTCGCAGAAGATGAATGAAGCTACTAAAAAGATGATTGCTGCTCAGTTGGCAGGCAAAGGTGGAGTTGGAGGAGGCGCAGGTTTTAACGAAGGCCAGCCAGGTGGATTCACTGGTGGGGAAGTGGCTGGCCTATCCCCTGAGCAAATCAGTGGACTTTATGGTGCTGGACTTGGATTGAGAGAGAAGGAACTTAAAAGACCATTTGATGAACTTAATGTTATTTCAGATGCATATTTAAAAGTAATGAGCGGGGAAGCTAAGCCCGCTGAGATGGAGCAGCATCTTGCGACTGCACAGAAAGCACGCTATGATCTTGCACGTGCAATGGCAATTGGACCTTATAAAGATTTACAGGACTGGCAGACTAAAGAGAAGGCGTTAGAGAAAGCTGATGTTGAGATTGCTGAGATTAAAGCTAAGACTGAAACTGAGAAAGGAAAGCCTGCAACAGCTGAAGAGGAAAGGAAGAAGACAGTAGCTGAAACTAAGTTGAAGACAGCTGAAGAGAAGAAAGTTATGGCAGGATTAGATGTTGATCAGGTTCAGGCAATTGAGGCTGCAAAAACTGCGGGAGGAGCTGTTAAGATTAGTGATGCTGGTGATCGCCTTATTGTCACTGATCCTAAGACTGGTAGGGAAAAATTTAGTTTTCCGATCGGTGCTAAGCCTGAAGCTGGAGCTGGAACAAAAGCTAGAAAAGCAGAGATAGATTTATCAAAAGCTGCTATGATTCGTGTTGCTCCACTAGCGGTTAAATATCTAGAGGGAGAACTTGCAGCATTACCTGGAGGAAAACAGAAAGTTGATTTATCGAATTTAATAAGTTCACTTCGCGGGTATACTGGGGAAATAGATCCTGGCGTTCTTTTAGCTAAAGCGTCTCCTGAGCTACAGGAAAAGTTTAACAATCTGATAGACATCTATACCAAAACCTCAGGGATTTCAGAAACCAGATTCGGTACAATAGTTCATACAGTATTTGGAGCTGGAGGTGCTGCTCCTACGCCTGCTAAGAAACCAACTACTGGAAAACCTGTCACAGAGAAGTATAAGCCAGGTACAGCTGCTCCTACTCCTCCAACTGCTGAGCAGGTTGTTAAACAGCTAACTGGGAAAAAGCCTGCTACTTATGAATCCGATAATTATATTGTAGAGTGGGATGGGACTAAACCAATTTCTATAAAACCGAAGAAGGCTGCTCCAGGTGGGTCTAATATTTTTGGGACATTTTAGGAGATAAAATGGCTGACGAAACTTTTAAACTTGTAGAGAAGATGTCAGAAGCACCTACCTTTGTTCAAAATATTGAACAAAGCGTACAGGAAGCACCAGAAGAGTTTGGATACACTGGCCCTCTTAAACCACCTGAAATACTTGACTATTTAAAAGAGCCTGCTGCATGGTTTAAGTCAGGTATGGGTGGATTAGCTGGTGGAGTTGGAGCTGTTGCTAAAACTGCCAGCTTAATTCCTGGGATGGGGTCTATTTTAGAGCCTACTATTAGTATGCTTGATGAAAGTGCGAAGTGGTGGGAGCCTAAGGAAGATGCGCCTGGAAGAGTGAGTAATTGGGTTCGTGGTGCCTTCACATCTTCTGGTCAGTCTATTTCAGCTGGCTTTGCAGGTGGTGTAGCTGCACTAGCGCTTGGGCCTGGAATAGCGGCTATTGGAGGAGCAGGTGTAGCTGCGGCCACTTTGGGTGCTATCTTATCTAAAGGACTCACGTTTGGCGGTGCACAGTATTATGATCTGACGAAGGATATTGAGAGGGAGTTTAAAGCTAGAGGAGCTAATCCAGAAGAGATAGCTATTATCCAGAAGGAAAATGCTGCGTGGAAAGCTGCATCTGCGATATCTGAAGTCGGTGGTGAATATGCTTCTGACTTTATATCAGCAAGAATATTTGGCTTAACAGGCAATCCTGCAATTCGCGCGCCTATCAAAGCTGGAATAATGGCTGCCTTTGGTAAGTTTGCAAAGAAGATGGGGTGGGCACAGCTTGCTGAAATAGCTGGTGAAGAAATGACGACTGCAGTGGAGTATAAAGCTGCAGAAGCAATTACTCTACCTCAGCCAGATTATTGGAAACAGGTTGTAGATACAGCCGCAGTTACTGGCATCCAGACTCTAATGATGGGAGCAGGTGCATCTGCAGTTGCTTCAACTCGGAAAAGAAGTAATGAAGCATTTCTACAGGATTTCAAAGCGAAAGCATCTGCAGCTCTTCAGGAGAAGGGAGTTAATAAAGATACTGCAGATACAATCGCTGACTCTATTATCAAACGGTCAAGTAAAACGGATGCTGTAGATAGTGCTATCACCGAATTAGAAGCACGTGCTGAGGCTAGGAAGGCTACGAAGGAAGAACGTGTAATTAAGAAAGCTGAGCAGAAAAAGACAGCGGCTGAAAAATCTAAGGACATTATCCAGAAGATTTTGGCACCTGAAGCTGTTGCAGAAGAGAAATTAGCTGCTGCTGAAGTGCCAACAGCCCGAGAAGAAAAGCTTGCTAAATTAAAAGGCGAACCACTAACATATAGAGAAGGTCCTACTATTGAAACTGCTCTGCGACAGCCTACTGAGGTTGCACTACCAAAGCAGGAAGTTACTTTCATAAAGTTGGCATCTTCAGAAACTGCTGAAGTTCCTGATGTCATTGTTGAAGACTTATCAGGTCATCCTGCCATTTTCAACCCAGATATCCACATCATGAATGATGCTAATATGAAGACGGCTCGGAGGGATATAGAGAACTGGACACCTACTGCAAAAGTTGAAACAACTCGTGAGCGTAGATTGCGCATCCTTCAAGAAGCTGGGCGTATCGCTCCAGAGCAACCTGTGCAAGTTCCAGTAGTTGGCGAAGAAGTTGAAGTGACATCAACGCCAGCAGAAGTTGTTGCTATTATGAAGAAGCTACGTCCTGGCTTTGTAGAACATGTCAACGCTATGTCTAAAAAAGGGTGGTCAATAGATGACTTCATTAATGATCCTGATGTGAGTGCTGATTTAGAGGGGGTAGTTCCTACAGCTAAGTATTATGATCTAATTATGGATATTAAAGAAGAGATCGGAGCTATGACCTCCACTGATACTTTCGATAGGCAGGTTAGGGAGGAACAGAGAGCACTTGATAAAGACTTTGCAGATATTGACAAAATGAAGAATGAAGATTTGATGCAGAAAGAACCTGCTGAGGCTGATGAGTATTATGATGTCGAGCAGCATAAGTGGGTGCAACTTGAGAAAGAAGAAACAGTTGACAATATTGAAAAGCAGTTTGTTGAGCCTCCTCCTACTATAGAAAAGGTTCCAGTTGTTGTACAAGTTCCTGATAGGAAGGTCTTCTCTAAAAAGGTTGTAAACAACACAGTCTGGTTTCAACCTAAAGAGGAAGCATTAACTCAGTTTGATCTACTGAAACAGACGAAGTTAGATTGGAACTCAGATGTAGATACAATGCTACATGCACTTTCAACACAGGCAAATGTAGCATATCATACTGATGGTAGAGTTCCATTCGATGCACTTAGTAAATTGTCTAGCAACCTTGATTATTTTAAGAAGAACCTTTCGCACAGTGAGTATGATAGATTGATCAATTCACTTAATAGTTTGAGAGCGTTCATGGTAGACATCTCAGATGCCTTAAAGACTACTGATACGCAAGCAGCGCCACCTACAAGGTTGGAAAAGTATAATAGTGAGGTTAGATATGAATTGGCTCGGGACTTAATTGATTCAATTATTCCTGAGACAGGACCTCCTAGAAGAGCTTCATTTTTATTAGATTTTATGCTTGCTAATAGAGAGTCTTTTACCGCTACTGAGGTAGCCTTAGTAGAATATCTTGATAATCCTCGTACCAGAAGCGTATTAAAGAATGTTAAAGTGGTTCTGGATGATAGTGGAGGTGCTGCTGCCTTTTATGGAGGACCTGTGTCTGTAGTAGCTAGAAAATATGGAGGACCTGTTATCGGATTCATATCTACCTATGATGCCTATTCTGGAAAACATGCATCTTCAGTTGGTGAAGATATTCTACATGAGTTAGTACATGCCCTTACTATAGAAATTATGGAAAATTCTAAAGTACTGACTGATGGCATTACAAATTTAAGACTTAGGGCTATAGATAATCTTGGGGAGAATGATAAACGGATAATGTCTTCATTAACTCCTCAGTCATTCTATACTATTCCTTATAAGAATCTTGGTTTATCAAGAAGTGAGGACTATCTTAGTCTATATTATGGACTGACTAGTAATAATGAATTTATAGCTAGTATTTTTATAGACCCAGAACTGCAAGGATATTTAGCCTCAATTCCTACTGAGAAGGTGGAGAGGGGTGGCACAGTAAGTACACTATGGATTAGATTTAAAGAACTCCTGTCTTTAGCTTTATTTAACAAGTCAATGAGTGAGCGTGAGTCTACACTACTTGACGCTGCTTTGAAAGCTGGACGAGAAGTGATTGATCTTCAAGCAGACTATACCTATAAACGGTTATCATATGAAGCTAAGGAACGGAGTGTAAATGCTTCAACTCCTCGTATCAAGTCTATTGAAGTTGAGCATGTATTACAGAACTATCCGTTGAAAGGATCAGGGATTCATGCTGGTCTTGGAACTCCAATTCAGCAGAATGTCTTTGTTAAGGAAAGACCTGTTGATATTACTGAACTAGCTACATATGTTGAGTCTCCACTATTTGCGTTGAGAGATCATCCAGATGCTCTCCAGTTTGCTGGAGAAGCTATTGACGCAGTTGGTACTTGGGCTTATAATCGCAGCCTTGGCTTTATGGAGATAGATAGGATTACTAAAGATTTGAGTGAAAAGGAACGTGAGAAGATTACCTCTATTATGAAGGAGATTGAGAGTGGAGAAGTAATCAACCTTGACACACTTGATCCTAAAATCAAGAATGCTGTTGCTGATACTAGAAAACTCCTCGATGCTTACAAAGCAAAGCATAAAAAGTTTCTCAGGGAGTCGCTGATATTAGGCGCGAATTCAACCGAGGCTCGCATATTTGCAGACGTTCTTGTCGGCGGCGAGAGTGTACTTGATGTTACTAAGAAGTGGAATCGCTATGCACGTGATGAGAATAAGACTGGTGCTCATCCAAGGGTGGCTACAACTACGTATGCAGATATGCTAGACCTATTTAAAGAATGGAAGGAGATTGAGAACTTTGGTATTAAGGACTATATTACACACGCCATGAGAGGGTCAATCGCACTCATTGGCTCTAAAGGAAATATTATTTCATTTGCTCAGACTAAGAAGACTGCAGTCAGCGAAGCGTTACAGTATTTGAAAGATCATCCAGATGTTGATAGTATTGAAGTTGATACTACATATCGTCTTGATAAAGATTTCCAGACACTAGTTTCTCAGAAGTACTATAGGACAATGAAGGGTAAGATTGCTAAGTTAGTGAATCAGTATGCGAAAGATATTAATAAAGACCTAGCAGAAAAGCTAAAAGCTGAACTCCCAGGTAGAGGTATTGCTATCAAACCTCAAAAGATCTGGTCTCAGTTCTTGCAGGAACGTGAGGAGGTATTGCCAGGGGAGAAAGATATATTTGACATTCTTCCACTGTATATCCATAGTATTGAGAAGAAACATGCTAATGACCCTTATATCCTAAAGCTAAGAGATCATCTTCATGAATTCAATGATAGACCTAAAGTGAAGAAGATGCTTGAAGACCAGCTTCAAGCAATAAGAGGCGAATATTCAGTTGGAGATGCTATCGTTGATAACATCCTTGCCAAGTTTGGATTTGAGCAATCCTTCTCATATACGAGAGGGTTAGCTGCTACTCGAGTCTTACTAACTAATCTAAAGTTGGGCTATAGACCTGTAGCCTCACTCATCAACCTCATGTCAGGCATGGGACATATCTGGGTCAAAACAAGTGCTAAGTATATGATTGAGGCACAGCGGATGTTAGGAACTGAAGGTGGTAAAGAATTCATTAAGAAGAATGCCCCTTCACTTGGCGTCTCAATAGTTGAAGGCATGGGCGGAGATCTTGAAAGTAGACTAAGATGGTATAGCCCATTGAAGTTATTTCAGGCTCCTGAGATTCCAAACCGTGAACTTAGCTTCATGACTTCATACTTATTTGCTAGAGATCAATATGGACATGATGAGACTGAGGCTGTCGAGTTTGCTAAGCGCTCTGTTGATCTTCAAGAGTTCAATTATAGTATTGCAGCGCTTCCTAAAATTCTAAGAGGACCTACAGGTAAGACGATTGGGCAATTCAAAGCTTACCTGATTAAAGAGATAGAGTTCATTAGAGGTTTGAAAGGTGCAAATCAGTGGGCTAAATACTTGACAATGCAGGCAGTACTTGGAGGCCCTCGGGGATTAATGATTACTTTAAAGAGCCTTCCAGTATTAGCAACTATTGCTGGTGGAGGTGGATGGCTCGACGACCTTGATACCTGGCTAAATAATAACTATCCTCGTCTATCAAGGGGAGTGTTCGGCTTCTTCGGAATTGACGCATCTGCACCAGCGTCGTTTCAGTTCCCTGAGAAAGTTGGAGACTGGGCAGGTATTTTAATTTCAGATATTGTCAGATTTGGAAGGGATGTTGTTCAGCCTATTGCAAATGGAGAGAGTTATCTGTGGGAAGATATTAAGAAGTTTGGTAAAGGGACGGTGCCAATTTGGAGAGTATGGGATGAAGCTTGGCAAGGTATAATAAATGAAGAAGGATGGGTTCTTGATGAGCATGGAAACAATAAATACAAGGTCGAAGATTGGACTGAGTTGGTGAGGATGGTTGGAGGTTTTAAACTCCTGAAGTCTTCTGTGCAAGACCTCGAACTACGTATGTCAAAGGTTCTAGAAGACAAAGAGAAAGCGCAAGCTAATAAGATTGTAGAACAGATCGTTAAACGAAGTAGGCTGATTGATGTAGATATTGTTACTGAAGAGCTTGTGCAAGAAGTTGCAGCTCACGCAATAAGTCCTGACACTATAATTGACGCTATCGAAAGAAGTCACCTAGACCCAGCAACTAGGCAGCTACTCAAATCCAAAATGGCAAGGCGTATGGAGTTATGGCAGAGGCAGCTGCCCTTGCGAGAGTTCAGAGGTTATTAATTAAGGTCATCAAACGTCAAGTTTGAATACTGCATCTCTTCCTGTATACTATCTCTAACTCCCTCCAACGCACGCTCAGCACTTTTAAAAGTTAGAGGGAGTCCGTACTTTAACCAGTCCCTGAGTTGTTTGTCAATAGTATAAAGTACATTAGCCCACTCACTTCCTCTTTTAGCCAGCATAAACTCACCATTTTCTTCGGGCAGGTTAAATCTGAGTACTGCTTTCATTTCTTTCTATCTCCTTTGTTAGTTCTCCTAATATTCTTTTAGCTTCTGAAAGTGTTGTAGCTAATACTTCTTTTGGAGCAAGACACTCATTAATCAACTCTTCTTCTTGATCGTCTCCATCTCCACTATCATTCCACTCAATAGCTCTCAACGCTTTAGCTAACTTAAGCATGTGAGAACGCATAGCTACTCTATACATCGTATTTAGTCTAAATTTTTCAGCTGCATCTTCCACATGTGAATAGAAATAATCCATTGATCCGCCACTCATTTCTTCCTCCATTTCCTAGTTAGAAGTTCCATTTCAATCAGTAATAGAATGAGGTTTATCTCTCTATAGATATCTTCATAGTTAAAGTCTGGCCTTGGGTCTACTACTAAACCCTGATCGAGTGCACAAACTTTGTCCTTGAGTGACATAACCAATTCTTTCAACTCTTTAGATGCCTTCATGGTTTAACAAACATCCTTATACGATTAGGTGCTACCTTCCACTTTTTCCATAGCAAATCTATATCTTCATTGATAGCTTCAATATCTCTCCTGTGCCTCTCTCCCTCGTTCCACAGGAAGTTTGCTAAGGCCTGAGCTTGATCCTTATTTTCACAGTACGTAATTTTGTGGTCGCTTTGTTCAAAATTATGAGCAAAGGTAGAATTATGCACGAACTTCTTGAACAGTTCTGAAGATAGTTCAATGACCTGTCCAGGTTCTGACTTATCTATTAAATTATACAATTCACTTAATGTACCTACCTTAAGCATTATTGTCCTCCCTTTACGATTTTTTTAGGGATGAAATCTTCATAGTGCCACCCCTTCAGTGGAACTTTGCCATGTACTTTACAGGTTCCCCATACACTTTCGAGTCCATAGTCTGCGACCTCTGCAGTAACGCCTATACAGAACTTGCCACAGATTGGACAGTTTATTTTCATTTCAACCTGTCTACTAAACCACCTATCTTCAACCCACATAGCTATCATGCATCCCACTACTGAGCCAACTGCATTAGGGATAACGTATGCTCTCAGCTCGGTGTACTGCATGATACCTTCAAAGCTGACAAGGCCAGTTAGCATCCCTGATAACAAACTTGCTCTCCACTTCCTCTTCTTAAATATTTGATTTACGAAGAAGACATAGAGGATGTCGTCAAGGATGCTAGCTGAGAAAACTAAGAGAGCGAGCCACCAAGTCATAACTCTGTGATTCCTTCAGACTGTAGAGCTTTGATGAGATTATCAACTATACGCATATCAAACGTATCAAAGTCTAACCTCAACATAGTGTTTCTACTAACTAGAAGAGTACTCAAAAGTATTCTTGCCTCTCTCAAGTCTTCTAGTGTTACAACTATTGGAACGAAGCTTACTCCACGACTAATCTTCATTTTATCCTCCTATCCCATATTTTTCTTCCATGTTTTTAGTTCCTATGTAATCCAGCACTGGGTCAGTTCCTACATACTGTATCTTTATAGTCCTCATAGTCTCAAGTGTCCTAACAACAGTTGATAGGTCGTCAACATCTGCGTCTGAGTGAAACTGCCTTAGTAGCTCTGAAGTCCTAACTGATTTATTCGTCGCTATATAAGTCCAGGCCTTCACTAACACGTCGGCAAGTTTCGCTTTCCCAACTCCACTAAACACGTATAGCATTTTCTGCTCAGCTTCTTGCATTAGTGCTATCGCCCTTTGTAAGTCCTGTAACTCCAGCACCATCTTACTTGTTCTTGAAACGTTAGCTATGATACTCAGTTTGAGAGCGTGAATAGCTCTGCGCTCAACATATCCACTCAGTCGTATGTCAGTAAAGGGTGGAGCAGCGTCTTGAGCTGGATACCAATAGTTCCAATAGTCTAGATATTCATTAGATATTTTGAATTCACCTGCTAGCATTAGAATCTGCTCCAAATCTGACAGTAATGCCTCCCTCAACTTTATTTCTTTTATAGTTAGGAATGGACAGGTTACCGACTTAGCCTTCCGCTTCTCGAATATCAAGATCATTCTTGCTGTAAGTCCTCCACCTATTGCATCAGCTGGTAGTGTGCTACGGAGGAGTTCGGGAGTTGTTGCACCTAATAAGTTGACCCACACTCCAATTAGTTCATCAGTTCCCATGTTCTTCGTTCTGTAGGTCCATCTATCTTTGCAGTCATACCAGTCGCACAAATCAGCCATCATCTGCATATTGTTATAGCCAAGGAAGACAGTTAGTTCTTGACTGTGCACTGTCAAGGAGCAATGGATAAGTGGTCTTCCCTGGCTATCAATCTGCGTATTGCTGCTCAACTTTAAATCTTTAATCAGTGCTTCACGAGTGATAGCTTCAGCAGCTAGTCTAATTCCTAATTCTCTTAAGAATGGATAGCCAAGATTCATGGCTGTTCCCTTCCTCGATCCAGATGGCCCCACCAAAATTATATATAGATTGGGGAAAATTGAGAAGTGTCCCCATGGTAAACTAACCTTCCTCTGTAGCATCGCTGCAATAGTGGAGATTCCCGTCCACAGCCTAAAACTTTTTTTAGGCTCCGTATTTTCTGTAAATTCCAGAAACTTACTGAGCCAGTCATCTAGTTTCCGAGACATAACGTTAATCCATATAAAGTTCTTTGAATTGTTGATCGACTAACCTTGTACTTTTCAGCGAGCTCTATCTGCGTTACGTCTCCTTTTTTATAGTCTTCCTTAATTTGCTTTGCTATATCTATATCTACTTTTTGTGTATTTACTCTTCCGCAATATGCAACATACTTTGCATTATCTTTTCTAGTACCCTGGTATAAATGTTGTGGATTGACACATCTTGGATTATTACAAAGATGACAAATCTCTCCTAATAATGGAGTACTTATACCTTTATATATAAACCAAGAAAGTAAAGTTGCATAGATAGGTCTATCAACTAGCCAAACTTTTCCGTATCCATTTGCATCAACTGGCCCCATCCACTCCCAACAACTCCCCATCATCGGATTCACTATCTTGTAAGATAGATCCAAGTGGAACTTCTTCTCTAGCTCTGATGCACTCTTCATAAATCTCCCTAAGTCTAACTGCCATCGTTTCAGCGTTCTGTGCATACTTAACTCCTATTTCCTTTCCTAAGTTGGTGCCCACTTTAAGATCAACTGGAAGAATAAATGAACTTCCATGCCATATAAGTGGAGTTAACATTAACTCTATCAGTTTTATTAGAGCTTCTGCATGCTGCACCCAATTATAAGATAGAGATATCTGAAATAATATAGAATCATGCACTTGATTCAATAGGTCTATACATTTAAAGTTGTCTTGGTCTTCATAGATTGGAATCACGCCTTGCCTATTAATCTTATCAGCAATCGTACTCTGTGGAATAAAGGCATATAAATCTTTGAAGAGATCATCACCCCAATTACCTAAGAATAGACGCTTCCTTCAAAATAGATTAGTCAGCAGTCTACTATTTTTGCGACAAGCTTCAGTGACCCATTCCCAATACTGTCTAATTCCCGGATAAAGTTGATGATACCTTAAGTAG
>ERZ1292632.2708-Hain-H43-01um-R2-2708-length-14391-cov-7_pt1 | contig 14391 bp, 21 predicted proteins | sample MGYA00564407_ERZ1292632 | MGnify/ENA primary metagenome ERZ1292632 (study PRJEB36523, sample SAMEA6512637) | groundwater metagenome | collected 2019-01-08 | study: AquaDiva: Metagenomics assemblies of 32 groundwater samples | reverse complement strand
GGCGATTTAAGTGATCAACTCTCGGTTGGCATCAGTAAAGATCTCGGTAAGAGTTTCGACAAGCAAAAAATTAAAATAAAGGGTGCTACTTTGGCGGCCGTTGATCCGAATCCGGTTCTGTCAGACAATGGCAAAATCCGGCTTTATTATTTTGCTAGTCCTTTCATTGCCGGCGATCCGGCCGCGGCCTCGGGACAACATAAAATAATGTCAGCTGAATCGAGTGATGGTATTAATTTTGAAAGTCCCCGCGAGGTTTTTGCCGAAGAAAATATTACCGACCCGGATGTTTTTAAAACAGCCAAAGATTGGCGCTTATTTATTTCCAAAGGCACCGCTCTGGATTTAGCAATTTCCAGTGACAATGGGGTAACTTTTCAAAAACAGAATGATTTTTCTTGGAATGAAGGCGGAGTCCCAAGTACTTTTAATTTTAATGGTACTTTCCGTACCTATTTTTGCGGTAAGGGCGGGATTGGGAGCGCTACCGGTGCTGATACTGGCAAATTAACGGTTGAATCGGGCGTTCGGGTAGAAGAAAGCAATAAAATTGTTTGTGATCCGTCCGTGATTCAATTACCCGATAACACTTATATGATGTTTTACAAAGTTCAGGAACTGACTCAAACAAAGCCTAATTAATGCCGCGAAACAGGATAAAGTCAAATTTTGCCTAAAATGTGACACCCCTTTTTTATAATGTAACATTTGTAACATTTTCCCCTAAATCGTTGAAAATAGCCCAAAAATCCGGTATTCTACTATAAGAGGGGTAAGAGGTGTTAAAAGAGCTAAAAGGTTCTAGACCCGAATGTCCCTCCATTTAGAAAGTGGGACTTTATTAAAGAGAGTTTTAGCCTTATAAGAAGTGTTATTAAGTTGATTTTTTAATATGAATACTAAATTCAAAAAAGAAAACATCCAATTGTATGAATGCCCCGAATGTCATTTGAGTTACAAAGAAAAAGAATGGATGAATAAATGCAAGGCGTGGTGTAAAAAACATCATAGCTGTAATTTAGAAATAACCGCTCATGCGATAGAAAATGAGAAGGAAAAATTATGAAAGAAATTTGCTTAAAACCAATCGGGGTAGTCAAAAATCGCGTTAGAAAACCAAGATTTGGGGGGTTTGCCGAAGAGATGTCGGAAATAATTGTTGATAAAAAATTCCAGGAAGCTCTCAAGGGGATAGACGATTACACTCATCTAATCATTGTTTATTGGATGGATAAAGTTAAGGATTATGTCATTGCTCATCGGCCTCAAGGCAATCCAAAAGTACCGATTGTGGGAATTTTTTCCTGCCGTTGTCCCGCAAGACCCAATCCCATTGGGATGACTACTGTCCGATTAGTGGAGTATAAAGGAAACAGAATTAAAGTCAAAGGGTTAGACATCTTAGACGGCACGCCGATAATTGATATTAAACCGTACTGGCCCCAATATGATAAGCCCGAGAAAGCAAAAATACCCGATTGGGTGTATAAATTAGAATTTTAATCAGTGTAGGAAAGGACGCCAATGACACCAACAGAACAATTAAGAAATGAGCATCAAGCGGTTTTGTTGGCTTTGGATATTTTAGAGAAAATTTGCCAGAAATTAGAGGCGGGAGAAAAACTTGCTCCAAAACATCAGGAAGAAATTTTAGAATTTATCAAGATTTTTATTGATAAATGTCATCACGGAAAAGAAGAAGGATTGCTCTTTCCGGCGATGGAGAAGGTTGGGATTCCCAAAGAACAGGGGCCGATTGGCATGATGATTAAGGAGCACGATATGGGGCGCGAATTTGTTAGGGGAATGAGCGAGAATATCTCGAATCCAGAAAAATTCATTGGAAACGCTCGCGGTTATATTGAGCTTTTAAGACAACATATTGAAAAAGAAAATAATATCCTTTATGAGATGGCCGATATGCATATTTCTCAAACAAAAAATAATGAGTTACTCAAAGAATTTAATAAATTGGAACTTGAGCGCATCGGCCCCGGAAAGCATGAAGAGTTTCACCAGATGCTGGAAAAATTGGCAGGAATTTACTTGAAGCAATGAGAAAATTAATAATTATTTTAGCAATTTATTCAATTTTAGTTTCAGCATACGCTATCGTATCAGAGTTTTTTAGAGTGGGACACGAAATCAAAATCACACTCATCGTCCCATTTATTCATCTTGTTACGCTTTTGCCCGTAATCATTTTCGGCCTTATTGTCCTAAAACGTCTCAAAAAAGAATAAAATCCCCCATGTGCTGTCTCGTTTTCTTTGGTAAATCATTCTAAAATGTGACACAAACTCAAATTCGTGTCTCATAATCTTTTCGCTTAACGGTAGAAGAAATATATGGGATTACAATTTAAATCAGTAAAATTATTTCTTGGAGTGTTTATATTCTTTCTTACAACCTATTTCTTTTTCGATCTAATTTTTAATATAAGCAGTTTATCAGAATTGTATATTAAGAGTCTTCCAGCTACTGTAGGTACAGCCTCGATTATAATCCTGCTTCTCGTCGCAGATATCCTCCTCCCAATACCAGCGAGTATTGTTATGATTGCAAGTGGTATGTTGTTTGGTGGACTTTTAGGGGGGCTCATAGCTTTAATAGGGACACTTTCTGGTTCTATTATTAATTTTCAGATGAGCCGAAAGCTTGGTCGGGATAGGGTTAAAAAGTGGATGAGAGATAGAGAATACAATAATCTATCAATGGTCATGCGCAAATATGGGGCATATATTGTAATCTTAACAAGAATGATACCTCTATTTATGGAGTCAGTAAGCTCAATTGCTGGAATTTCCAATACGAAGCTTCAAAAATTTATCGTAATGAATGTTGTTGGGTTTGTACCAATAACATTTCTCTATTCATATGCTGGAGCTTTATACAAAGCGCAACCACAGAGTATATTTATTATCTTAGTTGTAGGATTTTTTGTTCCTTTCATATTTTGGTATATACTCCTAAAAATGGCAGGTATTAGGCACAACGAATAAAAGAGCTAAAAGGCCTGCCCTGAGTTTATCGAAGGGTTCTAGACCCGAATATTCCTTTTTTATTTTCCAACCTATAAAACTATCACCTACGAGGTGATGTTCTTTAGGTCCTTTATGAAAATTCCAACCTGTAAAATATACCACCTCGTAGGTGGTATTAAATCGGTTGGAGCGTATTAATCTTTTGATTTCTTAAATATTACTTGTTATATTAAATAAAAGAGGAGGATTATTTGAAAAAAGGTTATTTCGTCAGCTTAGTGCTTATTGTTTTATTGGTTTTAATCGGTTTTCTCCCTATTCAAACCAAAGCGAAACAAAAACAGCCGCGAATTTTTATCCAGTATCAAGCCAGCCCTAATGTTTGTCGGCAGACCTCTAACGACCAAGCCCCAATTTTCACCTGGGCAGGTTTTCGGCTAAAAAGTGGCATTACTGATTATAAAATTAATTTTTCCACTTTGCCGCGTAATTTTTCCCAAGGGTCAGCCATCGCGATTTTTGATATGTCATTTTCGACTATCCAGGGCGGCGGCGGAGGAATTTTATTCCACTACGCCGGCGAATCAAACGAAAGAAGTCCATCGAACGATGGTCAAAATACGGTGATGTGGCGGACTCTGTCTGTGGGAATCGCCGCAGTAACTTATGTTTGGCTAGATACCGATAATCACGTTGCTAATGTTGATACCGCTTTTAATTCCCGCTACCGCTGGTCATATACTAATTATAATGGTCAAAATGATTGCGGCGGGGTGCGGACAACCTTAGATTTAAGGAATGTCGCCACTCACGAATTTGGCCATTGGACTGGTTTGGGCGATTTGTATTCTGCCAATGCCCGTGATTTGACAATGTATGGTTACGCCGCCCGCGGCGAATTAAAAAAAGATAATTTGGGAGTGGGAGATATTATCGGCATCCGAGCGGTCTGGCCGTAAAGTAATCGAGAATTGATAAATTACGCTACATTTGTAATAATTTAGAAAGGAGGTAATATATGTTTACTAAAAGAAAAGGGATTGCGCCAATTGCAATCGTCATCCTTATTGCGTTAGGTCTTATTGGCGGTGCCTCTGCCGGTTACGGGTTTAGAGAAAATATTAAAAAAATGGTCAGCGGGCAAAATACCGCTGAAGAAATTAGTCAAGCTATAAGCCAGGAGATCGCTAAACTAGGACAAAATAAATTCGAACTCGAAGGGACAGCTACCAGCGTTGATGTTTCCTCAAAGATTATCATCGTTAAAATAAAAAGCTCGACTAATTCAATCAAAGAATTTAGGCTATCTGAAACCCCGATAGCTATCATTGAGACTACTAAAATCAGTTTTGGCGACCAAAAAGATTTAAAAATCGCTGACATTCCAATTAATGCCCAAGTCCATGTTGGTGGGACAATCAGCGAGGGCATACTTACTGCGACAAAGGTAATTATTCAAAAAGAAGATGTCGCTGAAGAACAAGGGGAGGTTCAAAAACAAAAAGATTTTAAAGTTGAAGGTGTAGTAAAATCAATAGCAGCAGATAGTCTGACTGTTACCATTGCCTCGGCCAGCAAACGGGCTAACAGTCAAAAAGGGAAAGACCTTGAGATAAAAGTAATTTCAACAACCATAATCGAAAAAGATGAGGTAGCTATCACCATCGCTGATATTAAAGAAAATGACGAAGTAAAGATAGAAGGTATAATTGCTGATGATGCTTATGCCGCTTCCAAAATTGAGGTTAAGGTTGAAGAAGAAGGCGAAGATTTAGAGGCCACCCCGACGCCGACGGCCTCGTCGGCATCTCAAGGACAGGACTCTAATCAGAGCGAAAATTCTAATCGCGGCAATTCGCAAAATAAAGATAAAGAGAACGAATAAAAATAGGTGTAAAAATTTGTATGGTATGGTAGTCCATAGTGGACGACGTTAGAACTGTAATTACTAATTACGATGGTGTTATTTCAGTTCCAACCGTCCAATAGATTAGCAAAACCAGTTATTAAGATTTTAAATTTTTAAAATATTCTTCTCTTCGCTGAATTAGTTTTTTTGCTTCATTTCTGCTAAAATCGGTTTTGAATTTTGGGAGTCTAATATTTAGTATCGAATCCATCACTGCTTTGTTTGACTCAGCGTCAATTACTGGTTTAGTAGTGTCAATATCTAAGGTGCTTAGCATATCAGCTTCCATTAAAATGATTTCGTCGGTATCTTCGATTTCATATTTTTTGTCGTGAACAGCCACGAGATGGATACAACGCTCTTTTTGCTTGTTAGTCAAAAAGGAAAATATGTTGTCCTTTAATAATTTTTTGATTTTCTCAGCACCTACTTCCATATGAAGTTTCTTAGCACTTTCAATTTTATCATTGTCTATGACTTCGCTGTCTTTAAATACGCCAGCATATCCCCAGTCGTGGGCATAGGCGGCAATAATTAAAACGGGTTTATCGAGTTTTAGTTGAGGATTATGATTTATTATTTGCTTAATCCAATCTACAACTTCAAGTGTATGATATTTATCAAATCCGCCTCGACTATTTTCTAAGTCAGGTAAAATCTTTTCTTTGAGATAACTTTCAATTCTATCATTCATATATTTATTCTATACTATTCAATAATAAAAAACAGGTCCAAATCTCAATGATACCCAAAGGGATTCGAACCTATTTTGTTCTGTTAATGAATTTTATTAAATCGTCTATCAGATTTGGCAGCGCCGACGGGATTCGAACCCGTGATCTTCTGCATGAAAAGCAGATATCCTAGGCCTCTAGACGACGGCGCCTCAATTTAAAGCATATCAGAAAAGCCAATTATTGTCTATTATTTCCATAGGGGGTGATTTTTTTGTATAATTTGGGTGTGATATATAAATCTTGACAATCGTTTTACAAAATTATAAAATGTAAGTAGAAATAGTAATAGGTAAGACATGGAGAAATAAAATGTCGGAAACAACTATTAGTCCAAAATATCAGGTCGTTATCCCAAAAGCAGTAAGACGTAAACTCAACATTAAAGAAGGTCAGCGTTTACAAGTTTATCCCGTGGGTGATTCGATTGTCCTTACCCCTAAGCCTGAAAGCTATACCGCTAAAATGTTAGGGTTGGGCAAAGATCTCTGGAAGGGTATTGATCCTTTGGAATACATTCGCAAAGAGCGTGCCGGCTGGGCAAAAAATGAGTGATAAATTAAAGAGATTCATCGTAAAACACAAAATCATCGGCCTTGATTCAATGCTTTTTATCTATCATTTTGAAAGAGCCGAAGCTTTCTGGCGAAAAACCCAAACAATTTTTGAAAACTTAGAAAAGGGGCAGTTTCGAGGCGTGACCTCGGCGATAACTTTAATTGAGATTTTAACAAAACCCAAAAAAGAAAAAGACTATTTTTTAGTGAAAGTTTATAAAGAACTTTTGACCACCTTTCCATATCTTGAGATTACCAATGTTAATTTTGAAATCGCCGATTTGGCCTCATCGCTTCGAGCAAAATATGATTTGACCACACCCGACGCAATTTTGATTGCCTCAGCGCTGAACGCTAAAGCCGGAGGTTTTATAACCTCCGATGCAAAATTAAAGAAAATTAAAGAAATAGATGTTTTAGTTTTGTCTGTCTAACTAAATAAAGTGATTGAAATTCTTTTTGAGCCTCATGGAACGACTATTGATAATGAACAAAAACGTGCTTCTGGCCACTTCGATGTTGAGCTATCAGATCTTGGTAAAAAGCAAGCTAAAGAATTAGGCGAAAGACACAAAGAAAAATTTTTTGGAAGATTTGCTTATAAAATATGATGGTAAGAAAATAATGATTATCGGACATCGGGCGCTCAATATGGATTAGAACGTTGGATTCGCGGTGTGTCATTAGAAGTTGTCGTGCCTTACCCTTGGAAATGGCAAGCTGGCTGGAAATATAAGTTTGAAAAGATAATCGAAAAGCCTAATTCTAAGTTAAAACCATATTCCTAAGTTGGGGGTTATATAATATGTCTGAATCTGAACGTGAGGCACTTACAAAAGAACATATCCGCAATCTCGTCGAGAATTACGATGAGATAATTCGGAAGTTAATTCCCCAGTATGAGGAAATGCAACAAAGCGTCCTTGGGTTTTTAGATTTTCCAGCTGATATCGAAATTGCGGTTTTAGACCTCGGTATCGGCACTGGTGAGACCGCTCAACGAATTCTTGAAGCCTTCCCAAAGTCGAAAATAATCGGCATAGATTTAAGTCAGGAAATGGTGGAAGGTGCGAAACAAAGATTAGCGAAATATCCTGAAAGAGTAGAGCTCACGGTTGGCAATATGGCAGATGTCGAACTTCCAGAATCTGTTGACGCTATTGTTTCTACTTTAGCCATACATCATTTAACAGGTGAGCAAAAAAGAGCTTTATATCAAAAACTATATCGCCATCTTCAAACTGGCGGTGTTTTGTCTCTTGGAGATTTAGTAACTTTCCAAGACCCAAAGAAAGCGGCTCGAACAGAACAAGATTGGAAGGATTTTATTTTTGGAACTTTAGGGCAAGAACAAGGTCAATTTAGATTTGACGAATATAAAAAGGGTGATATTCCTTCGCCACTTGAAAGCCAAATTGAATGGTTAAAAGAAGCTGGCTTTCAGGATGTCTCTGTAAATTGGGAACTAATGAATTATGCTGTGTTCGGTGGTAGAAAGATTGAAAAATGATTAAATTAAACCAAAAAACAATAATTATTTTAACTCCGACTGCTCCATACAATTTTGATGGGACTATTCATAAACCATCTCATTTCCCGTCTTCGGATAACGTCTGGAAAAAAGGAAATTATTGGATAACGATGCTTTGGCAAGGAAAATGTCTTGGATTAAAATTTCAAAATAAAGGAACTGTTAGTAAACCAAAAATAGAAGTCATAATTTATTCGAAAGACGTTTTACCAGAAAATTACATAAAGGGATTAACAACTGAATTAGAATGGCGGTTTAACACTCAATCAGACATATCTGAATTCAATAAAAAATTTCGAAAAGATAAGTTTCTCTGTTCGATATTGATAAGATGGGCGGGGGTAAAACCAGTCGCGGCTAATTCTCTTTACGAAACATTGGTTATTTATATTGTTCTTCAAAATGCGACCGTTCGCCGTTCGGTCCAAATGCTTGAAAATCTTTTTAATCAATATGGTCAAAAAGTAGAATTCGACGGCAAAACTTTTTCAACTTTTTGGAGACCCGAAGATTTAGATTCAGTTTCCGAACAAGAATTAAGGGATTTAAAATTAGGTTACCGAGCAAAATTCTTAAAAAGATTAAGTTCGCAATTTGCAATTGGCGAAATTGACGAGTTCAAATTACGCGAGATGACAAGAGAAGAAATTAAAAAAGAGATGTTAAAACTTTATGGTATAGGCAAAGCATCAGTTGAATATCTTTTATTTGAGGATTTCTATAAATACGATGCTTTGGAAACTATTCCACCTTGGGAACAAAAAATAATGTCCAAACTTCTATTTGATAAACCTCTTGTTCCGACCGAAAAGATTCTTCAATTTTTTAGAAAAAGATATGCTGGCTGGGAAAAGTTAGCTTTTCATTATATTTGGGAAGATTTGTTTTGGAAGCATAAAAATCAAAAAATCGAATGGCTTGAAAAAGAAATTCGACTTTAAAAAGAGATTAAATATGAATTACAAAGGAACAATAATCGAGGAAAGTTTAGAAAATAAAGATGTTCTTAAAAATGTTAAGATTTTATCAACAAAAGTTGAATCAGTAATAAAAGAACATCAAACGCCGTGGTTAAAACAATGGACTTTGCACAAAGTTGAGGTTGACGAAGATATTGTTGATGAACTATCAGAAAAAATAAGTCATTCGATTGATTCAAAACATAATCATAGCTGGTATGTAGATTACAAAAATGAAAAATGGCATTATATCATTTTCCCTAATAAGATTTTCAAGATTGATAAAACCGATGTCCAGCAATACGCCGAAGCAAGAAAATATGGAATTTCTTTGGGAATTCCAGAATATCAAGTTGATTTTAGTCCAGATATAAAATAAACAATAAAAATGAACCAAGAATCGATTTTCCAAAAAAGAATAGGTTATTCAAAAAATCTTGAACAATTTTTAGAAACTGTTTGCACGGATTATGATATTGGCAAATTTATTTCCCATCGAGTTGCGCCAGTAGGTTATGAGGATTTCAATTTCATTCTTAAAACATCTAAGGGAAAGTATTTTGTTAAAATTTTTGCTGATTTTCGTAATGATAAAGATTGCCAAAGATATATAAATATCTTAGATAAAGTAATCAAAGCAGGAGTTAGCCATCCTAAAATATATCAGTTCCAACAAGGTGGACTCTACCAAAAAGTATGGGATGGATATAAATTTCGATTAACTTTAATGGAATATATTGATGGATTAAGCTTTTTTGAAGGAAATCTATCAGCGACTGAAGATGAAATGCGTTATCTTGTAAATCAGACAACCGTTATTAACTCTATAGACCTTAAGCCTGAACTAATTTATGATAGCTGGGCAATAGTCAACTTTTTAAAGGAATATAATCAAAAAAAGACTTATCTCAAAAACGATGATTTAGGACTCATAAAACCACTTGTAAAAGAATTTAAATCACTGGCTATAGAAAAACTGCCACACTGTTTTATCCACGGAGACATTATCAAGACCAACGTATTAAAGGATAAAGAAGGCAAACTTTATATCATTGATTTCTCAGTTTGTAACTATTATCCGAGAATCCAAGAATTAGCCGTATTGTTATGTAATATGCTTTTTGACGAGAAAAATCCAAATACATTTCCTAAATACTATAAATTAGCTCTTGGCGAGTATCAAAGAATCATTCAATTGACACCTCAAGAATTAGAAACCCTGCCTTTGTTCGTAAAATTGGCTCACGCGATGCATATTGTTTGTGGCACTTATGAGAAAAAGGCGAATCAAAATCTTACTCAAGAGAATGACTACTGGATAAATTTAGGTAAAATCGGATTGAAATATACTTCGTCTTGGGATTTTAAATAGAATTTATCTTATAGACAACAGAGCTGGAATATAGATATTACTCTTTGAACTTGATATATTAGTTCTAACATAATACGCGATTGACTACCGCTTAAAACGAAGCCCCGCAAAAGCTTCGTTTTTGTGTTAAAATAACCCTATGAAAAGAATTTATTTTCGCTCCGCGAAGGCGGAAGAAAACAAACTTGTTTATTATATTGGGGGAATATTGGTGGCGGTGCTGGTTTTAGGATTTATATTAAATCAATTTGTTTTCAGTAAATCTTCACCTGCGCCGACGGCCGTCTCCTCGCCGACAATTTCACCATCCGTAAGTCCCCAACCAACTCCCCTGTTGTCCCCTTCCCCAATTGAAAAATCAATCCCCAATGCCTATTTAATTGATAATTTTCCTTTTCAGCCCCAGGCGCCGTTTGCCAATTGGGATGAAACCCACGACGAGGCCTGCGAAGAGGCTTCAGTAATATTAGTCCAATGGTGGCAAAGCGGAAAAAGCAGCATTTCTGCCTCAACAATGGACGAGGAAATTTTAAAAATGGTTGACTGGCAAATTGCAAAATGGGGGACTCATAAAGATTTAACAATCCAAGAAACCGCCGAAATGGCCGAAAATTTTTATGGCTTAAAATTGGTGGCCCAATATGATGTAACAATCGAAGATATAAAAAAAGAAATTGCCGAAAATCATCCAATAATTTTCCCAGCAGCCGGTCGGCTTTTAGGCAATCCCTATTTTAGAAGTCCCGGTCCAATTTACCATATGTCAGTGATTATTGGCTATGAAGGCAATAATTTTATCGTTCAAGATGTTGGTACCAAGCGCGGAGAAAATTACAAATATAACCAAAAGGTACTTTTTAACGCTCTCCACGATTGGGCCGGCTCGCCGGAATCAATTGAACAGGGCCAGAAAGCAATACTTATTTTCTAATAATATTTTAACCTATATTTCATACACCTCGTAGGTGTATGATTATTGGTTAAAATAAAAATTTGACAGCAAACGATAATTGTTCTATACTAAAATCGAATTGAATATGAATTATTTCGGAGTACAAAATGACAAATTTAATATTGTATCTTGTGGCGGCGGCCTTTGGCGGCAGCGCTCTTGGCTATGTTGGCCGTATTTACTTTGCCAAAAGACAAAAAGAGAAAGTTTCTCAAAAACAAAAAGAAATTCTCCTTGAAGCCAAAGACGAAGCCCTAAAGATTAAAGAAGAAGCCAAAAAAGAAGAAGAAGGAACCCGCAAAGAATTGCAGGAACTCGAAAAAAGCCTCCGGCGACGCGAGGAGATGATTGATCGTCGCCTTGAAAGCGCCGAGAGCGAAAAGACAAAAATTGCCGAAAGGGAAAAAGAAATCAGCTCGATTAAAAATGAAATCGCTCAAATTAAAACTGAACAAAATTTAAGACTGGAAAAAATCGCCAAATTGAAAAATGAGGAAGCCCGAGAATTACTGTTAAAAAATGTTGAAAAAGAATATCGCGACGAGCTGATTAAGAAAATTAAAGAACAAAAAGAAATTGCCCGCGAGGAAGCCCAAAATATTGCTCGGGAAATTCTTTCCTGTGTCATCCAGCGACTGGCTTCCGAGCACACTGTCGAGACCACCACTTCGGCAGTAACTTTACCCTCCGATGAAATGAAGGGAAGAATTATTGGCCGCGAAGGCCGCAATATTCAGGTTTTTGAAAAAGCCACTGGCACGGATTTGATTATTGATGATACTCCAGATACGGTGGTGGTGTCTGCATTTGATCCCATCCGCCGGCAAATCGCCAAAACCGCCTTGGAAAAACTGATTGCTGACGGCCGCATCCATCCAACACGAATTGAAGAAATTGTCCAAAAAGTCAAAGAAGAAATTGGCACCCAAATGAAGGAAGCTGGCGAGCAGGCGGCCTACGAAGTTGGGGTTGCCGGACTTCATCCGGATCTGATTAAAATTTTAGGCAGACTAAAATTTCGCACTTCATACGGCCAAAATGTCTTACAGCATTCGATTGAAGCCGCCCACATCGGCGGGATGTTGGCCAATGAACTTGGAGCCGATGTTAATTTAGTTAAAAAAGCCGCCCTTCTGCACGATATCGGCAAAGCGGTTGATCATGATATTCCCGGTCCCCATCATCATATCAGTGTGGATATTGCCAAAAAATACGGACTTTCGGAAGATATTTATCACGCGATTGCCGCTCATCATGATGATATTGAGGCCAAAACCGTTGAGGCGATTATTGTCAAAGCTGCTGACGCGATTTCCGGTTCGCGTCCGGGCGCCCGGCGGGAGACTTTGGAAAACTATGTTAAACGTTTAGAAGAATTAGAAAATATCGCCAATTCATTTCCGGGGGTGGAAAAATCATACGCTATTCAGGCCGGTCGGGAAGTGCGGATTATTGTCAAACCGCAGGAAATTGATGATTTGGGGGCACTAAAACTTTCTAAAAATATTGCCCAAAAAATTGAACAAGATTTGCAGTATCCAGGAACGATTAAAGTCAATGTCATCCGCGAAACGCGGGCAGTTGAATTTGCCAAGTAATTTTTCCATAGGAGGCAATGATGAATAAAGAAGAATTGACCAAAATCGCCGCCGAAGAGGCGGGAGTCACCGAAGAAGAAGCGGCAAAAATTATTGAGGCATTTTTTGAGACTATTAAAGAAGGCCTTTTAAAAGGGGAGAGGGTCTTAATCGCCGGTTTTGGGACTTTTTCGCTCTCGAAAAGAAAGGAGCGAGAGTTTGTCAATCCCAAAACTCGCAAGATCCAGACAATTAAAGAGAGAATCTTGCCCTTTTTTAAGGCCGATCGCAATTTTAAAAAGGACTAATGTTTACTAAAATCCATATTTTTCGGCTAAAACCAGATCAAAAATTATTTGAGGGAATTTTAGATTTTTGTCAAAAACAAAGGATCACTTCCGGGGTGATAATTTCTCTTTTAGGCTCTTTAAACAAAGTCGAATTGGGATTTTTAAAAAAACTGCCGGGAAAATATATTACCCAAAAAATTAATGGTCCATTGGAAATTGTCTCCGGTAACGGGACAGTGGCAAAAATGGCTGGAAAAACTGTTCTCCATGTTCATCTTGAGGTTTCTAATGACAAATATGCTATTGGCGGTCATTTAGTCGAAGGGACAATATTTTCCACTGCTGAAGTAATTATTGGACAACTAAAAGAGCAAATCAATCGAGAAAAAGATAATTTCACCGGTTTAAACGAACTCAAATAGAAGATTCCATTTTTTCCAGACGGTCGTAGTAGTCGGCAAATTCGTTTAAGTGGGCTAAAGCGATTTTTCCGGTTACGAGAGGATCATCATCGGTAACATTTGTTTTAGGATCGCGGCGACCGTGTTCTAACTCGACATCCATTCCCCGGCGAAACTGGTCAAGATCAAATTTTGACCAATCGATTCCTAATTTTTCGCCAATTTCTTTGGCCTCTTTGGGGCTAAAATTTTCTTTGGGCATTTTTCTCCTTTCTTGAAATTAAAATTCAATTTGGAAATCTTTAAATTTTGATTTTGGTTTTTGATCAATAATTTTTACATTTTCAATTTCCGATGAAAAAGAATCTCGCAATTTTTCGACTAAATTAGAAATAATTTTTTCATCACCTTGGGCAACTAACTCAACCGAGCTGTCTGCAAAATTTTTAACATAACCTTTAAGATTAAGCTCGCGGGCTAATTTTAAAGCCGTATAGCGAAAACCAATCCCCTGAACGCGGCCTAAAAATATGATTTTTTGCTGATTTATCATTCTAAAATTACGGACCTGCCTGACTTAAAATGTCATCGAGATTTTTGTCATTTATAAAAATTTCTGCGCTTTGGACAGTTGAAAACTGGAGGGCGGTTTCTTTAAGCTGGGCCTGAATTCTGGCATCCTCGCAAGTGCCGACAAGATTAAGGGGGCCAGTAAGTTTAATAGTGGCTTTGCCGTCAGTAATTTCCGCGCTTTGGAAATTTAAGCTCGAATCAGCCAGAGCGTTATAGAGTCCTGACTCTCCATAGCTTTTATCTTTTATAGATATTAACTGTTCAATCGCTGCCCTTAAAACCGCTTTGGTTTCCGGGACTTCGCGTTCAACCGCCACCGCGCTATCCCCGCAACCGACGAGTTTGCCCGAAGCGCCATTATCGTCTTTGGCAATGAGAAAGATTTTGACAGTCGTTGTCGGGGTGGCAGTCGGAGATATTGCCGTCGTTGGCGAAGGCGATTGAGTTGGTGATTTTGTGATTCCGGGGCTGGCAAAAGTAGGCGACGGGGTTGGGCTGGTATTAGTTTTTTTATTGGTGGAGGAGATCATTTTGCACATTTCCTCATATTTT
>ERZ1292632.2703-Hain-H43-01um-R2-2703-length-14410-cov-8_pt1 | contig 14410 bp, 19 predicted proteins | sample MGYA00564407_ERZ1292632 | MGnify/ENA primary metagenome ERZ1292632 (study PRJEB36523, sample SAMEA6512637) | groundwater metagenome | collected 2019-01-08 | study: AquaDiva: Metagenomics assemblies of 32 groundwater samples | reverse complement strand
TATGGGCGGGTCAGATTCTGCCAGTTGCCGGGCGGCTTGATTCGCGCAGCCGGGCAGAGCGCCGTCACCGCCGCGGCATTCCGCAGCACATCATAGACTTCTGTTTCGACGGTGGCCACTTATTCGACGAACTCTTTGCAGATCGCTACCAGCCAGCGGGAATCGCCGAACGGATCCTCGATATCGAGAATGTCCAGCGTCCGCGTGCCCCATGAGATCCGGTCGGCGCGGTCGATACCGTAGGTGTTGTAGTGCATCCGCACTGCAAATTGCGCCTCGGCCCACTTCTGCATAACCGCACTGAACTCACGGCCCTGTGTACTTTTCACTTCCGCCCAGAATGTGCCGAGCGTGGGATACGCGATAGTGTCGTTGCCGTAAGAATCCTGCCCGGTCACGGTGCGCTTGCCGACAACAACCCGATAGCGAAAATCCCGGCTGGACAACTTCGAACTTCGATCGGCAGCTACTACCATCAGGCGACTGACTCCTTGGCGCCTAACCGCATCCTGCGTTCAATCGTCGGCGATACGTCTCCATCCGGTCGACGCCCAGTGAACCAATCCTCAATCGCATGCAGCATGGCGATTTTGAGCAGCCGCATGTGTGGCGGCTCTCCCCCAGCCGTGAATCGGATTGTCACCCCGGACGATGGCCAGGCGGTGAAGCTTGGCCACGACTCGCCGTAAGGCGGCTGAATCAGCGCCCGCGGAGTATCCACGATGTAGCCGGTGTTCGCAGCAACGGCGGTTGTTACGCCGTCCGAATCCTTGTACTGCACAAGATCCACCGATACCAGCGGTTCACGTAAGGGAATCTGCACGGCATAGAAGCAGTCGAGCGTGAGGTCCCACTGCTTCACGGCGAGGTCGCGGCCCTGGTATTGCTCGCACTTTTCACGAGCCGCTTGAATGAGCATATTGATCTCATCGTCGAAAGCAGCGTCTGCCGGCGATGGGTCGGAGATCTTGAGCCATTCTTTGACTTCGGCCGCGGTCAAGGGTTCGGTGAAGCTCGCGGGGCTGCCGGTGAGGGTTAGGACGCCTGCCATTGAATGGCCTCCAACGTGAGAGGGCCGGAATGCAGCAGGGCCGATCCATTCCAGATCTGACCATGCTGAATCCCCGCCGGAAGATCGGTCATGAATCGAACATCACCCGCACTAAGCTTCCCCTCTGCTAACAATTGCTGCGTGATCGGCAACTCGGCGAGTGTGACGCCATCCCCTTGACACATGTGCCGGTAGCAGTCCTCGGAACGATTCAACCAATCTTTCCCGGTGTAAAAATCCAACTTGCGGACCCGGTCCTCGCGGATCATATAGCCGTAATGTAGAAGAGCTGCAGGACATCGCTGCGCACCGTGCAGGAATCTTTGTGGCACAGACGAACAATGCAGGTTCGGCTCGTCACCGTTTCGCGCGCGGCCGAATGGGGTCGCCATAAATCGAAGTTCCCGAATCAACTTGATATGATCGGGAACTCCCGGTTCCGGGTGAAACGGAGCAAACAGAGAGGGCCGCCAGAACTCGCCGTATACCCAATCTGTCCGCATGGTGTTGCGATCATTCCATACGAAGATGATTTTCAGTCTGTAAGATTGGCACCTAGGATTCGCCGCAATCATGTTGCGAATGGTTTGAGCGCCACCGGGAGCCAGAACCTCGTCGCCGTCGATACAGAGAATCCACGCGGGCGCGCAGGCTTCCATGATCCGGTCGTATAGCCAGTTCTTATCGCGTGCTTCATTGAAGCCAGAAAAGGGAGAACTGAAAACCGTCACTTCTGGGTAGGTGCCGCAAATTTGAACGGTGTCATCCGTCGAATGGTCATCCAACACGAACACTCGGCCGCACAACGGAAGAATGGAGTCGATCACCTCCCGAATCCAGCGGGCTTCGTTCTTAATCCTCAACATGCCGACGAAATCATGGCGCTCACGCACAAATGCAGAGACTTGCGCATGGGACTTGCGCGGCTTTTTGCAATTAGCACACAACCAATCATCCGGTGTGATTATTCCGTCGTATTTAGATGGCGCGTCCGGCATAGCATCCTTTCGGCTTAAGAATCTTTACCGCCTCCATCTCGCCGATGCCTGGAACGACGACTATTTCCGGCTTGGCGTTCCAGGCAGGGAAGTAATGGAGGGTCATTCGCTCCAGATAAAGTGCGTCTACGTTCCAGTCCGTGTACCGGAGGGCATGCGGATCATAGGCCGTCATGGAATATTGCAGCCCATGGCCACAGAAGTAGTGGTTCCACTTGTTCATCCAGCGGACAACGCCGTCATGGATGCGGCCGCCTGGCTTGTGCGCGGCCTCTGATCCATTGGTCGCGGTTTCGTGGTGGTGTACATTGACGCCCTTGTCACAAGCTACTCTCCAGCCTGCCAACCGCAGACGAATCATGAAATCTACTTCCTCGTGATGGCCGAGCGCGGAGTCAAACAGTCCAGGACCTCCGCCTCCATATCTCAGCGGAGATTCAGCAGCCATTCCAGACTGCGCGGAACGCCTCAGAATCCAGCAATAGCCAGCATTCCAGAGACACTCGCGGTATCGTCCGTTTTCGAAACCATAATGCCCTGGACCTGGAAAGGTCCAGCCGACTTCCGGATTCGCCTCCATGATGGAAATGAGCCGTTCATCCCATCCCGGCGTGAGAATCTCAATATCGTTGTCGCAGTAGCCGACGTACTCACTTTCGGCCAACTGAAAAAGTTTGTTCACCGCCCCGACGTACCCAGTATTTAGGTCCTGCCAGATGGGGATGATCCGCGGATTCTTCGCGCGTTCGTGTTCGATGACCCGCCGAGCTGCCGCATCCTCCGCGGTGCCTGGATTGTGGATCACGAAGACGCGGTAATCGGTCACGCTATGGGCGCCGATGGACCGCAGGCAAGCCCCGAGCCGTGCTGGGCTCCCGTAGCTCGCGATGCCGATGTCTAAGCGGCGTGACATAGCTTCTCAATCTCCGGCTGCAACTCTTCCGCGTGCGGCTCGAACATTTTCACCATGCGCGGATTCGTGAACTGCGCCAGATCGCGGGTCCAGGAAACATGAATCATCGGCTTGTGAAAGAGGGTCGCCACATTCGACCAGGAGGAGCCGACGCCCACGAAACACCGGCAGCCCGCGACGATGGCAACCTGTTCATCGAAGGGTTTCTCCGTGCAATCTTCCCAACCGGGCGGAAGATCCTTGACCTCACCCGGCATCCCGAGCACCTTCACGGGCAGCGGGTACGTGACGCGCAAAAGCACGTTCCGGCAATTCTTCCAGCTATGGCGAGTGTAGGGATGGATCGCGATCCAATTGCCCTGCTCAAAGAGCTGACGAAAAATCAGGTACGGCGCAAGCTGGTTATAGACGGTCGGGATATCATCGCCACCAACCACGTTCTCATCGGGACGCTGTGCCTTGACGTCGGCGAGCGCGCGCAGCATCGAAGGATAGCCGATGCCTGGACAGTACTGGTGTGTGGATTCGTCCGGGTCCTCAATGACTTCCACGATCTCGTAATCCGCTCCGATGAGATGCCGCTTTCCCCATTCCCATACGGGCAGTGCATAACTCCCGGATATGAGTGAGACCTCATTCTCCCGGCACATATCGATCAGGCCGGGCAGCTTCATCCAGCCATCACCAACGAGGGAACCGACAGTGCATGCCGTGATCTTCACATCTTCTCCAACAGCACCATAGGGAACACCGGCTCACCATCGACCTGCACTTGCCGCCAGCCCTGCGTCAGCAGTAGCGGGATCAGCGCCCCACCCTTGCCCGCGTAATTACAGCGCCCGTCCGTGTCGTCGAACAGAGCGAACGCACCCTCCTGGAACTTCACCGCCCATCGCTGATGCAGCTCGACATACCAGGAGTACGGTTCGGATGGGCCGTCGTAGTACACGAGGTCGATCTTCGGTAGATAATCGTGATGGTGCGGATTCAGCGTGTTCGCCGCATACTCGAAAGCATCCATCCGATGAAACTCCGCTAGACCGCGGCATTCCGGAGCATGCTCCGCAATGATCGCCCCGCAGTTGCGTACGGCTCCCTCTCGGATATCCACAGCGTGGACCCTCGCCTCTATATGCTTCGCGTACCAGACAAATGCGAGCATGGCATTGCCGAGGCCATTGGGAGAGAACGCCTCGGAGGTTCCGACCTCCACGATGCACTGGGACTGTCCATCGACCGCGCGGGCCGCGAGTTTGTTCAACGTGTCGATCAGCGTGCGGCGCCGGCCGAACGGCGGAGAGCCTTCCCAATTCACAAGCATGGATTCCAGTCCTCCACGGGCCACTCGTCCGGCTCATCTGCCGACCACGACGGCGATGGCATGTTGATAAGAATGGCCTCTTCAGCGCCGACGTTCTGAAGTTTGCAGGCGACTCCGGGAGGCACGCGCAGCGGCTCGTGTGCGTTGTACAGCCCGAGCCGGTATGTCTCGTACTGGTCGCCATTGCGGAGGATGACATGGACCCGTCCCGAGACGCAGGCTAAATACCCGGTGCGGATCTTGTGCAGATGCGGCCCCTTGGAGCAGCCCGAAGCAATTGCCGTGAGATACACCTGATCGGGCCGGTACTCCGTCTCTCGGCAGTTCCAGATGGGGAGCACCCAGCCGTTAGGTTGGCCGGAGGCGTTGCGTGTTTCAATCCTCATGGTCGAATTGGTACTGGTCCCGATAATTCGGCTCGAAATCCAACTTTTTGAGCAGCGCCTTTAATTTGTCGTTTTCGGCTTTCTCACCAGAGCCGCTCTTCGATTCTCCAGCCGCCGCTAAATACCACCATTCAATCAGTTGCATTTCGTCGTCTGAAAATTCAAATGTTCTTGTCATTACGCTGCCTTCTGATACCAGTTGCTTGACAACTGTGAGAACCCGAGGCTGTTTAACATCGGGTCCCAATCCTTTTCGAAGCGGTCATTGCGCGCGAGGTGCATGGGAATGGAGCCATTCGGCCCGCTTCCCATCGCAGGCCCGAAGGCGTTCTGCGCCTCGAACAGGCCGCCCGGTCGGAGCACGCCCTTGATCGCATCGACCCACGCCGGAACGTCGGTAATGTGTTCGAGAAAATCGTTACAGACAACGGCGTCGAAGCCTCCCGAGATGGCAGGTTCCCATGCCGAAGTGAGCATTTGAGGCATCGGCTTTCCGAGTTGCCGCTCATACCGGAACTCGGCGAAGGCTGCCGTGCGGCTGCTGGCCAGATCGTGATAAACCGCATCGATCCCCGCCTTGGCGAGCGCGATTGTCATCGTCCCCACGCCATCCCCGAGCACAAGCACATCACGGACGCCAGCGCCCACAAGGCGCTCTGCGATGCCCTTGCAATTGCCGGTGTAATTGAAGCCAGGATCGGAGTGATACGCCGAAAGCTCCCAGATATAGGCTTCGGTCTGGCGATACCATTCAAGCAGCGCGGAATCGTCCTTCGGACCGAAGCTCCGGAAATCCACTGCGACGTCTTGATGGAGCGACCGGAAGCCCCGTCTCAGTTTTTCCGCCGCCTGTTCTCTCAGGATGCCGAGAAACAGAGCGATCTCAGTTGCCTTATCATCCAAATCGTTCAACTGCCTGCTCTCCCATGCGCGCCTGCACGCGCGGATGCCATCTTCCAAGCCGACGAAATATCGGGCCGTAATCCCCTCGTAAGTTGTGTCAATCGGACGCGGCGCGATTCCCGGAAAATCCGAATGACTCGCTGGAGAGAACGGTACCCCGATGGCCTCGGCGACTGATGCTCGGCTCGTCTTCGCCGGAATTCCGAGATGCACGATCCGCTCCCGGTTTTCATAGAGGACGACACTCCATAAAAGCGTCGCCGCGTCCTCCGCGAAAAGCGGAGAGAACCAGCGATCCGCGACCTGTTTTTCCTGCCCGCCGAGCATCTGTTCAACTGGATTCGAGCGCCCAACGTGGGGTAGTGGTCGCACCCCGAGTACGAACGTTGGCCGTACAACGATGGAGTTACGATAGGCGAGGACGCTCTCGGCCATGAGCTTTTGCTTGCCGTAGCGGTTCACTGGAGCGCGCGTGTCGTGCGGTCCATACGGCGGATGGTCGCCGCCGAATACCGCCTGCGTGCTCACCTGGATTAGGCGGGCGCCGTTCGCTTCGCACCATTCCGCCAACACAAGCGGCATGCGCGCATTCAGATATTCATGCTGCGTCGGGTTCCGCTCGACTTCATCAGTGTTCGATTCGCCCGCCAGATTCACAATCACGTCGGGCTTGATTTCTTCACAGAGATTCCAGGCGGCATCGAGCTTCGATAGATCGCGGCCGATGTGCAGTGCGTCGGCGGTCTTTCGGTGCCAGATCGGGAGCACGTCGGGCACGCAGAGGCGCATGTGCTGGCCTATGATGCCGGAGGCGCCGAGGACGAGTACTTTCATGATCTAATATTTGCGTCGCGTCTCGCCATGATGGACTGCGCAGAGCCATACAATCTGAAGCGGCTGTGAATAATCCTCGTGATGAGCTTCCGCTGGCGATACACCGCAACGATCACAGGGCTGTCTTGTAATCAGGCCCTTAGCCAGAGCACGCCGCAAGCGTTTATAGCACCTGATTTTCTCGCGGTTGCTCTCTCTCCATCGGCGTTTTATTTCGGCAACGCGATCACGATTCACCCTGTGCCATTCTGTGATAGCTTCGGCACGAACAGAATAGACTTCCCTGCTTCTGAGTGCGGCCTGCTGCTTTTCCTGTTCATATCGAGGACCACTCCAGATTGTTCTCACTCAAAACCCCCAATGACGCAATGCGTCTTTCGCTGGCCGGTTCCAGTTGTCAGTTCCCCATTTGTCGATGAACAGCTTCATGTTCGGGCGGAAATCAGACGGCGCTCGCGGATTCCCGCGGTAGCTGCTCGTCAGGCTCCGGTGATCGACAATGCAGTGATCGAAGATGCCGACTTTCAGCCCGGCCTTGCGCACCGAGAAGCAGTAGTCGTCATCGTCCATGCCGTAGCCGACGTACCGCTCGTCAAGCAGGCCGACTTTCTCGATGGTCCGTCGCGGAATGTAGACGCAGACAAAGCAGACCATTCGCGGATCTTCGCGAAGGCCGATTCCTTTCGGTCGCTGGTTTGGATTCCCGGTGTTGTCGCAGGCAGCCGCGATCACGCCGTACTCGGGGTGATCGGCAGCGACGGCGGCGAGTGCCGTGAAACCGCCCGGAGTGGTAAGCAGGGCGTCGTCGTTCAGGAGAATCACGCCGTCGCAGGAATTCGCCAAATCGTGAGTGCCCCACACCACCCAATTTCCGTCAGGGTGCTGTTGTTCGCCGTGTCGATGGCCGAACGCGTCCATAATGCCGAGGTTGCAGTTGCGGGCGAAAACGAAGGGCTTGATGCCTCCGATACGTAGCACGTCTATTCGATCACTCCACCCCTCAATGCCGTCATCCACTACAATTACGGGAACGCGCGGCTCGTGCTCCCGCACGGCCTTAACGCAGGCAACGAGATTGTCTATGTTCCGTGACGGAATGATAACCGAGAAGCTCATTGCTTTGGGAAGAAGCCGCCGGGACACACTTCTGTCTCTATCGGAAGCTCAACATCTATGAGTACTGGCATCACGTAAAACTCAGGACCATGGCATGCCTCCACGGCTTTTTCCCTAGATGAGAATACGCCCTGAAGATCCCAAAGCGTGTTCGGAAATTCTCCGCCCTTTACTCTCGCGACGACAAACAGTTGCATTATTTCACCGCCTGCAATACTGCCGTTATCTTCCAGACCTTCTCGTGCGCGTCCTGGTACTCTCGCTCGGTCAGTGACACTACCTTGAACCGCGCCGTGATCCCATAAGCTGCCGCGAGCCGCTGAGTCGCAAATGACCCATGCTCGAAATACTGAAAGCTGTTCATGCACCACTGCGAAACATGCGTCGGGTCCTGCCACTGACCAGCGCCATGAGCCGCGTTCGGAAGTTCAATGGTCGCCGTGCAGCCCGGTTGTAACACCCTCCAGAGTTCATTCATGGTCTGAATCCGGTCGGGCAAGTGCTCGAAAACATCGTGAGCCCGAACCTCGTCCACGCTCGAATCCGGCCACGGCCACGGCTTCGACAGATCCACGATCTGATCGGCGGGCGGCGCGATGTCGACCGAGATGAAGCCGGGGAACTGGCGGTCCGAGGATCCTAGGTTGAGCTTCACGCTGGCCTCCACGGAAGCTCGGACGGATCGACCGTCTTCCACTGGGTTTTGTTGATGTGGCGTGGCGACGTGCCAGCCGCGTGAGTAACGGCTACCATCTTGCCGAGTCCATCCATCGCCGCTAACACTGCCCGCGCCCGGTCCCGAAAATCGTTGTCCTCGCCAGAGGACAGATCCTTGAACTTGTGCTCCTGCCACCAGGAGCGCCGGTACGCGAGCGATGTCCCGACGACGTACTGCGCGCCGCCGCGGTATTCATGCGCCTGCCCGTTCCGCTCGTCATAGAAATGGATCGTGCGATACCCCGCGACTGGCGGGCCGGCCGTGATCGCGTCAACCTGCTCAGTGATGCGGTTCGGAAAACTCCAGTCATCGTCGTCCCAGTGCAGGATGATTTCCCCGAGCGCCATCTCGCAGCAGAGGTTCCGCTTCGGGCCGATGTCGCGCTCGCCGGGGTAGCGGATGAATCGTACATGCGGCTGGTCACGGCAGATACTTGCGAGGTCTTCCCCTTTTCCGTCTTGGAGGATCAACATTTCCCTGCTCGGGTACGTCTGCGCCTGGAAGCATTGAATCGCCGTCGGCAGGTACTTCGCCCTGTTCGCGCGCGTGGGGCATATACAGGTCACGAAAGGGTGGAGCCGCGACCACCGGCGCGGCGACGATCACTTTGGTTTCGTAGGTGGACATGGGGGCACAGCTCGCCATCCCGGATCGAGTGACTTCGTCGATGTCCTCTTTGTTCCAGAGTTCAAACATCGAACCAGGCGGAATGCGGCCCTGCCCCTTGACGTACATCTGACGATTTGCGATGAGTTGCATGGGGAAAAAAAGGGGCGGGGCCAGCCCGCCCCTATGGGCTGTCGGCGGCTAAGCCGGGCTGGTGTCGAGAGCGCCGTAAATGTACGACGCAGGCCGGAACACCACGAGCGCCAACCGCGCTTCGATACGGATGGCGATCTTGTTCTTAATGAAGTAATCATCGTGGGAATCCGAGATGTCGATCGTGACTCCCATTCGGTTTCGGATAACCGCGGCGGTCGGAGCGCTGGAGCCGACGAGGAAATATCCGGAAGTCATGGCGGTGGTGACGACAGGCGTCAAGCCCCAGAGCGGGCTTGCGCCGCGGGCGCCGTCAGGACGGTCGAACACGTAGCGGCCGGCCGTGTCTTTCACCAGCCGCATGCCCCAGGAATCGGTCGGATTCAGGACGACGAAGTCAGGGTCGATCTCATTGGCCACGTTGACCTGTTGAATGGCACGCGCGACCAAATCAACCTTTTCCCATCCATCCGACGCAACGGTGAGCGACGTATCGAACGCTGTAGCTTGCGTTGTCAGGCCGTTCAGGTTTTCGGAAGTGTTGTTTCCGCTGAGAATCTGATCCTCGATCTCCTCTTCGAGCGCGAACGTGAGTTGCTCCCGAATGAGTTGGTCGAGTCCAGAGAAGTCGTCCAGGATGACTTTCGTCGCGGGAATCCAGGTTGCGATGAGGCGGACCGGCACGGAAACGGTGGCGAACTTCAGCTCGGATTCTCCCTTGGCGCTGCCTTCCGAAACCGGCGAGACGACCTTGGAGAACGAACTGATTTTCACGTAATCAATTGCGTTGCGATCCGTTGGGGCAGCTGAGAATAATTGACGCAACCGCAACCGGCGCATCGCCAGCGGGACGATGCCCGGAGTCCGCTCGAAGAGTAGAGCACCGGACGTCGCGGACCCTACTGCCGTTGACGTGATGAGCGTTTTCTGCTCGCGTCCCTTGGCGATGAACCCATCCAGATCCACGTCGGGGAAGTGAATCTTCGCCCCTTTGGAATCATTTCGGATGTACGCCTGGAGCTGCTCATTCGTTCTGAGCTGTTCCGCGATGCTTTTCTCTTCCTTTCCGCCGGCGCCGGGGTGCTGCTGCCTTGCATCGACCACGTCGAGCTGCTTCTGCAAATTTGCGATCTGCGTTTGCACGGTGGTGATGGCGGATTTCGTTTCGGTGGTAGCCAAACCCAGGGACTTCATCTCGTCTTTCGACTTTTCAATGAAGCCCCGTAGGTCGGTGGTGAGTTGCTCCAGAAGCTCCTTGGCTTCCATGTAAACCTCCTTCTGTCTCTCGACAGTAGTGAATTGGATTTTCAGCCTTTCGCAAGCTGAAGTACTGCGAGCGCCGAGTGGAGCAACTCCGGCTCGATGCCTACTGCTGGCGGCTCTTTCGTCTCTCGCGGCTCCGGCTCTTGCACGCTGACCGGAGTGCTACTTCTGACTGAGAGTGCCGTAAACTTTTCGTCGATGCGCGCGAGCAATCTGCGCTCAAACGCCTCATCGTCCGTGCTTTTGACGCGGCTAATTTGCGCGGCCGGCAACATCGGGAAGGTAACAATACTCACTTCCCAAAGCTTCAACTCTTGGATGTGCCGAACCATGCGCCCTTCGATATCGGCGAAGGTTGATTTGATAGTCTGAAATCCGATGCTCAGCCCCTTGATTAGACGCTTCCGCATTTTCGCGTGGGCCTTCTGCGCCGTCGCGTCATCGAGGTCCAGCTTCCCATCGATCAAGAGCTTGCCCTGCCATTCGCTCAGCTTGCCCTCTCCGATTACTTCGTCGGATTTGTGCTGCCAGAGCACTGGCACGACCGGATTATCAGTGAGCGTCTTCCCGAAGGCTCCCCTATCGATGACATCCCCGCCGAGATCCTCAATGCCATAGACAGAGGCGACGCCGCGAAACGTCCCGTCCTCGCCTACTTCCTTGAGTTCGAGATTGAGTTGAAAGTCAAGCATGGTCGCCTCCTAGTTGACCCAAGATTTCTTTGTCCCGTCGCTCACCTTCACAAGACCGCCCTGCTGCGTCTTCGCGGCCTCGGAGGATGTTGGCTCTCCGGTTCCGGGGACGGTCTGCATGTTTAATTGGATGTGATGCGAATCGCCGCCCTCCACCGGGTCCCAATCCTCCAGGTCGCGTACTTCATTGATGCTCACAATTCCGTTCTGTAGCAGCGTCGCGAATCCGGCCATGCGGGTCGCAAAATCGCCACGCATCAGTGCGCTCGCATTGTGCTTCGCAAAATAACCGTCCGCTCGCTCCTGGTCAGTCAACAGTCGGTTATAGATGGCCTGTTCCCAGAGCGTCATCCACGGCAGGAGCGTGTGTTGGATGAACTCCAGGGCAAGATGTTCGATGTTTGAGAACGTTGCCCGCGAAAGATCGGCGGCGAGGTGCGGAGAGATTGCATAATACCGGCAAATCTCCGCGATCATAAACTGTCGAGCGAGGGTGAATTGCGCCTTTTCGGGATCGACGCCGAACGGCTTGAAATCCCATTCGCCCTCCAGCAGCACAGATTTATGCGCATTTTCGATGCTTCCATAAACCTTGTCAAAATCTTCTCGAAATGTCTTGCGCGCCTCGTCATCGCTGAATGGGATTGTCTTTTTCAGCGCACCGGCGGGCATGCCGCCGCGGGCAAAGAATCGCGCTCCGTACTCTTCCAATGCGAGCGATAGCCCGATAGCCTGTTTCGCCGCGGCGACAATGCCCATGCCGGTTACTCCGTCGTCTGACATATTTTGCAGGTGGAAGACTTCGGACGCGTTGAGCCGTGTATTATCCCCCAGCAGGTACGAGATCGTCCCGTCGTCGGCCTGCTTAGGCTCAATCTTGGTTGGGTGAATTAGATACAACGCCAGGATCTTGCCGCCACCGCTCTGTCGAGCGATCCGCGCGTAACCGTTGCCGTAATTGAGAGCGTGATGCGTCAGCACTTGGCGAAAACGCTGCGCGCTCTGATATTCGTTCGGCCTCTTCTGGAGAATCTCGTAGAGTGGATTATCCATTGCCGCTTGCGTCCCGCTGCTCGTTCGCCGCAAGAGTGGAAGCGGCATCGACGCGATAGCCTCGGTAATTGCCCGTGTGCAGACCCACACCGTAGAGCACTTCAGGGCCTCGCCAACATTGATCGTCTTGCCCGTGTAACTCTGTGCGCCGCCGCCTAGAAGCTGATACAGATTCGCGTATCCATGCCGCGCGTACCACGCGACCGAGACCGGATCGAAGCCGATGCCGGTGAATTTGAGCAGTAGGCTTGAGGCTTTGATCGCGGCGCGCTGGATGAAGTTCATATCGTCATCAGCCTCACGCCTTGGCTGTACGGATCGGGCGGCGTGTTATCCAAGATCGCTCGCGACATCGCCATGATGCCGGCCACAATGCCGTCGATGCGCTTCGTGGACATTGCTCGCTTCGGTTTGACCGGCATGATCCGGCCCATCTTGTCTTCGCGGATTGACACGCTATCGGCCATCCACCGCAGGACCGGGTTGCCGCCATGCCGCACGCGGCCTTCGGAGAGTGCGTCCTCTAGCGCGCGGCACGGCTCGTTATAATGCGCGAAACCTTGCGGAAAGTCGATCACCGTGAAGCCATCGGCCTGTAAGTCCTGCATGAGTTGAAGGCCAAAGGTCTTATCCATGCAGACCTGGCGGATCGACAACTCTTTTCGAAGTTCGGCCAATTTGATCTGGATTGCACGCGGGTCGATCGCGCCGCCGTCAGTGAGATTGATGAATCCCTTCTCAGACCAGCGCCGGTATTTTTCGGCCTCTACCACTGAGCGGTTAGTGAGCGTGTCGCGAGGCACCCAGAAATACGGGAGCCAGTAGAAATTGGCCGAGCCATCCACCCAGACCAGAACCAGGGCCGTGATGTCTCTCGTCGCCGAAAGATCGATCCCGGCGTAACAGGGCAGCCGCTTGAGTTCGGCGACGTCGAGCGCGCCGGAGCATCGGTCCCAATCCTCCAACGGGAACCAGCGCGTTTCCTGTTGGACCCACTGATTGAGCCGGAGACGGCGGAAGCTGTTCTGCTCAGATGGCCGACGCTTGGCCCGCTCGAATTCCTCTCGAACACTTTCGATCTTGAGAAAATCCCCGAGGGCCGGATTACAGGAATGCCAGACATCCTCGCTCTGCCAATCGGCATCGGTCGGGGCGGAGTAGATGACCGGATAAAACGAATCAGGACAAGGCGCGACTCCAGAGAGAATCTGGGAAGCTTCCTCGTGGAGCATCTCGGCGACGGGCGATTCTCCGGGGATGCCGGCCGTAGTGATCGCAAAAGTGAGCGGCTGGCTGCGGATTGCACCGGCGCCGAACGTGAGGACTTCCCAGAGCCGCCCATCCGCCTGTGCATGAACCTCGTCAAAGATGCAGCCGTGCGTGTTAAAGCCGTGCTTGCCAGCGACGTCGGACGAGAGAACGCGATAGAACGATTGATTCCGCGGGAAAACAATGCGCTTCCGGCTGTCGATGATCCCGTGCCCGCCGGTCGCCTTGAGAAGCGCCGGGTCCATGCGGACCATCTGTGCGGCCACGTCGAAGACGATGCTGGCTTGGTCCCGATCCGCGGCCGCGCCATAGACCTCTGCGCCGGCTTCGTTGTCCGCGAACAGGAGCTTGAGCGCAACTCCGGCGGCGAGTTCAGACTTGCCATTCTTTTTCGGGATCTCAATGTAAACGGTCTTGACAATCCGGTTGCCGTTCTCATCGACGCGCCCAAAGACCTCGCGAATAATCTCCCGCTGCCAATCGCGGAGGAGAAACGGCTTGCCATGGAACTTGCCCTTCGTGTGGCGGCAGTGGAGTTCGAAGAATTTGACGGCTCGGTCCGCATGCCGCTCGCTGAATCGAATATGCGGTGGACGTTCAGGCCGGACAAGCACATCAGTTGACCCTCACCGCCTGCTCCGGCTTCCAGTCGCCATCGAGGACGGAAAGTTCGTCGGCCTTCTCCTCCCGCTTGCCGAACATCCGCGCGCGGTCCGCCGGCGTCAGTCCGAACCGGGCAGCGAGGTTTACCCAGAGTTGGAGGTTGTCCCGCCAGATCTGGAGCGCGGGGTTCTTGCGCATCTGGCCGTTGACATCACGAGCGGTCCGCCTCTTGCTCGCCGACCGGGCCGCGTCCATCGCCAGGCCCCACGCGAGCGCCATCGCCTGCATCGCGGCCTCATCCGACTCGCCAGCCCCCGCGAGGCGGCGGATTTCCGGGGCATAGCGCGCGTAAAAGGCTTGGGCCGAAGCCGGGAACCACGCCGGCAGGCCCGATGCAGCCACGGGCAGGATTTCCGGCTCCACGGGAAGGCGGCGCTTACCGCGGTTCCCCTCCAGCTTGCGCTTGTTGATGGGTAAGGGTTTACGGCCTCTCATGGGATTGCCTCAATATTGCGGCGATTCGTAGACGCA
>ERZ1292632.1575-Hain-H43-01um-R2-1575-length-21701-cov-8_pt1 | contig 14417 bp, 22 predicted proteins | sample MGYA00564407_ERZ1292632 | MGnify/ENA primary metagenome ERZ1292632 (study PRJEB36523, sample SAMEA6512637) | groundwater metagenome | collected 2019-01-08 | study: AquaDiva: Metagenomics assemblies of 32 groundwater samples | reverse complement strand
GTAGGGCAGGAGTTCGGAGTCACTCGTGAGCGTATCCGTCAGATTGAGGCCAAGGCTCTGGAAAAGATCCGCGAGCACACAAATCTCAAGAAACTCAAAGACTACTAAAGCAAGAATGCCCCTCAAAAAGGGGCTTTCTCTTGCCAAATCTGCCCATTTTGCTATAATCGATTTGTTTTACTTTCGTGTAGAACGGGCAAAAGTACATATTCCGGCGTAGCTCAGTGGTAGAGCAGGTGACTGTTAATCACTTGGTCGTAGGTTCGAATCCTACCGCCGGAGCATAAGTTAAAAACACCTTCTTCTGAGGGTGTTTTTAATTTCATTCTTCTCCGAAGGTAGGATTCGAACGGAAGGGGGTCGGGGAAACACTTGTTTCCCAGTTTGGGGTGACCCAGATTTATTCTGGGGCTAGAGGGCGGAAGCCCTATAGAGCGCAGTCGTAGACGAGCAGTGAGTGTTCCTACCGCCGGAGCATAAGTTAAAAACACCTTCACGAGAGGTGTTTTTTTGATCTTTTGTTCAATGCGTATCTATTTAAAGGTATGTGTGACATACTTAGCACCCAACGCCCCTTAACTTTATTTCTACTACTCTTATGAAGACCTTACGTGGTTTCTCGCTTTTCCCTTTGGTTTTGATACTGGGCGTGATCGCTCTTGCTATGGGCTATGTGATGTATGATCATTACAAAAAAGTAGAATTAAAGGCTGACCGACCCGATACGGTGAGAGTCGAAACTCAAGTAATAGAAGTTGAAAAAGAGGTATCCGTTCCTACGCCCCCAGAGAATGTTGTTACCTGGCAGTTTAATGGAGAAACTTGGCAAGCAAGTTCGCCTGCTCCAGCGTGTCCTGTTTCAATAGCTCTCACCTCTCCTGTGAACACTGACTTGGTGACCCAGGTTTCTTATCCCGGAGAATATCGAAACGATAATTATCAGACACACGGGAGATTTGTTTTTAAAGATAAGAGAAATACGGATATCACCCTTACTGCTCCTTTGGATGCCACGCTCGTCCGAGGGAATCGATATATCGAAGCAGGGGAGGTGCAGTACACTCTTTGGTTTGAACATCCTTGTGGGCTGGCATATCGATTTGATCATGTCTTGACGCTTACTCCAGCTATTCAAAAACTTGCTGATACTCTCCCAGAAGCCAAGCCAAATGAGAACCGAATTACTCGATTTAACGAGCCTCTCCAAGTGAAAGCAGGGGATGCTGTGGCGACAGCGGTTGGCTTTAAGCGGGATGCAAATGTTTTTGTTGACTTTGGTGTGTATGATTTTCGGAACATGAATGTTCAGGCACAAAAGGCTGATTACGCCGTTAAACACAAAATGGAAAAAGAGGAAGCTTACTATGGCATTTGTTGGATCGATCTTTTGCCAGCAGAAGCCTCTCGAAAGTTGAGAGCTTTATCACCAGAGAATGAGAAGAAAAGTAGTGATTATTGTAAAGCCATTTAGTATTTCCTTGTCTTTTACACCCACAAAAACCGCTAACATTTTAGTGGTTTTTTGTTATACTAAAAATAATTAATACACTATGTATGCGAAACATCATTGTACTTACTTTTCTGTCACTTGATGGTGTCATGCAGGCACCGGGCGGACCAGAGGAGGATACTTCGGGAGGTTTCAAATATGGCGGATGGACCGTTCCATATTTTGATGACTTCACGGGTAAAATCATGGAAGAACAAATGAGTAAGCCTTCAGAGCTTCTTTTGGGTCGAAAGACATTTGAGATATTTGCTTCGTATTGGCCAAAGCATGAGAGTAATTGGCCAGGTATCAATGAAATGACCAAGTATGTTGCCTCACATTCGCCTCTTACGTCCGACTGGAACAATACCGTGCTTCTTGAGGGTGATGTGGTAGAGGAAATACAGAAACTCAAGGAACAAGATGGTCCCGATTTGTATGTACACGGAAGTGGGAATCTTATTCAGACGCTTATGAAGCATGATTTGGTGGATGAATTTTGGCTTAAAATATTTCCTCTCACACTCGGAAGCGGAAAGCGTTTATTTGCTGAGGGCACTATCCCTGCCTCGTTTACACTAGAAGAAGCAAAGATATCACCGAAGGGGGTTATTATTGCAAACTACAAGCGCGCAGGAGAAGTGCAGACAGGCTCATTTTAAGGAGCGAAACCTTTTAAACTTACTAAGCAGGTACAATAATACATTTTATGAATACCGAAGTTAGTCCATTACAACCCCCTCAGCTTTTAAATGAAGACGGGAGCGCTTCAATGGCAACAATGCTTTTGATGTCTCATCATGCGTTTCGTCGTGATATAGCGCGTTTTATTCAAGCAGTGACCGAGGTTCAAAGTGGTGATGTTTCACGTGCGGATGCTGTGCACGAGGAATGGGAAAAAAGCTATAAGCAGGCACTCCATGGGCATCATACGATGGAAGATGCGAATATCTTTCCAGATATTAGGAGTAAGTATCCTGAACTGGGCTCCGCCCTTGATACACTTACCGAACAGCATCATGAAATTGATCCTTTGCTCGAAAGAATCGACACGGCTTTTGCTGATCTCTCGCATCCGGAGCAAGTTATTTCTTTGCTCAATGAACTGAAAACGCTTCTCGATCAACACCTTACATTTGAAGAAGCTGAGATCACTCCTTCTTTGCGAGATACTAAAGGATTTCCTACGCCCACTGATGATAAAGTGGCCACCATGTATGCAGAGGGATTTTCTTGGAGTATGCAAGGGATTGCTCCTTTGGTATTAGATGAGGTACGAAAGATGTTACCAGATATTCTGGTTGCAAAACTCCCGACTGCACAAGAAGAATTTGAAGCACGTTCAGTACGTGTGTGGGGAAAATATGCAGTTGGAGCAGCGACGACGTCGATTCCAGAGGGATATAGATAATAGAGAATTTTATGGCTCAAAAAGTAATTTCTAGTGGTACAGCACACAAGATTCCAGTGGATTTACGGGAAGCTTTGTCTTCTGATACAAAAGCGCTTACAGCATGGGAGAATCTTACGCCACTTGCTCGTAATGAGTGGATTTGTTGGGTGACATTTGTTAAGAAGGAAGAGACCAGAAAAGAGCATATAGAAAGACTGATAGTTGAACTCAAGGAAGGAAAGCGCAGGCCTTGTTGTTGGATAGGCTGTATTCATCGTACGGACAAATCGATCAGCCCTTCAGTACAAGCAATCCTCAAGAGAAAGCTTGGGAGCATTCCCAAAAAATCATAAAGAGAAAAAACAGCATCCGTTATGTATTTTTGCTGACGAGAATTGAAGTATAATAACCTAAGATTAAGGAGTGAATATAAAAGATAGAGTGTCCTTTGATGTCAGAAATGCAGGGTGTAAGTCTCACGTGAATTAAAAAAAGAAATGTATGGCCACGACAAAATGGACGAAAAAGAATTCATGGTACCGGTATGTGTATGCTGTTTTAAAACAGGTAAGAATGACACTTCAGCCTCTGATGATTGCGTTCCTTGTAACAATCCTTTGGTATTTTTTTGTTTGGAATGCGAAACTTTCCTTTAAAGAGGCTGATAGTGAGCGACTATTACTTCTTACTGGTCCATTGCTGATGCTAGCGCTTCTCTTTATAGGGGGTCTTGCGTATACGAAGGTAGAAGAAAGAAAATCAAGAGCGGTTACTTCGGTGATGACCAAAGACAAGATAGCTTTTCTGCTTAATCGGGATGAACGCACTTCGAATGTCGTTCTTGTATTTTTAGCTTCTATGGCACTTTTGCTTACTGTTCAGGCGATGTTTACGCATTGGGAAGAAGTGTACGCTGGAGCCTTCGCCGTATTTATTTGCTCATTTGTTGGTGCTAAGTTTTGGATACTCGTTACACGTTTGGATAATCCTATCAAAAGTAGTAAATGGCTGACAGAGCGAGTGCCACACGGGTGGATGGATATCGATATCGACAATCATTTTAGGCTTGATGGATCTGAAGAGAAAGCGAAAGATTAAGAGTAATCATCATAATACAAAATAAAAACAGCGCTTGTATGCGCTGTTTTTTGATCCGCAGGTGAGATTTTAGAGGCCCAAGAATCCAAAGAGTTTGTAGATCAAAATAGCTGGCCAGACAATAGCCTTGAGGAGACCGATCACTCCTTCACCAAATGTGGTGGCCTGTTGAAGGAAGTAAATAAGGGCTCCAATAAAAGCGAAGAAGTAGATCCCACCTCCCGAAGCGCCACTCGCATGAGAAGAGATGTTTTTTGTTGTCTCTGACATAGGGATTATTTTAGAGTGATTACATTTTCAATATACTCCCCATAGGCCTTCTCTCCTAGCGGGTCTTTTTGGTTTACTTGACATACCCCCAGGGGGGTATTAGAATGAAGATATTATATTATGAAATATTACACTATGGATGTAGCTAAACAAAAGTTGGTGCGACGCTTAAAGATTATTGAAGGTCAGGTGCGAGGTTTGCAAGATATGATCGAGAAAGGAACGTACTGTATTGATGTTATTACACAGACCTCTGCCGTGAAACAGGGGCTTACTGCCGTGGAAGACAAATTGATGGAAAGTCATCTCGGGGGCTGTGTTATTAAGCAGATCAAGGGAGGAGAGGCAAAAAAAGCAACCGCTGAAATTCTCAAAGTATATCAACTTAAGCGTAAATAAAATACATAACTCAAACATATGAATAAAGAAGCAATACTCTATAGTGTTATCGGTTTACTTGTTGGAGTAGTAGCAACCTCTTTTTTTGCAGGGTATGCAGTGAATAATAATTACAGGGGCATGATGCAGATGATGGGGGTGCGTAATGACTCTGGTCGCAGTAGTTCTTCGAATTCTCCTCAGCAAATGACGGGAAATATCGATCGTCATTTTATTGAGCAGATGATTCCTCATCATGAAGATGCTATCACGATGGCTGATATTGCTTTGGTGAAGGCGGAACATCAGGAAATAAAAGATCTCGCAACCGATATTAAAAGAACACAGAGCGCAGAGATAACTCAAATGCAAGAGTGGTATAAGGGTTGGTTTGCTACCGAAGTTCCAAAGAGCAACACTACGATGGGTATGCACGGAATGGGAACAGGAGGTATGCATATGGGCATGATGGGCGATGAGACCGATACTGAAGAATTGCAAAATGCTACAAATTTTGATGAAGCCTTTATAGAAGAAATGATCCCGCATCATCAGATGGCGGTTATGATGGCGAATATGCTTTTGGCGAGTACTGATCGTCCAGAAATGAAGAAGCTTGCACAGGACATTATTACAGCTCAAACAAAGGAAATAAATGATATGCGAAGCTGGGCAAAAGCATGGGGTTACACAAGTAGCCAGTAAAAAGATTTGAGAGAGTATACATATGAGTCATACAGAAACATATAGAATCAAGGGAATGCACTGTGCATCCTGCTCGTCTATTATTGAAAAAACTATTCGCAAGATAGAGGGTGTAGAGACGGCTTCTGCGAATTATGGAACCGAGAGCGTGAAGATTGATTTTGATGAAACCAAAACAAGTCCACACTATCTTTCTTCGGCCATAGAGCCACTCGGGTATTCGTTGGTTCTTCCAGAAGAAAGAACTGCAGAGGAGATGGGAATGACAGCTGATGAACACGCCTCACATCTCGGGTTGAATCAGTCCAAAAAAGAGAAATTGATTGAGCTGGAAGATATGCGCAGTAAGATGCTCTCGGTCGTCCCTCTGGCTATCTTCAGTATTTTTGTGATGGGGTGGGAGATTTTCGCAGAGTTTCGTATGCTCCCTGAAATTCCTTTTGTTTGGGAAGAGTTTTTTCATCACCTCTTGCCTCTCATGGCTCTGTATACTTTTTTAGTTGTAGGGAAACCGTATATCCTCGGGTTCTATCGATTTTTACGTTACGGGAAAGCAAATATGGATACGCTTATCGGGATTGGTACCTCTGTTGCTTTTCTCTATAGTTTCATCGTAAGTGCCTTCGAGGAGTCTCTCGCCCCATATATTGATGTAACGCACAGTTATTATGATGTGACTATTGTTGTGATTACTTTCATTACGCTTGGAAAATACTTGGAAGCTCAGGCAAAAATTCGTACCGGTGATGCTATTGAGAAGCTTCTGGGGCTTCAAGCGAAAAGTGCGCTTGTGTTACGAGATGAAAAAGAGATTGAGGTGCCTTTGGCTGAGGTAAAAGTAGGGGATCGGGTAGTTATAAAACCGGCTGGAAAGATTCCTGTCGACGGTGTGATCCTGGAAGGTTCTTCCTTTGTGGACGAGTCTATGATTACCGGGGAACCGATCCCAAATGAGAAAAAGGCAGGAGACATGGTAGTAGGGGGAACGCTGAATGGAGCTGGATCTTTCATATTTACAGCCACGAAAGTAGGGGACGAAACACTTCTCGCACATATCGTAAAAATGGTACAAGAAGCGCAGGGGAGTAAAGCGCCTATTCAGGGATTGGCAGATAAAATTTCGAGCGTCTTCGTTCCGATAGTTTTGGTTATCGCTTTCCTTTCTTTTGGTGCCTGGCTTCTTGTTGGGACATCATACCTTGGTTTTGCTCAGGCGCTTTCTCTGGGGCTGGTATCGTTTGTGGGAATTTTGGTTATCGCCTGCCCCTGTGCTTTGGGTCTTGCTACGCCGACGGCTATTATTGTAGGTGTTGGAAAGGGCGCAAGAGAAGGAATCCTTATTAAAGATGCCGAGTCATTGGAGAAACTCCAAAAAGCAAGTGTACTTGTTTTTGATAAGACGGGTACTATTACCAGAGGTAAACCAGAGGTGGTCTTGATACGTTCATTTTCAGATGAAAGTGAAGACAGAATAGTTTCTCTTCTCGCAACGCTTGAGAAAAAATCTGAGCATCCAATTGCCCAAGCTATTGTTACGTTTGCAGAAGAAAAGAAAGTAGACATACAGAGAGCGGAAGAATTTCAGGCGATCCAAGGAAAAGGACTCCAAGGAAAAATTGGAGACGTTCTCTATTATGCTGGGAATCTTGCTCTCATCAAAGATCTCGATGTTTCTTTTGATCAGAATCTTTTTGAGAAAGAAGTAAAAGAAGGGAAGACTCCAGTGATTCTTGCTACCAGAGAAAAGGTCTTGGGGATTGTTATGGTTTCGGATGCTTTGAAAGAAGGCGCAAAGGAAGCGATGAAGGATCTCAAAAGAATGGGAATAAAGACGCTCATGCTTTCTGGAGATAATATTCATACAGCAGAGTATATTGCAAAGGAAGTAGGAATTGATGAGGTGATTGCCGAAGTTCTTCCTGGACAGAAAATGGAAAAGATACAGGAGCTTCAGAAGGAAGGAATGATAGTAGCCATGGTCGGAGATGGGGTTAATGATGCACCAGCTTTGGCTCAGGCTAATATTGGGATTGCGATGGCAACTGGAACAGATGTTGCCATAGAATCTGCTGGCATCACCTTGCTTCGCGGGGATATTACAAAAGTCGTGAAAGCAATCAGGCTTTCTCGTATCACGATGACGGGTATTAAACAGAACCTCTTCTGGGCTTTTGTGTATAATCTTGTGGGTATTCCATTGGCAGCGGGGGTATTTTACCCGCTTTTTGGTTGGTTACTCAGCCCGGTATTTGCCGGTCTTGCTATGGCATTTTCTAGTGTATCGGTTGTAGGAAACTCTTTACGGCTTAAAATGAAAAAATTATGAAAAAGACCCATACTTTTCATGTGACAGGTATGCACTGCAAGAGTTGTGTTTTCATGACCGAAAATACACTTCAAGAACTGCCTCAAGTGGAAAAAGCAAAAACAAATCTCGCTCATCATTCTGTCGAGGTGACTGGAGATTTTGGAGACAAAACTTCGGAGCAAATTGCTCTCGAACTTTCGCTCCCACTCTCGGCTCATGGCTATACGCTATCTCTCGAGAAGACTGTACAGAAGATCTCTTGGTCAGAGTTTGCATGGGCAGTTCCTTTTGCTGTACTTTTTATTATCCTTTTTATCTTTCTTCAGAAGACTGGCTTGATAAACTTGGTCAATGCTGGTGAGGTGTCTTACGGAACCGCTTTCATCATTGGAATCGTAGCCTCTCTTTCGACCTGCATGGCGGTCGTTGGAGGACTCGTGCTTTCGATGTCAGCGACGTTCGCGAAAGAAGGGGACAAAGTGAGGCCTCAAGCACTTTTTCACTTAGGTCGACTCGTCTCTTTCTTTGTTTTAGGAGGAATGATTGGGGCTATTGGTGCAAACTTCACCTTAAGTATTCTTGGAATCTTTATCTTAAGCGTTCTGGTGGGTATGGTTATGCTTGTTCTTGGCATTAATCTCCTTGATGTATTTCCGTGGGCAAAAAAGTTTCAGGTTACGATGCCTAAATTTCTCTCGAAGCATGCTCTGGGTGTCACGCAAGTGAATCATACTCTCACACCGTTTCTTATTGGTGTTGTGACATTCTTTTTGCCATGCGGATTTACGCAGTCTATGCAGATCTACACGCTTACAACAGGAAGCTTCCTTCATGGAGGAATGACAATGCTCTCTTTTGCTCTCGGGACATTTCCAGTATTAGCCCTCGTGAGTTTTAGCTCGCTGAGTATTCAGGGAAGCACAAAGGCTGGTATATTCTTTAAGACAGCCGGACTCATTGTTATTGCCTTTGCACTGTTCAATCTCATTAATAGTTTGGTAGTACTGGGAGTTATTTCGCCAATATTCAATTTTTAAGAGAACGCTATGAATAAAATGTTTATAGTATTTGGAATTGTCGTCGTTTTAGGTATTGCATTATTCTGGTGGGGTTTGAAAGATGACAGATCGTCTGTTTCTGGTCCACTTCCGAAGGAGGTTGTCTCAATAGTGGACGGCAAACAAATCATCGAGATAAAGGCAAAAGGAGGTTATTTTCCTATGAAGGTAACTGCGAAGGCTGGTATGCCTACGATCCTCCGAGTTAATACTCAAGGAACGTATGATTGCTCATCGGCTCTTCGGGTACCGAGTATGAATATTAGTAAAAATCTTCCACCAAGCGGTACAACAGATATTGACCTTGGGAGTCCGTCGGCCGGCAAGCTTGATGGTACGTGTAGTATGGGGATGTATCCATTTGAAATTGATTTTCAGGAATAGGAGAAATGAAAAGAATTCTACTTTTTTCAATCATCTCTTTGGTAATAATGGAGGGGGTTGTGTGGATTATTTTCGGAGACATAAAGGATGAGCCCTCTTCGCCACAGCAACCAGTATCAGAAGAGGTATCTAGGGCTCCAGAAACAGGCACTTCACTTGAAGTGCCTGTTCAAGCGGAAGAAAAGGATTACCCGTGGATTACGACCGAGGTAAAAAATGATAGGATTGAGCGAACGATCCATATGGGTGTCCGTCAGTGGGTATGGGAGCCTTCCATCTTGTATGCCAAGGAAGGAGAGCTGGTGAGGTTTGTGATACACAATGCGGATGTAAGGCACCCACTCGTTATTCCAGATCTCGGTATAGAAGCAGATGTTCCGCCAGAAGGAGCTGTCGTGGAATTTGTTGCGACTAGAAAAGGCGTATTTGATTTCTTGTGCGGAACGTATTGTGGCGTGGGACATGCAGAGATGCAGGGGCGTATAGTGATTGAATAATACAGAGAGACTGAGGAAGGAAACTGATTGACAGTGATTCGGTATCAAGATAGAGTATCGGGAAGTTCTTTTGCTCCCATTCGTAATTTGCTGGAAAGGCTTTCAAAATGTCTACAAGACTTTCACGATCTGGAGGAAAATTTGGCGGAGCGCACACAAGCGTGATTCCAGCCTCCGGAATTTTGGCGGACATTGCCGTGCAATTGACGGCGGTCACCAGGGTTTCCCCGGGCTTTATTCGCTCGCTTCGCGGAGCTTCAAGTGGGCGACGGACAGTGAAGTTTATCTTTGAAAGCGGATCGCTTCTCCTCTCTGTGCGAGAAAATAACTCGAGCCAAGAGATTCGAGTGTTCGCATCTCACTTGGAAAGCGTTCGAAACACCTTGGCAGAAGAAGCAGAGAAAAAGGGCATACATGTCCTGAAAGAAAGAGGGGAAACTTCCCATAACTAAAAGCGACGCGATCCTTCGGGGTCTCGTCGCTCTCAATTTTTATAAGGAGATTTTTCTTTGAGCGACAGTTTTTTGTGGTAGAATTTGTTTGAAAGATAAGCGCCGTCAGGATGCTAGAGATTATAAAAATTACATATGGAAACAACAACAGAAAAAAAACGTATTTTGCTCGCAGAAGATGACGAGTTCATCTCTGACGTGTATACAAGAAAGTTTACGAAGGAGGGGTTTGATGTGGATCTCGCCATGAATGGTGAACAGGCTCTGCAGAAAGCAAGGGAGCATAAGCCAGATATCATTCTCTTGGATCTCATTATGCCAGTGAAGGACGGATTTGAAACTCTCAAAGAATTGAAAGCTGATCCAGGATTAAAAGATATTCGCGTTATCGTGCTTTCAAACCTCAGTCAAGATGAAGATCGGGCAGAGGTAAGGGCACTCGGTGCAGTGGATTACTGCGTGAAAGCTCAGGTGTCCTTTGGTGAGATGGTAGACAAGATTAAATTACATCTTGCACCTGTTTAGAATAGAAAATACTCAATAAAAAAACACCCCTACATGGGGTGTTTTTTGAAATCTTTGGAAAGATTATGAGAGGTGCTTGGAAACAAGCTTTGTCATCTCAAACATGTTTACAACGTCTTTTCCGCCGAATACTGCTTTCAGTGCTTCGTCAGCAACAATGTTGCGCTTGTTTTCAGGGTCCTGGAGATTCTTGGATTTGATATACACCCAGAGCTGCTTTACTACTTCGGAACGAGGCATTGGACCTGCTCCTACCACTGCTGCGAGTTCGGCGCTGATTTTCATCGGCTTCATGAACGCGCTATTGCTACCTGCCATAAACTTTGTACTTAGAGGTTACGAATCCCATTATACACTGTTCTGAAAGGATGCAATAGGGATATCTCATAATATGTCAACCCTCCTTGTTTGGTTCTGTCGTTTTAGTATGTAAAGGATACTTGACATCATATGGTTTGGATATACAATAGAGTATGTAAAGAGAACTTTACATACTATGCAAGGAACCGTAGAAAATTTTATTGAGCAGTTTCGGAAAAAGAAAGGGGAGACCCAGGAGGAGTTAGCTGTGGCTGTCGGAGTGACGCGTCAGACCATTATTGCCTTGGAGAAGGGGAATTATACTCCATCCGTTCTTCTGGCACTCAAAATTGCACGACACTTTCATGAATCCGTCGAAAAAATCTTTAAGGAAACAGTATGAATCTTTTTGAAAAAATATTTCAGGAGTCAGTAGTCGCATTTCTGTTGGTAGTATTTCTTTGTTGGTTCATTAATCCATTTGATTTTTGGATGAATGATGCATTTCATATGACCCTTTTGGGATTGGTCGTAGCACTCTTTGCTATCTTCTCCATGTTCCTCTGGAAGGAAAGAGTATCGGATGAACGGGAGGAATTGCATAAGTATATTGCCACTCGTTTTGCCTATACGGCTGCCGGAGGGCTTTTGCTCTTAGCGACGATTTTGCAAGCATTCTCCCATACACTTGATCCTTGGCTTCCAACGGTTTTGGCGGGCATGGTTCTCGCTAAAATAATCGGTCGATGGTATGCCGAGAAAAAATATTAATTAGTATAAAAATATATGAACAAGAAAATAATTATCGGTGTCGTTGTAGTGTTATTGGTAGGAGTAGGTGCCTGGATGGTTCTCGCTCAGCAGGCTACTGAAAAAATGAAGGCGGAGGAAATGATGATGAAAGAACAACAGAAAATGGAGGCAGAGAAAAAGATGGAGAGTGAAAAAATGATGAAAGAGGATACGATGGAAAAGAACGATGCCATGCAAAAAGAGTCGGTAATGATGGATGATTCTGCCATGATGACAACAGCTGGAAAATACGAAGCGTATGATGTTTCCAAGCTTGCCTTTGCCAAAGATGGAAATGTTGTGCTCTTCTTTCGTGCGAGTTGGTGTCCTACCTGCCGTGCACTCGACGCAAACATCAAGGAGAATATGAAGAATATTCCACAGGATGTAATGATTCTCGATGTGAACTATGATGCATCAGCTGATCTGAAAACAAAGTATGGCGTAACGACGCAGCATACATTAGTTCAGGTAGATGAAAATGGAAATCAAATTACGAAGTGGGTGGGAAGCTCTTCACTCACAGAGCTTTTGAAGAATGTGAAGTAGAAAGTAGGGCGGAGAAATACATTCTCCGTCTCCTTTATCCTTTACATATACTTGGTATGCTTACGCTTCTTGTGCTCGCATTTCTTTCGGGAGTGATTACTATTTTCGCTCCCTGTATCTGGCCGTTATTGCCAATACTGCTTTCAGCTTCCGCAATGACCGGAAAGCGTCGACCTGCAGGAATCGTACTTGGTATTATTACGAGCTTTACCCTATTTACCCTCTTTTTATCCTATCTTTTACACATCCTGCCTATCCCACCGGATTTGTTTCGCAATGGAGCAGCGTTTATTATCATCCTTTTAGGATTGTCGTTGGCCGTACCATATCTCAGTAAGCGTCTTGAGGGGGCGGTGAGTGGCTTTATCGGTAAGTTTGGATCTACACTTACCAAGAAGCAGGGAGAGGGCTTCTGGGGCGGATACGTAACCGGATTCTTTTTGGGATTACTCTGGTCTCCTTGTGCGGGACCGGTACTGGCTGCAGTTGCTACTTTTGCAGCGACGCGTGCAGTGACAATAGAGGTATTTGGAATCACACTTGCTTTTGGATTGGGAGTAGGGGTTCCTCTTTTTATACTCGCTACACTTGGGCAGAGAGTCTTTATCAAGAGCCGAAAACTCTCTCCGTATACTGGGAGGATTCAGCAAATATTTGGAGTAATTATGATTTTGGCTGCGTTGGCAATTTTTCTTGGGTATGACAAAAGTTTGCAGACAAAGATTCTTGATGCGCTTCCTTCCTACAGTAAGTTCCTTTTGTTTTTTGAAGATAGTCCTTTGATTCAAGAGAAAATTCATGAATTGAATAATACAGAAAACTCTCGCACTACACCGAAGCAGGAAACTTCAAATCTGAAGAGCTACGGTCCAGCTCCAGAATTTACGCAAATAGAAAAGTGGTTAAATACACAGAGCGATCTCAAAATGGAAGATCTGCGCGGAAAAGTAGTGCTGATAGATTTTTGGACGTACAGTTGTATCAACTGTATTCGCACGCTCCCTTTTGTAACGGGTTGGTACGAGAAGTATAAAGATTCTGGGTTTGTAGTTGTTGGTGTGCATACACCAGAATTTGCTTTTGAGAGAGAGACAAAAAATGTGGAAGATGCGATCAAACGATACCGTATTCACTATCCGGTCGCTCAAGATAATGAGTATGGCACATGGCAAGCGTACCAGAATCGTTATTGGCCAGCGCACTATTTGATTGATGCCAAAGGAATTATTCGAGAGGTACACTTTGGTGAAGGGAAGTACGATGAGACAGAGCGGGCTATCCAGGACCTTTTGAAAGAAGCAGGAGCGCAATCAGTCGAGCGAGAATTGTTGGATATGCCAGAAGAAAGAGGTTCTCTTTCACAAACACAAGAGACGTATGTGGGGTATGGCAGGTTAGAGCATTTTGCCTCAACAGAGCTCATACAAAGAGATCAAGAGGCAAGTTATACTTTTCCAAAGAAACTTCCGCTCCATACCTTTGCTCTTTCGGGTAAGTGGAAAATAGAAGAAGAGCGAGCTGTGAGTGGAGAGAGTGCAAAATTACAGCTTCAGTTTTCAGGGAAGAAAGTTTTTCTGGTCCTCTCTCCGGGAGCCTCAGGAAACGCTCTTGTAAACGTATTGCTTGATGGCGCATCGGTTCCTATTCAATCAGCTGGAACGGATGTCAAAGAGGGGAAAGTAATGGTGACAGGAGAAAGACTGTATGAACTTATTCATCTCTCTGGTTCCGAAATACATACGCTTGAGCTTCAGTTCGAAGATTCAGGTACCGGAGTCTACGCCTTTACCTTTGGGTAGACATATCTGCCAAGAAATGGTTCAATTATTTCTTGGCTATTTAACAACAGGAGACAACCGTGAAGATTACCGAAGAAACGCGGCGATCTCTCCGGATTGCCTCAAATATGGAAGAGCTTTTGGAATTTTGTCTGACTGCTGAAGCAGGTGGTGGAAAGGAAAAGAGGACAGGTTATCCTGTTCGTCTCATCCCATTCGGAGATACGGCCGAAGAAGAAACGACCCGGATCGAAGACCAAGAAGAGTTGTTTCTCAAAGGACCCGAAATGCTTCGGCGAGGTGCATTCGGGTATATCCATGTCATCAAGATTTGGAAGTAGGGGAAAAAGACGAATACAGCCTCCCTCGTCTAAAGGGGTGAATTCTATGCCCCAAAATTGTTTTTTGTTGCCGTCATTCTCATCCGAGGGTGACGGCGTT
>ERZ1292632.1268-Hain-H43-01um-R2-1268-length-25296-cov-9_pt1 | contig 14436 bp, 14 predicted proteins | sample MGYA00564407_ERZ1292632 | MGnify/ENA primary metagenome ERZ1292632 (study PRJEB36523, sample SAMEA6512637) | groundwater metagenome | collected 2019-01-08 | study: AquaDiva: Metagenomics assemblies of 32 groundwater samples | reverse complement strand
CCATCGACTGCGCCGCGTGGCTCATGATCCTGTGGATTGTCGACACCTCAGATATCGAAAGTGAGTAAACACTGTGCCTGAGCTGAAACATGCCAGATGGGAAGCATTCGCGCAGAACTATGCTGTGATGCACAACGCAACCCAGGCCGCTCTGCGCACTGGCTACAGCGCTAAAACCGCACGGAACATCGGGTACAACCTGCTCCAGCGTCCAGCCATAAGTGAGCGCGTACACGAAATCGTGAAGAGCAAATGGGCTGCGGTTCACATGGATGGAGACGAAATCATCGCTCGACTGAGCCGATTGGCTCGTGTCGATGTGCGTGATGTGCTGTCCGATGATGGGGCCCTGCTCGATCCCAAGGCACTGACGGATCAAGGGGCCGCTGCGATTGCAGGGGTCGAAGTGCAGGAGATCTGGGAGGGCAAGGGCAAGAGCAAGAAGAAAGTCGGCCAGGTGAGCAAGGTCAAGCTCCGGGACCCCACTGCCGCTCTGCGCATGCTGGCGGAAATGCACAAGCTGCTGAGAGTGCCGGGGGAAGGGGCTGACGCCCTGGCAGGGGCCATTGCAGAGAGGATGCAGCAGCGCCGGCAGGTGCGGGCGGACATCATCGAGGATGCAATTCCAGTGGAGAAGAAACCATGAGAACCTGCCGCTCGTGCCTGCACCTGCACCCTCCCACGCAACCTTGCCAAGTCGCCCGGCGCCTGAGGGAAACGGCTGCCCGGCACGCTGCTGCTCCTGCTGAGCGTGACGCACAGACCCCTGCTGTGACGCACGACGACTCTGAGCGTGACGCACAAGCCGATCCAGTAACGCACACGGAGCCATTGACCCAGGCCCAGCGGGCTGCCGCGTATCGGGCCCGGCACGCCGAAGCGGTCCGGGTTGCGAACCGTGAGCGCATGCGCCAGGTGCGGGCCAAGGCCAAGCCGTGAGCAAGCCGCTGCTGCGCTGGGTGGCGTGCCACCGGCACTACAGAGTTCTCCCGCCGCGCGGCAGCTCGAACTGGGTCAAGACAGGGCCGCTCAAGGGCTGCTATCGAGGGCAGTCGACCCGGAATCAGGACCAGCAGAACATCTTTCGGCCCTGCGCCGACGGCTCCGTGCTGGAGTTCCGGCCGGTCATTCGCTTTGGGCCGTAAGCCTGCGTGGGCAGTCGTCAAGCTGCGGGTCGCGTGGGGCCAGGTCCCAGACTTCGGCACCGAGCTGAGAACCCGGACGGGCCGACGCTACCAGGTCATCCGCGTGGCAGGCAAGACCCTGCACTGCCTCGTGCTCCCTGCTGACGCCCCAGTGACAGGGCTCGTGTGGAGCTGGTGGTGGAATCGTCGGCATTCAAACCCGGATAGGTGACAATGGCGCCTCCAACTGGAGGATTACGCCATGAAAGCATCGCAATCAGGCATGGTCGGATCTCTGCCGACACCCGAGTGTTTCCGGGCGCAGTCGACTGGCATCGGGCAGACCCGACAGGCCAGTGAGAGCACGGGGTTGCGTCGCTCCCAAGCCGTGATCGACTGCGCTCCGCCAGGTCAGCGGCGCAACGGCAAGGCCAACGGGTATCCCGCACCGGTTGTGACCGAGCTACCGGGGTACTGATCCAGTGTCCGTGGTGCTGGACCGGCCCAAGCGCCGAGTCGTCGACAGCACCCGCCGGCCCAAGGTTGAGTCGTCGCTTGACGATCTCTTGGATCGGCTGATTGACTTCGAGTTCGACCCGTCCGGCTTCGTGTCCTGGGCCTTCCCCTGGGGCCAGCCTGGAACGTCCCTCGCCAGTAAAGCCGGCCCGGAGCCGTGGCAGCGTGGGGTGCTGGAGCGGATCGGCACTCAACTGCGGGCCGGCGGGGAGCTTGGTGCCGTCGTGCGTGAGGTGGTGTCCAGTGGGCACGGCGTGGGCAAGTCGGCGCTGGTGTGCTGGCTGATCCTGTGGGCCATCTCCACGAAGGTCGATACCCGCGGGGTGATCACGGCGAACACCGCGACGCAGCTTGCCACCAAGACGTGGTCAGAGCTGGGCAAGTGGTACCAGTTGTTTGTCGCCAAACCGCTGTTCGCGTTCAACGCCACGTCCCTCGTGACGATCGACAAGAACCACACCAAGACGTGGCGCATGGATGCGATCCCGTGGTCCGCGGAGACCAAGGAGTCCTTCGCGGGTCTGCACAACGAGGGCAAGCGGGTGCTGCTGCTGTTCGACGAGGCGTCCGCGATCGACGACTTCATCTGGGAAACCGCGATGGGGGCCTTGACCGATGCGCTGACGCAGATCGTCTGGTGCGCGTTCGGCAACCCGACCCGGACCACTGGGCGGTTCCACCGAGAGTGCACGCAGAGCAAGCGGTTCCACTTCACGCAAGTCGACAGCCGCGACGTGAGCTTCACGAACAAGGCGGAGATCGAGGAGTGGATCACCGACTACGGTGAGGATTCGGACTTCGTGCGGGTGCGGGTGCGTGGCCTGTTCCCGCGGGCCGGCTTCTCGAACTTCATCGGGCCTGAGATGGTGATGGGGGCGATGCGCCGCGAGGTGCCGGTGCTGGCCTACCAGGCGCAACCCAAGATCCTGAGCATCGACCCGGCGCGGTTCGGGGACGACTCGACCATCATCACGCTGCGCCAGGGGCTCAAGGTGCACTGGCAGGTGGAGATGGCGGGGTTCGACGGGGTGGACGTGGGGGGGCGCGTGGTCGAGCTGATCCGCAAGACCCCGGGGATCTACGCAGTGATCTACGACGCTTCGGGCAACGGGGCGGATCTGGACTCGTTCCTGCGGCGCACGCCGAACCTGCCGCAACTGGTGCCGATCATGTGGCATATCCCGGCCAGGGATTCGGACAAGTTCTTCAACCAGCGAGCTGAGGCGTGGGGGCGGATGAAGGAGTGGCTTGCGCATGGGGAACTGCCGATGGACGACAAGCCTGGTGGACTTTCGGACCAGATGTGTTCGTTGGACTACAGCTACGACATGGCCCTGCGCATCCAACTTCAGTCGAAGAAGGACATCAAGAAGAACGGTGGCAAGTCGCCCGACAAGGCGGACTCGCTGGCGCTGAGTTTCCTGCTGGACACGCTGGACAAGCCGTCGCGGCGGGCGGTGGTGCGGCCGGTGCAGCAACGGAAAATTGTGTGGAGCCAGATGCGATGAGCGAGCCAAACCGCCTGGACGAGTTCGACAAGGTCGAATGGTTCGACGTGGCAAAAGGCTTCCGCCCGGAACTGACCTGGGAGGAGTTCGAGGTCATGTGGGAAGGCTTCATGAAGATGAAGCGCGAGCACGAGCGGCAAGAGAAACTGAACTGAAGGTGAGGACATGGCTAATCCACTGGTGAGGCAACTGGGGCTGAATCAGGTTCTTCAGCGCGATCAGTCGATCCCGATGCCGGGTCCTGACAACCTGGAGCTTGAGTACATCCCTGCGCTGGCGGGGCACATCCGTGCGGCGTGGGGTGAGAACAAGCTCCAGAAGGAGGCGATCGACCTGAAGTTGCTCGCGTGCCTTCGTGCGCGGCGCGGGCTGTATTCGGCTGCGCAATTGCAGGTGCTCCAGCAAGGGGGCGGGCAGAACATCGTCTGGGCGGATCTGACGAACACGAAGTGCCGTGCCGGGTCGGCCTGGATTCGAGAGATCGTGATGCCTACGGGAGAGCGGGCGTGGGAAGTGAAGCCGACCCCGATTCCCGAGCTGCCGGACAGCATCAAGAAGGGCGTGGTTGCCAAGGCGATCCAGCAGGCGCAGGAGACCATGGTGCAGATCAGCCAGGCGGGGGGCGAAACGCTCGGGCCGGGCGAGTTCCGGGACTTGGTGGCCGAGCTGGGCGACAAGGTCCGCTCCGATGCTGAAAAGCAGATGACCAAGATTGCACAGATGCGTGCCAAGCGCATGGAGCGGGTCATCGCTGATCGGTTGGCTGAGGGCGGGTGGGATCACGCGATGGACGAGTTCGTCGAGGACTTCGTCACCTTCCCCGCGGCGATCCTGAAGGGTCCGACCTACAAGCGTCACAAGCGGCTGGAGTGGGGTGCCGGGTGGAAGCCCAAGGTCGATGACGGCCCGGTGCAGTCGTGGGAGCGCGTGAGCCCGTTCGACATCTACCCCGCGATCGGATCAAAGGACTGCCAGCAGGGCAACTTCATCGAGCGGGTCCGGTTCTTCCGGCCCGAGCTGCATGCGTTGAAGGGCTTGCCGGACTACCGCGATGACGAGATCGAGAAAGCGCTGATCGACTACACGAATGGGCACCTGGAAGGGTGGCTGTGGACCGAGGCAGAGAGGAACCGGTTGGAGCAGGAGTCGATGTACCTGTGGACGAGTCCGCCGGGGGTGATCGACGCGCTGAACTACTGGGGGTCGGTGCCGGGCTGGAAGCTGATCGGATGGGGCATCCGCGGGTGGGAGGATCTGGAGCGGGACCGGGACTACGAGATCAACGCGGTGCTGATCGGCAAGTACGTGATCTACGCGGTGATCAACCCTCATCCCCTGGGCATGCGGCCGTACCGCAAGGCGTGCTACGAGACGATCCCCGGGGCTTTCTGGGGTAGGAGCGTGCCGGACCTGTGCGAGACCCACCAGAAGATGTGCAACGCGATCGCACGGGCTCTTGCCGACAACCTGGGGGCTGCTTCGGGGCCGATGATGTGGGTGTATTCGGACCGGCTCGCGGATGGCGAGCAGACCATGGAGATCATCCCGTGGAAGATCTTCCAACTGAAGTCCGACCCGCACGCATCGCAGGCCAACCCGGGGATCGGGTTCTTCCAGGCGGACGATCGAAGTGGTCCGTTGATGGCGACCTATGAGCAGTGGGAGATGCGGGCCGACGATGCGACGGGAATCCCGCGCTACGCCTACGGCAACCAGGATGTGCATGGCGCGGCCGACACGGCTTCGGGCCTGAGCATGCTCATGAACAACGCGGCCAAGGGGCTGCGCCGGGCCATCTCCGGGATCGACATGGACGTGATCAGCCCCTCGATCTACGAGACCTTCGTGAACGAGATGCTCTACAACCCGGACGAGAGCATCAAGGGCGACTGCGTGGTTTCTCCACGAGGCGCGGCCGCGATCCTGATCAAGGAGACGGCGCAGCAGCGGCGCATCCAGTTCCTGGGGCTCACCGCGGAGAACCAGTTGCTTGCCCAGGTGGTCGGACCCAAGGGCGTTGCTGCACTGGCGCGTGAACTGGCCTCGTCGATGGAACTGCCGGTGGACGACATCGTCCCGGACGACGAGGAGTTGGCCAAGCGGCAGCAGCAGGAGGCCCAGGCCGCGCAGGAGCAGATGCAGGCCGAGCTTGAGATGCAGGGCAAGGCGAAGATGCAGGAAATCCAGATGCAGACCCAGGCGGACGCCCAGCGGGATGAGCAGCAGGCCCAGGTGCAATCCAAGGCGCAGCAGCAGGACTTCATCATGCAGATGGTCAGGGAGGCAGTGCAGGCCGAGATGCAGCGGGTCAATGGCGAGTCCAGCCAGAAAAGTACGCAATCCGCATCGAAGTGACGTCAATTCCAGCGTTTTGGAGTAGGATTCCCCGTGTCCAAGCCACTGACGAATCAGGAGTTGCAGTTCCTGGCCCAGTTCGCAAAGCTCCCGGAAGGCCATCGGTACATGCAGTATCTGGCGGCCAAGCTGGGAGATGCCGATGAAAGCCTGCGAAAAGCCTCTGTTGACGACGTGATGAGGGCACAAGGTAGGTCCGTGGCTTTTCATGAGCTGCTTCAGGACCTGAAAGAGGCAGGTGAACGCCTCGAACGTTCGGCCGGATCGCGTCGCCAGGTGGTGATGCTGAACCCCGATGGACGGTGACAAGGAAACCGCCGCACAGGCATTCCGCAATCAACGAATCCGGCCCCAGGCCGTTCGGAGAACTGAATGCCGGCTGATACGAGCCAAGTACGTGAGCGTGCCCTCCCGGGGCAGATCGAGCGCCAGCGCGAACGAATCCGCGCCAAGCTGACCCCCCAGGAACCGGAGCCATCCCTGCCGATCGACCCCAAGGCCAACGCCGACGAGCCGAAACCGACAGACCCACCGCCGCCCCCGGCGCAACGACCCCCCGTGGACCCTCGCAAGAGCGATCCGGCCTACTGGGAGCAGCGATTCAAGGTCACTCAGGGCATCCTGGGTCAGGCCCGCGAAGAACACGCTGCTGCGGTTGAAGCCCTGAACGAGCGGATTGCTGAGCTTCAGAAACAACTGTCGGAGAAATCCACCCCGGCTGACATCGACCTTGGGCAATTCTTCACGCCCGAGCAGATCGAACAGCACGGTGAGGATCAGTGCAAGGCCATGGCGTCCACCGCAGTCAAGGCGGCCCGGACCCAAGCTCAAGCCCTCATTGACTCGGAGATCGCGCCGCTGAAGACGGCCCGGGCCGAAGAGATCAAGCGAGGCAAGACCGCCAAGCTGGCGGACTTCAAGGAGCGGCTGGCCGAACTGGTGCCGGACTTCCAGGAGATCGACAAAGACCCTGGCTGGCTGGAACATCTCGCAGACGTTGATTCTGAGAGCGGACTGGTACGACAGGACATCCTGGACATGCACATTGCGCGCCTGAGCGCTCAAGGTGTGGCCCAGATGTTCAACGCGTACAAGACGGCCAAGGCGCCCCCAAAGCCCCCTGTGCCGCCTTCCGGGAATGCTTTCAACAACGCGCCTCCGCCGCCGCCGGCCGCCTCCCAAGGCTACCCGTCCAAGACCGAGATCCGCGAGCATTACCGGCGCCGTGCGCTCAAGCAGGTGACGGATGCAGAACACGCCACGTTCGAGGCTCGTCTTCAGTCGAGAGCGACCGCCTGACCTTACAGGTCACGGTCACCCACCACTGAATTTGGAGAATCATCATGGGTGTGCCTCGCGCATCAGGTGTCCCGGACTATGGCCCGAGTGGCACCATCAATTTTGACCCGGAGGTCTACTCCGGCAAGCTGGTCGAGAAGTTCTACCGCACCACCGTGTTCGGCGACATCGCGTCGATCGACTACGAGGGCGACATCGTCGACTTCGGCGCCCAGGTCAAGATCCGAACCATTCCGGACATCACCGTCACGGACTACGTGATCGGTGAGGGCCTGACGCCGCAGTACCCGAGCCGCAACTCGGTGACCCTGGCGATCGATAAAGGCAAGGCGTTCAACGTCGCGCTGAACATCGTCGACTCGCGTCAGTCGGACCTGAACCTGGCGGACGTGTTCGCCAACGACGGCTCGATCCAGTTGCGCATCTCCGCCGACGCGGACATGCTGGAGACGATCCCCGCGGACGTGTCGGCCGACAACTCGGGCTCCACCGCCGGCGCGGACTCCAACAACATCGACCTGGGCACCGCCGCGTCGCCACGCCTGCTGTCCAACACCAACGTGGTGGACTTTCTGGTGGACTGCGGCCAGGTGCTGGACGAGCAGTCGGTGTCGGACGAAGGGCGCTGGATCGTGCTGCCGCCGTGGACCATTGCGCTGATCAAGCGCAGCGATCTGCGGATCGCTTCCCTGGCCGGGGACGGGGTCTCGATCCTGCGCAACGGCAAGGTGGGCGAGGTGGATCGGTTCACGATCTACATGAGCCGCAACGTCCTCCAGCAGACCTCCCCCGCGGTCTCCAGCTACGTGGTGTTCGGCCACTCCGCCGGCCTGACCTTCGCAGCGCAGATCGTGGAGGCCCAGATGATCAACAACCCAACCGACTTCGGCTACCTCATCCGGGGTCTGATGGTCTACGGGTTCGAAGTCATCGAGCCGAGCTACCTGGGCACCGGGATCATCGCCCGCGCCCCGGCTTCGCCGTAATTTGAAGGGTCCCAAGGGGACGAACAGTCCCTGCGGGACTCACACCACTGAGCGTAAGGAGAGAATTCATGAGTGGCCTGAAAGTCAGCAACCCCTACCAGTCGTCCATGTCCTTCAAGGGCCCGGACGAGATCGTGTCGAGCCAGAACAGCAAGGCGGCCGGCAAGGCCGTGGCGCGGTTCCCGCACAAGCCCCTGTCGCCTTCGACCCAGAACGGTCAGGCCGGCAAGATGAAGACCCGGGCCATGACCCCTGGCACTTCACCCGCGGGCTCGTAAAAAGTTTCGCATGCTGTCCCTCGTGGTGAAAACCACTTCGCCCCATCCATCCGTGGATGGGGCTTTTTAACTGCAACCGAGAACCCCTCATGCGCATCACCGAGCAACACGAGCAAGTCGCCTCCCAGCAACGCGGCGCCAAGCGTCAGAACAAGGAGTTCCCGCTCCTGATCCGCGACGACGGCATGCTTTTCCCCAACGTCCCGCTCGTGGCCAAGAAGTCCAACTTCCGCGTCTACCAGGGCGATCCCAAGGCCACGCTCAAGGACCGGCTCCAGTACCTGAAGATGGGCGGGCTTCGCAAGGCGCCGCAGCTCGTCAACGTCGAGCCTCCCCCGTTCGATGTGGGCAAGGCAACCAAGGACGAGATCCTGCTCTTCGCACGCGATGAGTTCGGCCTCGAACTGGACCCGAACAAACCCGTGGCCCGGCTCCGCGAAGACCTTGTCGCCTTCGCAAAGACCTTCGATTCGGAGTAAGCCATGGCCGTTGCCTCAACCATCATCGCTCGCTTGCGCGACACCTTGCTGGATGAGGCGGCAGTGGTCTGGTCCGACGACGATCTCTTGCAGTACATCAGCGAGGCCCAGCGGCAGATCGTGTTCCTGAAGAACGATGCGCTCCCGATCGAAGCGAACTTGCCACTGTTCACCGGGGTGAGCCAGCGGCTTCCACTGCGCAGCGATGATTTTCTGGATGGGCTGTGCGTCATCGATGTGCTCCGCAACTACGACAACACCAACGAACTCCAGGGGCGCTCCATCACCTTGGTCGACAAGGAACTGTTGGACGAGACGAACCGTTTCTGGCCAACGGCCACCCAGACTGCTGAAGTCGACAGTTGGGCCGCCGACCCGAGAGATCCGCGGCGCTTTCTGGTGAGTCCACCCAACGACGGCACCGGCTACGTCACCGTCCTTTATGGCGCCATTCCTGGCGATCTGATCGCCTCCGACGTTATCGAACTGCCCGACGCCTACGTCCCCTCGATCATCTACTACGCCCTGGCCCAGGCCTACGGCAAGAACTCGCTCAAGGGCGATCTGGTCAAGAGCAACTTCTACACCCAGCAGTTCATGCAGGGGCTTGGCATCAAGGCCCAGAGCCAGATCGCAGTCGCTCCCAAGGTCTCTGAAAGCTCGGGGATGTGATGGCCAACGTCGACATCAGGGACCTGATCGTGGATGTCGCGCAGTACGTGCGGCGCTGCCCCACCGCGACCTTGCTTCAGGCGTACTCCAGGGCGGCGCACAACTTCTTTCGGCAGAGTCGCTGGTGGAGGGTCTCCGTCCCTGGAGCGACCGCGGCGAACACGCAGGTGTACTCGCTGGGCTCCGATCCCTACGCGGACATCGTCGGCATCCAGGCCATGAGTGGCTCGAAGACAAGCGGGTCACAGACCAGCTACTTCGCTCTCTCGCCCAGCGATCCGAACTCCTGGAACCCGAGCTTCGAGAATCAGCAGCCGCTGACCTACAGCTACGTGCCCGAGGGGCAGTTCGCGCTCTTCCCGATCCCGGACGCCATCTACCAACTCTTGGTCACGGTCCAGGTGACGCCCAAGCATAGCGCTACGGTGCTCGATGAAAACCTGTTGCCCAAGTGGCGTCAGGCCATCGAGGCGGGTGCCCTCGCGTACCTCCTGAACATCCCGCGTCAGCCGTGGACGGACCCGACCGGCGCCATGCGCAACTCGATCGCTTTCCAAGCCGCCATCAACAACGCCAAGGCCGACGAACAGCGCAGCTTCAACACCGGTGGCCAGATGGCCAAGAAGCGCCCCTTCGTGGTCTGAGGAGCCCCCCATGCCCGCATTCGCCATCACCGCAGTCGGAGGCTTCCCACCTCCTACCGCTGAAGAGTTCCCCCAGTTCCTCCAGTGGCAGGACAACGGGACCGACCTTGGTCTGCCGAACGTGGACACGGTCAACATCGTGGGGGATTCAGCGTCAGCAACGCGCGGGACTGGGGCCAATGCGAACACGGTGACGATCACAGTGGGGGCCGCTGGGCTCTTCTTGCTGTCGTCGCAGACGCAACAGGTGAGCATGAACGGCACCAACCTTGAGTGGACCGTCAACGACGCACTCCTGGAAAGCCCGGATGCGACATGGGAGCCCAGCACGAGCCAGCTCCTCCTCGTCGAGCCAGGCACCTACGAGATCGTGATGAACGGCCGGTTTGCAATGAACGATCCGGGCTTTCAAGAATTCCCAACCGGGCTGACCTTCTACGGGTCCAATATCCAGGGGGCAGAAGACCTCATCAACTTCAGCAGATACACCCACACGTTCGTTGCGGACACGTCCGACATCACCGAACTTTCGTGGACCGACACTTTCATCACCCAGACCCTTGCAGGCGGTCTCGAACTGGTCCCGGTCGGCATCTTCGTCTTCAACCAGAACAACCAGGCCACCCAGTGCGGCGTGGCCTTCACGATCGCGGTGCGCCTCATCAGCCCGGCCTTCGCCAGCGGTGGAGATTGAGTGCTTGTCTTCATCGACTCGTTTCGTGGAGAGGCTCCCCGGATCACGCCGCGGGCGCTGCCAGACAACGCCGCGCAGACAGCCATCAACGCCTCGCTGCTCACGGGGGATATGTGGGCGTGGAGTCAGTTCGTCTTCACCAAGGAGCTTGAGAACCCCGGGACGGTCCTGACCATCTACCTCCTGGCGGGGCTGTATTGGCTGAGCTTCGAGGCGGAAGTGGAAATCGCCCGCGGCATCATCCCCGGGGACACGACCCACCGCACCTACATCACGGGCCTGGATCTGCCGAGGTGGACCAACGTCGACATGGCGACTGGAGGACCAGAGCCGTGGCCGTTCGACACCCGACCGATCGGGGTCCCGAACCCGGACGCGGTCCCGTTGCTTGAGGTCGGGCTCGACCCAACGCCCACGACCTTCAGCATCGATGTGCTGGACCAGGGCGACTCGCTCGCGTCCGACTGGACGGTCTCACCCTTCCGGCTCGGCTCGACTTTCAGCCGCATCACGCAGACCGCCACCGAAGGCAACCCGGCCCCCTCCTACCAGGTCGACTGGGATGAGATCCGCAACATCGGCGAGCAGCCCTACGCCTACCGCAACTTCGGCATCCAGGATGCACAGGTCATCCACGCAAGCTGCGATGTCAGTTTCCGCAACGACACCAGCATCAAGAACGCGTGGTTCTTCGTCGCGGCGAACCTGGACGGGGCTGGTGTGCTGGTCGGCATCCAGCAAGGCGTCCTGTTCATCTGCGACTCCTCAACGTGGTCCCAGTTCAACGCAGCCACGCTCGCAACCGAAGCAGTTCCAGGACTGGTCGGGACGGTCTGGTACACGATCGATGTGGTCATCGTCGCCAATGCGGATGGAACCGCAACGGTCACCGCGTCGCTTTTCCTGGGCTCCGGCGAACTGGCTTCGTTCACGGCCACGGGTTCGTTCGACAAGGGCGGCTACTGCGGCATCATGGCCGGGTACCCAGAGGACTCAGGCTCGGTCTACACCACGCTCTTCGACAACATCCACGTCCAGGCCTCCGGCTCCACCGGGTTCGTGCCCGAGAACGTGGCCACGTCCTACGTCTTCACCTTCGTCAACGACGTGGGCGAGGAGTCCGGCCCTTCGCCGCCCAGCTCCACGGTCCTTCGTCCAGACGGTGTCAGCGTCACCATCACGACCCCAACATCGATTCCCACCGGGGTCTCGTCGGACTACGGCATCACGACCAAGCGCATCTACCGCTCGGTGACTTCCAACACGGGGACCATCTTCGCGTTCGTCGCCGAGATCCCGCTGTCCCAGGCCGACTACACCGATGTGCTGACCGATGCCCAGCTTGGAGAAGCCTTGGAGTCCGAAGGCTGGGAGCCTCCGCCGGACGACTTGCGCAACATCATCGCGCTGCCCAACGGCATCATGGCCGGGTCCTCAAAGAACCGTCTGTGCCTGTCGGCGCGGAACCGCCCGCATGCATGGCCCATCGCCTACCGCCTGACCACCGAAACCGACATCGTCGGCCTGGGCGCGATCGACACCACAGTGGTGCTCGGCACCAAGAGCTTCCCGTACATCGCGGCCGGGAACGATCCCGCGGCTTTCTCGATGAACAAGATCGAGATCCGGCAGGCCTGTGTGTCCCGCAGGAGCTTCGCATCGGTGTCGGAGATCGGCGTGATCTTCGCGTCGCCGGATGGGCTGATCTCCGTGGCCGGGACCGGGTTGCTGCGCATCCTCACGGTGGACATCTTCACGCGCGAGCAGTGGCAGCTACTGAGACCCGAGACCATCACGGCGCTTTCCCATGACGACACCTACTGGTTCTTCTTCGAGGGCGACCCGGGGTCCGGGTTCTCTTCCGGTGACGCAAGCCGGGCCGGGTACGCACTGGACATGAGCCCCACCGGGTTCGGGCTGGTGAAGCTCGGCTTCCACGCGGAGGCCATCTACGCCGACCCCGAGACCGACAACTTCTACCTCGCACTCGACTCCGACACCGAGCCCACCAACGTCCTGTTGCCAGTCCCGCCATCGACTCCGGTCGATCTCACCGGAAACATCATCTACCAGTTCGACGCCGATCCAGGCTCGAAGATGGTCGCGCTGTGGAGGAGCAAGCTCTTCATGCTGCCGCGCCCGGGCTGTCTCCAGTACGTGCAGATCCGCGCTGTGACCTACGCCAACATGGTGGCCCGGTTTTTCAAGATCGTCGATGGTGTTGACGTCATGTTCTACGAGCGCGTCGTGGTCAGCGAAGAGCCATTCGTGATCCCGACCAACGATCTGTACTCGCGCTTCTTCGTGGAGGTGCTCACGACGGACCGCATCCAGACCATCCAGTGCGCCGAACGTGTTGAGGAGTTTCGGTAATGCCCATCGGTTTCCCAGCGGTCCCCGATCCGCGCGTTGATCTCCAAGGCGTCCTCGATGCACGCGGCATGCAAGGCATCGTGCGCAACATCCGCGAGCGTCTTCAGGCGGCAGAGTCACTCGTCCTCACGGTGCAGAAACAGGTCAATCAGACCACCTTCAGCGTCGGCAACCTGCAATCGATCAACCGCGCCCTGGCGCAACTCGCCGCGCGGGTCACTGCACTGGAAGCCCTGTCCCGCGGGTCCCTGACGGTCACGCTCGTTGCAGGGGCCTCCATCGCGCTCGATGACCCCGTCGTGATGATCTCCGACACCGAGTGCGCTCCCGTGGATGTGGGGAACCCGGAGCGCATCTATGCCGTGGTCGGAATCGCCACGAACGCTGCCACTCCGGGCTCGACCGTGGTGGTCCAGGTGGCCGGCGCATACGACCTGTCATCGGGCAGCTTCGAGGCGGGTCACGCCCTGTACTGCGATGTCGCGGGCCTGACCGAGAGTCCGAGCTACGGCATCGTGGCGATCCCCGTGGGCGTAGCCACGGGCTCCCAGTCCATGTGGATTCAGCCCGGCTACCCGCGCCTCCAGGTCCCCAGCACCTACGACCTGTCCGAGCAGTACCTGCCGATCACCTACGGTCTCTTCCAGGCCTTGTTGCCCGTCGCACTGGCGCCCACAGCAGAGGTCAGCTTCACGCCGGTGGATGGTGTCCTGGACGGGTTCTTCATGCGGGCCGATGCCGCACCGCGGCTGAGCACCACGCTCGTGACGGAAAACGCCGATGACTTCTCGCTGAGCACCCAGAGCGACCTTGGAGGCACGACCAACCGCGGCGACATCACTTTCACGACCGGCGAGAACGACACGTTCGCAGGGTCGCAGCTCGCGCTCACCGGCGCGAACGGGTCTGGCCCAGGCTTGATCGACGTAGCCGCAGGCGGCCGCTTGAGCCTCGCTGCGCGAGGCGGCGAGAACACCCTGCTCCTTGGAGACGACGCCAGCAACGAAGTGGTTCTCAGCGCGGCCGGGAACATCACCGTGTCCACCGCCCAGGGCGGCTTGGGGATCAGCGCAACCAGCACATCGCAGATCGACTTCCCCGGCGAAGTCGTGATCTCGTTCGCGGACTTCGGTTCGGTTGGCGACGCCCAGGCGGCCGCGTTTGCGATGCGGGTCCAGACCACGGACGCCACCCCGACCGAACTGGAGGTCACGCCGGGGAACTTCATCGTTCTGGTCGACGACAGCAGCTACATCTTCGATTGCCAGATCGTGGCCAGGAACACCGGCTCCGACACGCAGACCGCGGCTTTCAGCCTCACCGGCGTGATCCGCAGGGGCGCGGGAGTGGGCACCACCACGGTGGTCGGGACCCCGGTTCTGACGGTGCTGGCCCAGGACGCCGGGGCTGTGACGTGGACGTGTTCTTTCACTGCCGACACGACGAATGGGAGGCCGAACATCGCCGTGACCGGCGAAGCCGCGAAGACGATCAACTGGGTGGCCAAC
>ERZ1292632.2699-Hain-H43-01um-R2-2699-length-14452-cov-10_pt1 | contig 14452 bp, 14 predicted proteins | sample MGYA00564407_ERZ1292632 | MGnify/ENA primary metagenome ERZ1292632 (study PRJEB36523, sample SAMEA6512637) | groundwater metagenome | collected 2019-01-08 | study: AquaDiva: Metagenomics assemblies of 32 groundwater samples | reverse complement strand
TAAAAATAGAAGAGCCCGCGTCGAGTGCGTCGCGTGACGCGAACTCTTCGCGGGCTACTTGCGCTTAATGATGCGGAGGCACGGAGGCACCTTCTTTACTCGGCCTTCGGCTCCGGCTTCGCTTCGGCCTCCGGTTTCGGCTTCAAGTAGGCCTTGAAGGAACGCTTCCCCAGAATCAAGCCTTTCAACCCTACTCCTCCAGGAGCCCAATCCTGGATGCCATAAACCAAGTCATAGAAAGAGTAGAACTTCTTTTGAGCATCTCCTGAAGTACCTCTGGTGATTTTCGTGGTGATTTTCGTTCACCTCCTGAAAGGAGGCTCTTGCGTCATCAGGATTCGAGAAAGCTCGCTCAATAGAGAATACGGCATTAAGGCCTCCCCGCTGAAGCTCAATAATCCTGTCTGACATCCTCCCTGCCGCCTCGGCCCGGCTCCCGAGTACTCGGTCCACCACCTCCTGCAAGTGGTCAGGATACACCAGGCCAATGAACTTGAGAAGCTGTCTCAACTTGACCGTCTGCTGGACTGCGATAGTGACCGCCGCGAAGAATAGTCCGCCACCCAGAAGTATTGTAGCCGCCAGCACTCCCCCCCACGACACAGAACGCAGTGCTAACACTTTGGATTCCTCCAGTGCCACCCCTGCGACTCCCGCAACACACATACCAACAATGAACATGAGAACCAACCACATACTGCCTCCTCGCTCCTCAGCATGGCCAGATTATCTGGCCAAGTAAGACGTTTGTCGCCTTTTAAGGAGCTAGTGGCTTGATTGTATCACAAAACAAAAACAAGTCAACCGGCCATGCCACCCCTACCGACCTTTCCGCTCTTGAAGCGCTGTGCGGTAATATAAAGTGACATGGACAATTTGATTTTCCTTGATACCGAAGCGACGGGGAATGAGCCGTCTAAAGATAGGCTTGTCCAAGTTTGCTACAAAACAGAAAAAGGGGGAGTGAAATCCGCTTATTTCAAGCCGCCGATTCCGATGTCGGTCAAGGCCATAAGCGTTACTCACATCACCAACAAGATGCTTGAAGACAAGCCGGCGTTTGAAGGCTCGAAGTTCCGGGAGGAACTTAAAGAATTGCTCGCAGACGGCGTTATGGTTGCTCACAACGCTCTCTTCGACATCGCCATGCTTAAGGCAGAAGGTCTCGAGGTGCCGCGCTTCATCGACACCTTGCGCGTAGCGAGATACCTAGACGAGGAAAACAAAATTCCCGAATACGGACTGCAATATCTACGGTACTTTCTTGATTTGGAAATCGACGGCGCCGCTCACGAGGCGGAAAATGACGTTAAAGTCTTGGAGGCGATTTTCAAACGTCTGTATGCCAAACTGCCGGACATTGACGAGATGGTAACCATTTCGTCTCGCCCGACTCTCTTTAAAAATTTTATCTTCGGCAAGTACAAAGGCAAGCCGGTCGCGGAAGTGCTTCAGACCGACAGAAGATACATGGAATGGCTTTTGAATAAGATGCTCTCCTCCGGACAAGATACGGACGAAGATTGGATTTATACGCTTAAATATTATCTGGGAGTAAATAGTAAAGAGTAGTTAGTAAATAGTTAAATACTGAATATGCAAAAAATCTCATCATTCAAAGATTTGTTGGTTTGGAGGAGAGGCGTTGAATTGGCAATTGCGACATATAAGTTAACTGCGAATTTTCCGAAGGAAGAAGTTTATGGATTAACATCACAAATGAGAAGAGCTTCCGTATCTGTTCCCTCGAATATCGCAGAAGGAAGTATTAGGGGAAGCAAGAAAGATTTTTGCCATTTTCTAAGAATAGCCAGTGGTTCAGTAGCAGAATTGGAAACACAAGTAGAAATTTCGAAGAATCTGCCATTTGGAAAGAGTTTCGACTATAAAGAAGTTGATGGTTTAGCCATAGAAACAAACAAGATGATTCATGGGCTGATAGCTAGGTTGAAGCAGTAGATAGTAAATAGGGCTCAATTTTAAACTGATGTCAAAATATACTTATTTTAAGCCATCTTTTGGATATTCTTTTTACAAAATCAATTTTTGGCTTGACAATAATGTTGAGTTATGATAACCTATTCATAGACGATGCGTGAATGTTGGCCTAGCCTCGTCCGGACTGCCCCTACCTAGTAGAAGGGATTCCAATTTGGCCAGCTCCTGATCCGGGAACTCGCGCCTTGTCGAGCCGGCGGGATTGAAGCAGGGCTTAGCCTAGCGATCGGGGATGTCGGTCGCAAAAGCGAAAAACTGTTCATAGTTGCTGAAAGGTCGCGTTGTACACCCACTTCGCGGCCCTTTTTGTTTGTCAGAATTTTCTATCTACTATTTACTAATAACTATCTACTTGCGATAATACGCAAATGGGAATCAAAGATTTTTTCCTCAAACAGGCTCTGAAGCATAAACTCAAGGACGTACCCGAAGCGCAGCGAGAAGTGCTCATGGGAGCTATGGAAAGAAATCCAGACTTTTTCAAAAGAATAGGCGATGAGATTAAGGCACGCACCAAGCGGGGCGAGAGCGAAATGGCGGCAACCATGGCTGTGATGCGCGAGAATCAGGCGGAGCTTCAAAAGATATTGAAAATTGAAAATTAGAAATTGAAAATTATGAAAAGCCGAAGGATTTTCATATTGTTGGGTCATCCGGACGACGACAGCTTCAATTGCACCTTGGCCGACGAATATCAAAGAGGCGCCGAAGAGGTGGGGCATGAAGTAAGGAGAATGAATCTGGGCGAAATGCGTTTCGACCCGATTCTTAGGCATGGCTATAGAACCGTTCAGGAACTTGAGCCGGACCTCAAGGCGTTTCAAGAAAACGTGAACTGGTGCGAGCATTTTGTAATCCTTTATCCTACTTGGTGGTCCGCCATGCCGGCGCTGCTCAAGGGAATTTTCGACAGAGCGTGGCTGCCGGGGTTTGCGTATAAGTTCTCCGGCAACTTCAACTGGAAGAAACTGCAGAAGGGCAAAACCGCCAGAGTGATAATCACCTCGGACAATATTCCCTTCGCCGCCTACATCCTCTTCGGCGACACGACCAATGAAATCTCGAGAGCCATTCTCGGCTTCGCCGGATTTAAGGTAAAAGTGAAAAAATTCGGCTACCTGAAACATTTCGGCTCAACCGGCCGCCGCGAGCGCATCAAGAGAAAAGTATATAATTTCGGAAAAAAGGCGAACTAAGCTATTCTAGGATTCATGTCCAAGTTGTCCGTCGGCACAGCACGAACACAAGACAACATCAGGGGTTAGATAATTCCACTCGCTACATCTCTCCGGCAAAGTGTATCCCGTTTGAATTCAAGGTTAAAATTCCACCTCCCAGGAAGTTGTTCGAGAATCCTTAGTAGGGGATAGACAACAAAAAACTGCCTCGCGGCAGTCTTTTGTTTGAGTAACAGGATACTAGAGAGAAGTCAGGATTTCGTCGCCTGCTTTACGGCATAATGAGGAGGAACTAGAGAAAAGTATCAGGTTTTTTCAAGAAATTTTTACTTTGTACGATGGGGAAGATTTTGCAGTTTTTAAGTTTAACGATAATAAGTGGATCAAGACAACAGAAAGATTTAAAAACCAAGAACAGATTCGAGACGAGATATTTAGACAATAATAAAATTTTAACATTTTAAACAGAAAAATGGCCTAAAAAATTCCCACACAATAAGACATAACAAAGTCCTTTTAGTGCACAGGTTGACTTTTCCCTTTAGTAAGTATTTCTTTGAATTCGACGGGGGATATCCCACAGAAAAAGTCCGGCTATACCTAACCAAAAGCTCCATACTGATAGTTTATTTGTCTTCATATTTTTAATACACAAAGCGACCCGCCAGCCGAGACTTGCATCTCCCACACTCTTTCGAATGTGGACCACGGACATGGAGCTGAACGAGCCGCTTTCTATGTCCGTGGTATTTGTGCCATGCCGGTATTGCTACTGGTTTAGGCCATATTAAATTGTTCTAACCCCTTAATAATACCTCCTAGAAAGAATCTCGTAAATTTATATGTTTCAAAAATCCCACTTTTAGCGGGACTTTGAAAGTTAGAGGTAATTTAATTATAAAGTGGCTTTATCAGTCTTTTTTAAGGCCATAACGCCATACTGCGGGCAACTGCGGCTGTGGCTGAAACTAATCCGTATCCGTATTGAGAATCCCTTCCCGCAGGCGATAAGTCTATCGCGGTATCGTTCATTACTTTTCTCACTTCGTCAGCGATACCTTTTACGCCATTTCCATTGACAACCCCCGTTGCTATAACAAGAGCCGCCACTCCAGCGACATGGGGAGAGGCCATTGAGGTGCCGGAACCATACTTGTAACAATCGCTCGGAGTCGGCAACAGAACCCTACAAACCGGTTGTGGATCGCCATAACTGCTATTATCATTCCACATTGAGTATACGGCCACCCCCGGTGCCGCAAGTTCCACCTCGGGACCGGTGCTTGAAAAACTGGCTCGTTTATCAAGAGAATCGGTGGCGCCAACAGCAATGACCGAAGTGAATTTTGCAGGATAGATGACGTTTTTCCCTTTACCGGAGGGAGTTCCTGAATTTCCCGCAGCGGCGACAATCACGACACCTTGTGCTTCAGCATTATCAAACGCCGCTTTTACAGTACTGCCAGGATCTCGAGCTTTCCCGAGCGACAGGTTGATGACATCCATTTTGATACCCTGAACCGGCAAACCATTGATATTCACTACCGCGCCGGTCGACCATTGAACTGCGGCAATAACATCGCTCCAGTAGCCAACGCCATCATCGTTTAGAACGCGGAGCGAATAGAGGTCACATTCAGGCGCAACGCCTACCACGCCGAGTTTTGGAGACACATTGCCATTGTCATTGTCTTCCGCACAGGCAGTACCGGCAACATGGGTTCCGTGTCCGTATACATCCATCGGGTTGTCGTCGTAATAGTAAAAGTCATAGCCGCCGCGATAGTTATCATTTAAGTCCGGATGGTTATAGTTGATTCCCGAATCAATGATGCCGATGTTTACTCCGGTTCCTTTATTCGGAGTAGTTGACGCATGCACATCTCCCGCGCCTATTCTTTTTACTCCCCACGAGTTATCAAGTTCAATGTCTGTGGCGGATACGGTATCGTCAAGGTTAATGGATGCGACATGCGGATTGTGAGATAACCCTTCAATTGCTCCGGCTGGCAGTGTAGCGGCAATAGCATTCACAATGGAATAGCTATATTTAATTTTACCGCCATGGGCGCGCACGAGCGCTTGCTCGCTAGGGCCGACCGGTTTATCGAAAGCGATGAGCACGCGCGTTAAATTATCATTGCCTTGCCCTTGGGCAGTCGCGAGTGTTGGGGTAAGAGTAACGGAGCTCACCATGCCCGCAACAACAAAAAGGGCGGCAAATGAAACAATAATTTTTTTCATAATAATTAACCTTTGTTACTTAATAATTAACGGGCTTTTTACGTCCTCAATAATACGCCTATAGTCAAGATCTCGCAACAGGCCCTTTTCCTGAAAAAAATTTGGCGAAATTTTAGCAGGCCTCAATCCTAAAATAGACACTTTTTCCAAAACTGCTTCCTGAAGACAGATAGGGACGTTTCTCTCAGAGTGACCTCAATCCGCTTCTCAAGGCTCAACTTTATAGTTTAAAGCACGGATCTTTGTGGTTATTTTTGGATAAGGGCTTTTCGATAGATTGCCCAATAGTATTTCTTATCTTACCGACCGGTATAACCTTTTGTTGCAACCGAGTAAGATCAAGGTCCGACTAGCTTAAGTTATTACAAGCTCTTTTTCCGGACATAGGAAACTTAATATTCAAATTATTGTTTAAATACTAAGTTTCCCACGTCGGGGTCGAACGGAGCGACTTAGCGGCATCCAGGGACGGCTCAACCGGCCGCCGCGAGCGCATCAAGAGAAAAGTATATAATTTCGGAAAAAAGGCGAACTAAGCTATTCTAGGATTCATGTCCAAGTTGTCCGTTGGAATCGTGGGGCTGCCGAACGTGGGGAAGTCCACGCTGTTTAACGCGTTGACAAAAAGGGGCGTGCCGGCGGAGAATTATCCGTTTTGTACTATTGACCCGTCGGTCGGCATCGTGCTCGTGCCAGATGAAAGACTAGAGAGTCTTTCATCACTCAGCAAGTCTAAAAAAACCATTCCGGCAGTGGTCGAATTCGTAGACATTGCAGGGCTTGTCAGAGGCGCTTCGGAAGGCGAGGGTCTCGGCAACAAATTCCTCTCCCACATACGCGAAGTGGACGCTATCATCGAGGTGGTCAGAATTTTTGAAGACAAGGAAATTATTCACGTCCACGACAAGATTGACCCGCTTTTCGACATAGAAATAATTAATTTAGAATTGGAGAAAGCGGGGATAAAAAAGCCGACTTTATACGTGGCGAATTTCTCGGAAGTGTCTCCCAAGGTCCGACCTTTAGAATTCGATTCCAAGGTCGGACCTTTAATTGAAGTTGATCCAATTTTCGGCACAGGTCTCGACAAACTTATCGTTGAAGCGTACAAGCTTTTAGATTTGATAACTTTCTTCACTACCGGAGAGAAAGAATCCCGCGCCTGGACGACAAAGAGAGGAGCCACAGCTCCATTCGCCGGCAAATCAATCCACACAGACTTTATGGAAAAATTTATCCGCGCGGAGGTCATACACTGGGACAAACTGCTGGAAGCCGGCTCGTATGCTAATGCTCGCGCCAAGGGCTGGGTCCGCATCGAAGGCAAAGAATATATCGTCCAAGACGGCGACGTTATAGAATTCCTTATTTAACTCGATACCAATATACGAATAACCCGACGAATGAAACGAATGTATAATTGTCTAGATGGCGGAAATAATCTACAAAGAACTTTCATATAAAATAAATGGGCTTTTGTTTAAGATTCATAACGAGTTGGGGAGATATTGTCGGGAGAAACAATACGCTGATGCTTTTGAAAAGTTACTAAAATCGGAAAATCTGAGTTTCGAGAGAGAAAAAGAGCTCCCTATGAAAATGATCGAGAATAGATTTACAAATAAAACTGACTTCGTAGTTGATGGGAAGATTGTATTGGAGTTTAAAGCCAAGCCATTTATTATGAAAGAAGACTACTATCAAACTCAAAAGTATTTACAGGCAAGTAAGCGTAAATTGGGCTTAATCGTGAATTTCAGGAACAAGTATTTAAAACTTATTCGTATAATTCGCATAGATTCGTAGATTAGTATCGATTTGCTATAATAACAATATGAACACAACAAACCGCATCGGGCGCTGGTCGGTTATCTTGGGGATTATGATCGTGCTTAATCTTTTCTTCAATTACGCTCTTTCTCTGGTTTATAAGAGCCCGGAATACAACAGTTTCTGCCCGAACGAGCAGGTAGTAACCATTCCGGATAATAGGAACGCATGCCTGTCGCAAGGCGGACAGTGGACGGACAATGTTTATTACGGCAAACCGGCTCCGACTGGTGTGAGAGAGCCGTCCGGCTACTGCGACCTCCAGTACACTTGCCGGCAGAGTTTCGAAGACGCGATGAAGACTTACAATAGAAACGTTTTCATTGTACTCATTGTACTCGGCGCCATCTCCGTTACCGTCGGCAATTTCTTTGCTGGTAATCAAGTCATTACCGGCGGTCTCTCGCTCGCGGGCCTGCTCTCTTTCCTTGTCGCTTCGGTGCGTTATTGGGGCTCGGCGGACAATTGGGTGAGGGTTATAATCCTTGCTATCGCACTGGGCATTCTCTTCTGGATAGCAGTAAAAAAGTTTAGAGACCGGCAAGTGGAATGACAAATGTCAAATGAATATAATCCAAAAGAAATAGAGAAAAAGTGGCAGAAGGAGTGGGAGCAATCCGGCATTTACCGCGCCGAAGAAGATTCTAAAAAAGAAAAGTATTATTTTCTAGTTGAATTTCCGTATCCCTCAGGCAATCTCCACGTGGGACACTGGTACGCCTTTGCCGTGCCGGACGTTGCCGTGCGCTTCCACCGTATGAGGGGCAGAAATGTGCTTTATCCTATCGGCTTCGATGCCTTCGGCCTACCAGCCGAAAACGCGGCTATACAAAGGAATCTCAATCCGCGCGAGTGGACGTTCGGCAATATTGACTACATGAGGAATCAGCTCAAATCAATGGGCGCTTCTTTCGATTGGACCCGAGAAGTTATCACTTGCGACCCGGAGTATTACAAATGGACGCAATGGATGTTTACGAAATTTTTCGAGAAAGGTTTGGCGTATCAGGCAGAGAGGGAAGTGAACTGGTGCCCGAAGGACAAGACGGTACTGGCCAACGAGCAGGTCATAAATGGCAAATGCGAGAGGTGCGGTACGGAAGTTGTACTGAAGAATTTACTGCAATGGAATTTGAAAATTACTGATTACGCCGACCGCCTGCTTTCGGATCTCGACAAGCTCGACTGGCCCAAGTCTATTAAAGAAGCGCAGAAAAATTGGATAGGGAAGTCGGAAGGAGCGGAGATAGAATTTGGAATCAAGAATCAGGAATCAAGAATCAAGGTTTTTACGACGAGACCCGATACTATTTTCGGAGCGACATTTCTGGTAAAAGCGGGAAAGGAGGACCGGTTTACCGGAGAATATGCTATCAATCCTGCCACTACACAGGAAATTCCTGTGTGGGAGGCGGAATATGTTTATTCCGACTACGGCACCGGCGCCATCATGGGCGTGCCAGCGCATGACGAGCGCGACTTCGAATTCGCCAAGAAACACGATTTGCCGATTAAAGAGGTGATAATTCCCAGGCTTGTCGATAAGTATGACCCTCCGGTTTCCGAAAAGAAAACTGTCGAGAGAGTGGCGGTTCAGGCGCTTCTAATCGACTCGAAGAAGGACAAGGTACTTATTTTGAAATGGAAAAAGTTTCCCTGGACAACCTTCATAACTGGCGGAGTCGAGCAGGACGAGAGTCTTCAGGCTGCCGCCAAGCGCGAAATCAAAGAAGAAACAGGGTACAAAAATTTTAAGCTCGTGAAAACTCTTGGCGGACCGATTGAATCGCATTTCCACGCCGCGCACAAAAATGAGAATAGGAAAGCAACGTTCACCGGCTTTGTTTACGAATTGATAGACGACGAGAGAGGTGAAATATCAAATGAGGAGAAATCCATTCACGATATTTCCTGGGTAAGCTGGAAGGAGCTCGCGGAGGACAAAGATATCAAGTGCTCGGAATACGAAACTTGGCTTGACCGCTACTTCAATCCGCCGCATGCCTGGACAGAACAGGGGGTTCTCATTGATTCGGGAGAATTTTCCGGCATGCGAAGCGAAGAGGCTTGTGGAAAAATCACCGAAAAATTCGGCAAAAAAATCACAAAATATAAATTGCGGGACTGGGTAGTATCGAGGCAGAGATATTGGGGCGTGCCGATACCGATAATTCATTGCGGGAAATGCGGAGCGGTGGCTGTGCCGGAGAAGGACCTGCCGGTCCTGCTCCCGGAAATCGCTGATTATCTGCCGCGCGACGACGGCAAATCGCCCTTGTCTAAGGCCAAAAATTGGGTGGAGGTTTCGTGCCCAAAATGCGGTGGCAGAGCGGAGAGGGAGACGGATACTCTCGATACTTTCGTCGATTCTTCGTGGTATTTCCTGCGCTATACGGATCCCAAAAATAAAAACGAGTTTGCCTCCAAGAAACAGCTCAAAAAATGGCTGCCGGTCGATTTCTACTCCGGCGGAGCGGAACATACGACGATGCACGCTTTATACTCGCGCTTCTGGCACAAAGCGCTCTTTAACCTCGGTTGGGTAAATGAAAGTGAGCCGTACTTAAGAAGGATGAACAGGGGACTCATCATGGGGCTCGACGCGCAGAAGATGAGCAAGTCGAAAGGCAATGTCATGGACCCGGACAAAGAAGTGAAGCGTCTTGGCGCGGACGCTTTACGCATGTACCTGGCTTTCATCGGCCCCTACAATGAAGTGGGTGCCTATCCCTGGAATCCGAACGGCGCCGTCGGCGTAAGAAGATTTCTCGAAAAAGTATGGAAGCTTAGAGGTCGAACCTTAGGTACTGGTTCTCAAGGTTCAACCTTGATACATAAGACGATAAAGAATGTTACCGAAAACATCGAGTCGTTGAAGATGAATACGGCCGTATCAGCGCTAATGATTTACGCCAATGAGCTTGATAAAAATAGCGATATATCGCTATTTGAATATGAGACGCTATTAAAACTTCTTGCTCCATTCGCGCCGCACATGGCGGAAGAGCTCTGGCATTTGCTTGGGCACAACGATTCGATACACAAAGAGTCATGGCCGCAGTATGATGAAACAAAACTTGTGAGTGAAGTTGTTACAATCGTGGTTCAGGTCAATGGCCGCGTGCGCGATAAATTTAAAGCACCGTCGGGATTGAAAGAGGCCGAAGCATTCGAGCTTGCCAGCAAACTTCCGGAGGTACAAAAGTGGGTTGGGAACAAGCCGGTACAAAATCGTATTTACGTAGCCAATAAACTAGTAAATTTTGTAACATCTTGACAACGCTTGACACTGTAAACAGCAAATGATAGAAATAGAACAATCAAATGGAAAAAATAGCAACCAGCTTTAAGCCGAAAGAAGCGACCAGGAAGCTTCTTTCAGTACTTACCAAACGTGGACAGGATGTTATCGCCTCCCGCTACGGTCTCGGCGTCAAGGCGCAGAAACTGACGCTTGATGCCATCGGCAAGAAATACGGCATCACCCGCGAGCGTGTCCGCCAAATCGAGAATCACTCCCTCATCGCCATCAGGAAATCGAAGGCCTACAAGGAAGCGGAAGCCGTTTTCGCCGAACTCAAGGATATTATCAATGCCCTAGGCGGCATCGTTTCGGAGAAGGACCTTTTGAAACACTTGGCCAAGGAGCCTGCCGTCCAGAATCATTACCATTTCTTACTCGTTATCGGAGAAGATTTCAAGCGCGAGAAGGAAGATGACGAATTCCGTCACCGCTGGCACGTGGACCAGCAGCTTGCCGACAAGATTCAGAATACCTTGAGAAAGCTCTATTCCAAGCTTACGGACGATGAACTGGTGGTCGAAGGCGATCTCATTTCCTCTTTTCTCGAGGAGGTTAAGGATTTAAACGAGAAATACAAGGACGAAGAGATTATTAAGCGCTGGCTCGGCATCTCGCACAAAATCGGCAAGAATCCTCTCGGCGAATGGGGCCGCGCCTCTTCTCCCAACGTCAACGCCAAGGGCATGCGCGACTACGCTTTCCTCGTCATCAGAAAACACGGCTCACCCATCCATTTCAAGGAAGTAGCCAAGGCCATCACCCAGTATTTCAATAAAAAGGCGCACGTTGCCACCACTCACAACGAACTTATCAAGGACAAACGCTTCGTGCTTGTCGGCCGCGGACTCTACGCGCTCTCCGAGTGGGGCTACATGTCGGGCGTCGTCAAGGATGTCATCAAAAATATTCTAGAAAAGGAAGGCCCTCTCACCAGAGAAGAGGTCGTCAAACGCGTGCTCAAAGAGCGCTACGTTAAAGAGAACACCATCCTTGTCAATCTCCAGAATTCGAAATATTTCAAGAAGGACAAGAGCGGCCGCTATTCAAACGCTTAGTCTCGTATTAGAATATAGTTAATGTTTGGATTCAATCAGGAAGTGCTTTCGTCGGCTATCGGCATTTTCTTCGCCGCTTGGCCGGTCTGGGTGCCGCTTATTCTGTTTCATCTCGCCTGGAGTGCTTGGCTCAACTATATTCGCCGTTTGTGGGTCAGTAAGCAGGGCTCGATTTTCCTTGAGATAAGACTGCCTAAGGAAGTAACGAAATCTCCGGCGGCCATGGAGCTCGTTCTCCAGGGCATCTGGGAGAATGTCAATATTTCCACTCCGGCCGATGCTTTCTGGGAAGGCAAAATGCGCGAATGGTTCTCGCTCGAAATAGTTTCTATTGGTGGACAGGTGAGATTCTTTATCTGGGCTTTCCCCAGGTGGAAGAAAATTATCGAATCGCGCATCTACGCCCAGTACCCGGAGGCGGAAGTTTTCGAGGTCAAGGACTATGCGCTTGATCTTCGTTACGACCCAGAGAAGGTAAGCGTTTTCGGCGTCAATACCGGTCTTACCAAGCCGGACGCCTATCCCATCAAGACCTACATCGAATTCGAGCTCGATAAAAAAGCCGGAGATCAAGAAGAACAGGCCAAAATCGTCGATCCCATCACTCCGGTCATCGAGTATCTGGGCACGCTGAAGCCGGGAGAAGTAGCCGGCATTCAGATTCTCATTCGCGCCCACGCCAAAGAGAATTATCTTTACGGTCGTCTGATTGCCAAGCCGGATTGGCGTCCCGGTATCAAAAAGGAAATAGAAAAAATGGTCGAAGAAGAGTCTCTGCTTAAGCCGAAAGAAGGCGAGATTCAGACTTTCCGTTTCCTTAATCTGACCAAAGCGCAAACCGATACTGTTGCGGCCATTCAGAGAAATGCCAGCAAACTCGCCTTCGACACCATGATCCGTCTGATGTACATCGCTCCCAAGGATGAATTCGATAAAACGCGCGGCACCGGCATCATCGGCTCAATGCGCCAGTTCGGTTCGGCTACGATGCTGAACGGCATCAAACCAGTTTTCTTCAGCTTCACGCATGTCTGGCAGGACTTCAACAATTTCCGCAAGAATGAAAGGCTCACTAGCTTCATCGATGCCTACAAGCGCCGGGCTTATCACGGACCTGTTCATTACCACCTGTTCGGAGACCCGTATATTCTCACTACCGAGGAAGTAGCCACGCTCTTCCATCTGCCCGGCTCCGTTGCCACCACGCCTTCTCTCGTGCGTGCGCCGTCGAAGAAAGCCGAGCCTCCAGCCAATCTCCCAGTCTAACGATGCAACCATCACAGGCCGCCAAGATTTATTTATTTCTACTGGGAATTATTGTCGTGGTCGGCGCGGCCAAATTTCTTACGCCGCCGGGCGACTTTCCTTCGGGCTCTATCATTACCGTGGCCGAAGGCTCGGGTTTGGAAGTTCTTTCGTACGAATTGGAAAAAGAAAATGTCATCCGCTCGCCGTTTTGGTTTCGCGTTGCGGCAATTCTTTTCGGCGGAGAGAGAGACATGAAAGCCGGGCAATACTATCTGGAGCGGCCGCAAAGTCCATTCGTCATAGCTTGGAGAATACGCTACGGCCGGCACAATATCGAGTCGGTCAAGATTACCGTGCCGGAGGGCTTCACGGTCAAGAAAATTTCCGCTCTTTTCGACGCGCGCTTCCCGTTCTTTGATAATTCCCTGTTTGAAAAGACGGCGCCCGAAGGGTACCTTTTCCCCGACACCTACTTCATGTCGGTGACGGCCACCGCCACTTCAAGCGTGAAGATAATGCGTGACAATTTCATAAGAAAAATTTTCCCGGTCATGCCGGAGATTGAATCCTCGGGCAAGGAACTCGAGGACATCATCGCCATGGCCTCGCTTATAGAAGGGGAGACGAACAATCAGACGGACCGCGAGATAGTTTCAGGCATTCTCTGGAAACGCCTGAAGCTCGGCATGGCGCTTCAGGTCGACGTGGAGATGAAGACCTATGAATTCCCGGGCCTGCCCGACGCGCCGATAAATAATCCGGGACTCGCTTCCATCCGGACCGCCATCCATCCGACTTCCACTCCGTACCTCTACTATTTAACTGGCAAAGACGGCAAAATGCATTATTCTAAGACCTTCGATGAGCACCAAACCAACATCGCAAAATACCTTTCAAATTAGACCTATTTTAGGGCCGTTTTAAAATCACACACTTCACTTGACAGATAAATTGTTTTGTGCTATGCTTAAATCGGACAAGAACATCGAACCGAAGGAGAATTACGATGACAATCACAGCGATGGATTTCAAGATGGGTGACCAGGTGATTTGGAATCAGAAGGAGATCAAGTCGGTCGACGGTGAGTTTGCTGAACATCTCAGGTCAAAGCTCCCCGGCGACGGTCCCTTCACGGTTGCCGAAGCGCGTGTCCACGAGGAACACCGGTGTCCGGAATGCGGTTCATCGGACCTCGTGCCCGGCCACATCGATATCGTCGATGAGATGATGTGTGAATGGGACGAGGTCGGTGACACCTACCACCGCTATCAGACAGTTCTGATCAACGGCGAGTGGTTTGGCTCCGACTGGTTCGTTCTGTCGTAGCTCGCGCACTCGATTGGAGCGCTTCGGTGAGAAATCACCGGGGCGCTCCTTATTTTGATTTTGTTTGTTATAAAAAGCTATTATACCCATACTATGACAAAGATGAGTGGTAGAAAAAAAGTTTTCGTTGGCTTGTCGGGCGGGGTTGACTCCGCTGTTTCGGCGGCACTGCTCAAAGAGTGGGGGTACGACGTAACTGGAGTTTTCATCCGCGCCTGGCAGCCCGAGTGGCTTCCTTGTACATGGAGGGACGAAAGAAGAGATGCGA
>ERZ1292632.964-Hain-H43-01um-R2-964-length-30421-cov-6_pt2 | contig 14460 bp, 9 predicted proteins | sample MGYA00564407_ERZ1292632 | MGnify/ENA primary metagenome ERZ1292632 (study PRJEB36523, sample SAMEA6512637) | groundwater metagenome | collected 2019-01-08 | study: AquaDiva: Metagenomics assemblies of 32 groundwater samples | reverse complement strand
AACAAGTAAAGGACTTGTGGAGTAATGGTCTTATACCAATAAATCCTATAACCCAACAATTAGCAATGAGGTCTGCCGGAGGAGTAGATGGCAAGGTAGGTTATGGAAGTTTGAAGTGGGTAGATTATTTCTATGATATTTTAAGAGACAATGGTAAGTATCTTAAGGCTTCATTTATGCCTATCAATGAAAGACACTTTGAAGATGATCCATTATACCATGATATGGTTCAGATGATGATGGGACCAACAGTATGGACAAAGTTTCAAGAGATATACAATAGTTATGAAGGAATAGTTGAACAATATGAAAAAGCAATAAACGAAGTTACTCAATGGGTAGAGGATAATGGACTACAATCAGAGATGGTAGATATGATAGGACATACATCGACAGTAAAGTATGGTAACGAAAAGACTATGGAGTATCTTAAGATAGATCCAAATGCAGAAGATGGTCCTAACAATATTGCTATTGATCCAAGTTGGAATGATGGAACATTAGAATCGTATATGAAATCTGTATCAGTAGATTTTAGCAAGATGCGTATTCAACAGGTAGTATCTAAAGAGGCACAAAATCCTTATAAACCTATCGCTCTTCAAATATCCTATATTATGGGCTTAGGAGTACATAATGCAGAGTTAATTGCAGAGTACAATATGTTACTATCAAAGTTTGTTGAACATGGTAGGAATGTTCTAATAGATAAGTCCAGTACACCAAGAGCATTAAGAGAGTATATCAGAGAATCCATAAACAGAAACCTTATGTCTAACAAACAGGGTGGTGCTTATATCAATGATATGATTACAGGAGCATCACTACAGTTGTATAGAAGAAAGGCATTAAGTACTTTGTTAACTGGAATGGACAGATATGTGAAACCAACATTGCCGGGTATAGATTCACCACAGGCTCCTGACTTTATTCAATATGCTTATGATCCTAATAACCCAGGAGTATTATATAGAACAAAGGATATTATTAATTATGGTATCACTGATGCAACAGAGAAAAGAAGAATACAACCCTTAAGAGTAATCAAGAAGACTATTGATGAGAATGGTAAACCAATCTATAGTGAATATACAGATAAGGATGAGTTGTTAGGTAACATTGCAATATTGAAGAGTGGTAAAACTATAGACCATGAGATAAAGATTATCCCAGGAGAAATAATAATACAGTTTCCTTTTCAAGAGAAGTTTGGTATTAATAGGAATATGACATTACATGATGTGATGGTATTAAACTTTAATGGAATGACACGTTCATTATATGAAAGTGGGGAACAGAGAGCAAAAACTGGTGTGATGGATTATAATGATTATTATGACAGTTTCACTAATAAAGATTTTGGGTTATTCAATGGTATGTCTTATGATGAAATAGTAAATACCTTACCACAAGATGATGTATTAAGAGATACTATTCGTTATTGGGTCACAAGAACACAGATGGGTGATACCACTAAATATGAAGAAGCAGAACGTCTGGAGAAGAATAGAGAACAACTGATAAAGAATATTGCCTCTTATTATAAATCTATTAATGATGCCTTTGATACATTTGTTGTAAGGATACCTACAGCATTAGGATCATCAGGAGGGATGTATAGGATAGTAGCCTTTGACAATAATAGTAGTAACACTGTCTATACCTCAGCAGAGAAGTCATTGCTTGATGGTTCCGACTATGATATTGATGCTTTACAGGTTTATTTCAACAAACTGCGACACTATGAAGGTATGCCAGAAGGACATCTTAAAGATGACATTAATGAGATTGATGAAGAAAGTGGGTTAGTATTAAGTCAACAAGAGTTAGATAGCAAGAAAATTTATAAACAACAACAGAGGTTAATGTTTGACTTCTATAATAAATTCTTTACTAATCCTCTTAACTTAGACTATCAATTAGAAGTAACAAGTACAGACACTGTAACTGATGCAGCAGCAATAGTACCACAGAGTACTAAGATAGCAAATTCATTAGGTACGACATTATCAGAAACAGAAAGTGGTAAGGCTAATAAGACTATCATCGGACATGAGGCAAGTGCTGAAAACGCTATGGTAAGGATAGCACATCTTCCATTAAAGACAAGGCAAGCAGCAAAAGGTACATTCATTGATAAGACTATGCTTTCATTCTTTGATGACAGTATTATGAAGAGAGCTGTTGCCTTTGCATCAGAACTTATCAATAGTGGTACTGACGGATTGAAGTTAGGTAATCCATTAGGAAGGTTAAATATTGACAAAGATACAAGTCCTATCATTACTGGGATGATGGTATCGGGTATGGAACAGATGGATGCTTATAAGATGATAGCTTTTAATCCATACATACAAGAAGCAAGGACAATCACTAATAGTTCACATAACCTTACTAAGGCAACACGTCTTAGTGTTAAGGGTAAGTATAAGGACAAAATATGGAATGCTCTTGATACTATCAAAGACAGACTGCAAGGACAAATAGAAGACCCTAGTATTAATGATAAGACAAAAGATGTTCTTAAAAAAGATATTGAAGAGATAGAGAAGTTTATCAAGTTTGCACATATTGGAGAGATGATGAGAAGACTTGTAACGGTATCGTCAATACAGAGAGATACAGGTTCAACAGACTTTGACTTGAACAATCTAAAGAGGAACATAGATCTTATGTTAGGAATGCCTACAAAGGTATTTCTGGATAAGATAGATATTATTAAGAGAGATGGTTCTAAAGAACTAACAGATCAATATTACAACAAAGTATCAAAGGAAGATGATGAGATTAAGATAAGAGAACTGTTAGACCTTGCATGGGTAGCAGCAAACAATCCATTATTGATAGAGATAGTTAAACTCGTAGATTTACTTGATACAAAGATTAAAGAATCATTTGTGGTAGATCAATACTTTGATGGAGGACAGACATTACTTGAAAGACTTAATAAGAATAATTGGGATAATGAAGATCTATTGAATGCTTATAAAGTAGGAGTAGATAAACACATTACTGGAAGATTCCTCAATACTATTGATAAATTCAATATTGGTACTTATAAGAATGGTTCAAGGTTAACATATATCTATGGTAATTTTGATTTTAAGAATATGAGCCATAGAGTAGATTTTGCTTTGTTGTTTCCAGACTATATACGTTCACTAAAGAATATCTATGGAACTAAAGAAGATTTTAATGTATTTGTCAATGGACTTGAGGTAAGACCTACTATAGACAATTATGAATACATAGCCTTTGATGATATCAATTTAAAAATTGCAGGAGAGAAAGCATCATTGTTAGCGGCTTTTGAGACATTACCATTAGAAGACCAGAAGATAATAGGATTATATCAGATACTTGTTTATGGTAACACAGTAGGCAGGGGTAGCTTCAATGATATTATTAAGAATCCATATAAGAAAGCATTAGGAGACTTCTATGAGGGTTATAAGATTGATGATGCTGATGAGAAACTATTAGAAGAAATGATTTTTACAGAACACTTAGGAGAACAGAATAGTTCTATAAAGGGTTCACAGTATTATACAGAGACCAATCAGAAGACGGGTAGGAGATTTACATATAAAATTGTTGATGGCAAGAAAGTTTATAGATACAGTCCATTATGGGATAGAGTAAATACTTATGGAGATTATAATCAGGTATCGGATATTAAACCCTCCATGGCAATACCAACAGACGATATTATCAATTTAAACTTCACTGCTGTAGATGACCCATTAGAAGTTACCGGAAGGTCTAAGTTTGTAAAGATGGATCATAAGACAGGAAAGATAACTGCAATAAAGACTGGTGGATGGAATGGTATGTACAAGAGAATACCAGAAGGACAGAAGACATACGATCATTGGATGATAAAGGATGATGATGGAAATGGTGATACAGTAGAGTTGATCAATGGCAGGAGAGTAAATGTAAAGAGTGGAGAGGGTAATACTATTACAGTATCAAAGATAGAGGGAAATCAGAGGACAGGGGATGATATTCACAGGTCAGAAGTTAAGATGGCTAATGATGGATTGATGACACAAAGAATAGTTAATCCTAATTCAAGAATAGATAGTCTTTACAGTAGTATAATTAAGAATGAGACATCAGCAATGACTAATGAGACATTGGATATTATGCTCCATAAGATAAATATTGTATTTCCTAACATCCAATTTGTAAAGACCTTTAATAATGATCCTGATAATCTATATCCTGAATTGATAGCTTATGTTCATGAAGGCAAGGTTTGGATCAATAGTGATCGGGTTTTAATAGATACTCCATTACATGAGGTCTCACACATCTTTTTACTGGTAGCTAAGCAAACTGACCTAAATCTTTATAGAACGCTTATAAACGCTTCTAAATCGTTTTTAGAGGCATATCCTGATATAGCATCCCTCTTTAGAAATGATAGTATGAGTGATGAGATGTTTTTACAGGAACTTGCATCTCGTATGATGGGATGGAGTACTAATGCAGAAATAGTAAAACAACTACATTCTGTAAGGGCAAACAATATAGAGGGAAGAAGCCAGAGTATATTGGATAGTATCATTAATGTTTTAAGGACATTCTATAAGTTTATCTCAGACACCATAAAAGGATTGTTTGGAATAAAGAGTGATGTTGATTTCTCAGGTATGGACATCTTCCAGGTAGGACAGACAATAAATGATATGATCAACAGAGGAGAGGTAGTATCTATCATTACACCATCGGAACTATTAACCTTACAACAGTTGCAACAGCATTCAGATATGAGTTTATCTCCATTAGCACAGATAGTGATTAACACACAACAGATGACTGAGAAGGCACTCAATCCTGATAATATTATTACTTTTGATAAGAAGACACCTGAAGAACAGATAAATCAAATAGCTGATGAGATAGAAGCAGATAATCATTTTCCTGATGCTACAGTCTTTGGGGAGAGCATGGACCTATCACAGTTCAGAGGAGATAGAACTAAACTAAAGAAGTTTATAAAAGACAATGGACTTACTAAGAAAGCTAGTAAAGCAAAACAGAACCTTCAAGATAATCTTATAGAATATTCAAATGCTAAGAAGGGGGATCCTGCAAGTATAGATGCTATCTTTGGTATTAATGAGGATACAGAGACTTCAAACTATCAGGAGTCGGCAATAAGTCAATTTCATCGTACCATAGAATGGAACCCTAAACATAAGTTATATAATTATAAGGACTTTAAAAAACAGTTTCCTAAGATAACTATTGATCCTTACTTTGAAACCTTAGATGTTACCTTCAATGTAGAGTATAAAGATAATGGACAGATGATAGTCTCTCTTTATATGATAGACAACAAGGCACAGGGAGGAACCTTCCAGGATGTAGAGAAAGCAAATATAGGTGCAGCCTTTAATATAAGTAAAAAAGAAGCATCTCTTAATGGTATAACATTAAAGAATACTACAGCAGATTTAAACTCATTACATCTTGCATTACTTGCTAATGATATGATGACAAACAATGCAAGTGTACAGGTAAACAACATGGGATCAATAACAATATTCCCAAGTGGTACATCTGCATACTTTGAAAACTACTATAAGGTTATAAAGAATATCTTAGCATTAGGAAAGAATGAAGGATTCATGTCTAATATACCTGATACACTAAAAGGATATTTCAATGGGAGTAAACAATTCAGAAAAGCAGACACTAAATATGAACATCTGTTTATGTCTATATTGGATAGTCTTAAGGATACAGAGTTTCTTGTAAAAGCACGGCATATCAGAGATGAATACTTACAGGCTACCTTAGCAACTAAGAGGATGTATCTGGGACATGTACTAAAGGAATTACAGAAAAGAGTACATTTGAGTTCAGGTGATATGTGGATGATGAATACCATTGCAGATGCTATCAAAGCAATAGATAGTATTCATGTACCATCAACACAGATGAACACAGAAAACAATATGCGCTATATTGAGACGTGGATGAATTCAGGATATGATATAGGCAATGAGTTTCACCAAAAGGTTATTAGTATGATTGATGAGACTGACCATAGAGTGGCTAATGAGTTTTTAGATTACAGAGAAAAGAAGTTTGCAACTTTTAAATGGTTAGAGAAGAATGGACATTCTATAATAGGCAATAAATACAGAGACCTTATAGTAACACAGAAGGGAAACTTTGAGGGAAAAGAAGTAGATATTAAGATGGGACATATCCTATGGACAAAAGATGATAAATTAGATCCATTATATGCTAAGTTGGCAAGAGACCGTGGACTGTCAGATGAGTTACTTGCTAAAGGTAGAGAGATAGTAGAGATGATAACAGAGACACTTGTAGATAATCACTATCATTTTTTACAGAATGAGGGTAATGCTTATAGATTTAATAAGAAGACAAGAAAGAGAGAGAAGATTACCAAAGATGATGTAAGAAGAATGTTGATTGAAGAGTATGGTTATAAAAAGGGAGTGATGCCGGTAATGGGATCAACTACTATGGACATGATCAATTCAGGTAAGATAGGACAGGCGATAGCAAAACTCACAAGACAGTCAATAGACCAGTTTAACATCTATGAAGAAATATCAAGGAGTAAAGAGGCAAGGAAACTTGACAAGATGCCTGATCTGTTTAAAGAGCAAATGATGGCTTTTCCCGATAGGAGAACCAAATATGGTACTACAGACCATTTAAGGGCTTTAGGGCTTTATATGAACTCTAATGGCACCTTAGAGGTAAGGAATAAGGATGACTTCAAAAAGAACCAGGCAACAACACAAGATCTGGAAATGCTGGTAGATTATTTCAAGATGAGTACTATCAGGAAAACACACTTTGAAAGTTATGCTCTTCCCTATATCAATCAGATCAAGATCATGCTTAACGATATTCAGATGAATAAAGGTATTGACTTAACAAATACTATCAAGGATATTGATATGGTCATTGAGAGGAATGTCTATGGTACACCAAAGATAACAGAGTTAAAGGTATTAAAGAATTTTGACTTATTACCATTCTTACAAGGAGGAAGTTCTATAGTAGGATCAATGGTTATGGCTCTTAACACTAATGTTGCTATTATGTCAGGAGGAATAAATGCTATACGTACATGGTCAGATACAATAGCACGTTCTTTTGATCCCAATCATTATAGTCTGGCAGATATGTCTAAGGCATCAGCGATATTCTTTAAAGATATGGCAAAGATTTCTCAGATAACAAGAGATATGCACCTTATCAATGCTGACACTACAAGTCTTATAGGACACTACTTTAATAGGGTAACAAAGAAAGGATATGTAGATCCACAGTTCTTTATGGTTGGTAACTGGGCTACAGATTTCTATGCAAGAGCAAACATTATGGTTGCAACGATGCTTAAAGATGGTAGTTATGATGCCTATAGTTATGACAAAGCTTCTGGAAGGATACAATATGATATGGACAAGGACAATCTTTATAAGAACTATAAGACAGATCCAAAGGTAAAAGCAAGATATGATTTTGTAAAGAGAGAACTTGTCATGGATGGTAGAATGAAAGAGACAGATGAGAAACTTACCTGGGGATATATCAAAAAAGAAATGACAACTATGAGAGTTGATGGAGATAGGCTTGTAGGAGGTTATACTAATGCGGCTAAATCCAATCTTAATAATATACTTGTAGGAAGGATGTATCTTATGTTCAAGAACTATCTTACTATGGCAGCACAGGATGCTATACATAAAGGAGAATGGTTATATAATTCTGGTAGATTAGTAATGAAAGAAGACGGTGGAGTATATACTGCTGAATGGGAAAGAAGATACATAGAGGGATATGTAACTACTATGCTTGTTGACTTAAAGACGATAGTTACTACAGGCAGCATAGAACATCTTATGAAGATGAAACCACATCAGAAGGAGAACTATGCAAGGATATTGTCAAGGGTAGCTATGTTTGCAGTTATGTATGCACTATACAATGGTTTTGTAGATAGAGATAAAGAGAAAGATGATGATGACAATCCTATCATGGAAAATAGACTTATAAGAAACTGGAGTTATATGATGCATAGTATCTTTATACTTCCACAGATATGGGAGTCTATACAGAATCCATCAGCCTTTGTAGATATACTAACACGTTGGTTTAGTCTATGGAATAAGAAATGGCATAACATAGATGCTAAAGATATAGTACCAACATCAGCATGGACACTGTATGAACCATTCTCTGATGAGAGTCCGGCAGAGAGGAGAAGTAGAAAGATCAAGGATGGGATTAAATGGAAAAAGGAACATGAAGAAGAAAATGATTAATTTTGTAAAACAATTTAATAAATAAATATTATGCCCGAATTAAATAATTTTTTTATACAAAGTCAACTAGACCCTAGTTGCAATATTGAAGTAACAGACATTACAGATTACCCTTGGGGTGCTTTTGCCAGAGATGAAGTAGCATTGTTTTTCTTCTATGATAAGAATGGATTGACTATTGATATTGATGGAGCTATTGATTCAAATGCGAATCAATATAATCAACAAATGACTTTTACAATAGTACCAGTAAATGGCTATACCTACTCTATCAGATGCTATGTAGTGCCTATATGGGCTGCTGGTATCTATGCTGCTGGTAGTATTGTATGGGATGATGCTACTAATGCTTTTTACTATAGTGCTGGAGGAGCTACTGCAGTACAAGCACCAAGTATAATTGGAACGATAGCATGGATATTAATAGATATAAGCACACAGGCATTAAAAAACACCTACTGGACAAGGTTTGGTACAGCAGACACAGGAGGCTTGTTACATGGTTATGTTGATGAGACAATAGATGTAATATGTGAAGACTATACACTTGTCAAGACATCATGTAACCATTATACACTTACTGACTATACAGGTGATAATATTACAAAGACAGTAACGATATGGAGTTATGAATTACAGGCATACTTACCAACGACATATACGTTATCATCTACAGACGATGATATAGATATTGACCTTAGTGCTTATGGTGATGGAGCCTATCAAGTGATAATTAGTGATGTTAGCGATACAGTAAATGCAGTTAGAACAACAATGATAATCTATGAATGGTGTAGTATCTGGAGTTGTTATCAGAGCATCTTTCAGGCATTAGTATGTGGAGTATATAACCCTTGTTGTAATACTTGTGATTTAGATACTATCAGACAGAATGAGAAGTACAGAGAACAGTTAAACATCATGACAGGATTTATGTTATCTATCCTTGCATATAGTAATAATGAGATAGCACCTAACCTTGGTATCTTTACAGTAACAGATGGTTGTGGAAATAGTGGAGATTATATCAATAGGGTATCGGACTATATCATCAAAGCAAAAGACCTTATAGCTACTTGTGGATGGTGCAATGCAAGTGATGTGGATTCAGATACTAACCCTTGTATAAACTGTGATTAAAACTATGTGATATGACAGAACAGGAACAATTATTAACTTCTTACTATGATAGTATAAAGAAGTGTAGCGATGCTTTTATCAAGTTAGGATATGGTAAGGAAATAATGGGAACACTTGGGTACCAGGATGTCTTTAATAAACTAAATCTGTTTCATTACTTAGCGGTATATCTATTCTTCATTAATGAGGATATAACAAATAATGTTGCTAATGGTGTAACCTATACTACAGAGGAATATGTAGAGATGTATAAGTTAGACTGTATAAGAAAAGGGCTTTCGTGTACTGGGTGTAATCCTGATAATGCACTAAGTGCTTTTAGTCTTAATAAGAGTAATCAGAATAACCTTGCTAATGCACGACTGACGTTCTGTGGAGACATTACTGAGTTGACAAACTATTTTACTTGTAAGTGATATGAAAAAATATAAGAAGACAATTATCAATGTAGAGAAGGGGGAACTGGAAATAGACCCTACTACATTACAGGTAAAGAAGGATTTTAAATATAAGCCGGTACATCCGATTACAGGTATTAATCCTGATGGTAACGTAAAAGCTGATGTAGGAGACATTATTATACCGAGGAAGTATAGAATACCATTTCAGGAAGGATCGTTCAATACAAGAGAGCTAATAGCGTCAGAGGTGGTAAATAATCAGGGAGGACAGAAGTATGCCACAGGAGGAGGAGTAGGAAACCCTCGTACACCACTACCTACTACAGACCCAAGTAAGGTTAAAGCTTATCAGGATAGTCTTGCTAATTATAAATATGGCTTAGAGTTAGGAAAAGATTTAATACGAAGGTTTGGACAACCAAAAAGTATTGAATTAAATACTGATGATGCTTCTTTATTTATAGATGAAAATAATAAAACATGGAGTACAGCACCAAACTATAATATGCTTCCTTATGCAGGAGTAACATTTTGGGATAATCCAGCCAATACAACCGTAGGTGCTATGGGACATGGTTTTCCTGTTTGGAAACAACCAGTACAACCTTATACATTAACAACTCCTATAACTATTAAACCTACTAATACATATAAACAACCAATAGTAACTACTCCTACAAAAGTAGAACCAACAGAAGTAAAATTTAATCCTATCTATAAAGAAGAATATGCCACAAATGTTCCAATAGAAGATAGAGAGATAGTAGGTTATCAAAGGATAGAGAATGGACAAGGAACAAGAGTAACACTTGGACAATACAATGCTGAATTAAAGTATCAACAAGGTAAAACAGATAAAGTACTAAAAACAATTAATCCTTTAGATGTTAATCCTAATATGGTTAAGACATATAAGCAAGGCGGCACAGTAACTGACCCCACAGTACAACAGCTAAGGGAACAATATTCCAATGTACCAGGTCTTAATCTAGCAAACATATCTGATGAAGCGATATTAGAGCTTTACAGGAAGAATAATGCTCAGACAGTACCAAGTACCACACAAGCTGTAAAGTATCGTTACAAAGCACCGGAGACACCTTCTGAACAATATACAGGACAGACAATACCTTTTGTAAATGAAATAGAAAAAGTAAAAAATATTACTTATGCCAATAAACTTAATGAAGAAGAAAGGCAAATGGCTATTTCGCAAAAGAAAAAAGCATTAGAAGAATATTATTCTCAACCAGGAATGATTAGTGGTGTAAATAGAGAGCCAGATATTCAGACAATGGCAGAAAGAGGTGTTGATTATAATAAAAAATTAAGAGAAGATCCGATTGGTACATTAGGACCAGATATTGCTTTAAGTATATTGCCCGAAATAGCAATGTTGAAAGGACCATCACAAGCGATAGGAAAAGCATACAAGTATATTAGTCCTTTTGGTAGTAAGGGTAGTACAATAGCAAAGGGAATAGATGATGTTGGTGGTATGGGAGAAAAGACTTTAGATGATATGTATAAGGCAACAGGTACTGTACCTTCTAACTTTTATTCTGTTACTCCAAAAAAACAAATTGTTAATTGGAAACAGGATAATTATTCTACTGCTAATTTAGAATTTAACGCAATTGCTGGTGGAAGAATGATGGAAGAAAAAGTAAATATTGATAAAGCATTTGCTGCTGAAAAGTATTTAATGAATTTATCAAATGAAAAACTTAAAATGATAAATGATTTACCATTATTAAGAAAACAACAAAGTGATTTTGCAGCAGATTTATTAAAAAAACAACATACGCAAGAAGAAATTATGAAATGGGATGACAATCCATGGTCAGAAATTGGAGATAAAGTTCAAAAAACATATGTTAATAATCTTAAATTATATGAAGATGTTGCTAAGCAAAAAAACTTACCATTAGTAACAGAAAAACATCAAAAAGTTTATAATGACTATGTGAACAAATTAGAAGATTGGTATCTTATTCAAACAAAACCATTGCAAGACCCAAGCAGACTTAAAAAACAATCTTTTTTATTTAAAGGAGAAGAAATACCAATTGACGAACATGATGCATTTAGAAATCTTGCAACACAAAACATGAACTTTGATAAATATTATTCTGACAGATTACCAATAAAAGGATTATATTCATTAAAACAAAAAGCAAAAGCAACAGACTTCCCTGCACCACTATACAAAACAGGAGGAATAGTAACAGACAACACAACAAACAAGAAATATAAATTTAAAAAATAAAATAATATGGCAACTATTTTTACAAAATCGCAGTACTTAAATGTTTGTTTGAGTAGCGTAAAACCAAAATGGTCAGACTTTCTAAGTAACATACCATTTATCTTTGATGTCAACGATACATCAACAGAAGTTAAGTCAGGACTTCTAAAGAATGAAACTGATGCAAGAGCGATAACAAGATCAACGGCTCATAGTGATGGTTGGTCGAGAGCGGTATTAGCACACCAGCTACCATTGGTAGAACTAATGGTAAATACAGTGCAGACAAGTATTGGAACGACTACGGGGGTTGCATTACAGGGAAGGGGTATCAAGGCTACTCCATATACAAGGACAGTAGGTAGTAATACCAGGATGAACTTTGTATTGGAGAACACCATGACATTGAGTAATGCTGATGGGTCTATGACAGTAACAGAGACAGCACCTAATACAGGTGATTATGTATTGAGTTGTCCTACTGCCTGGGCACATAAGATGAAACTGTTAGTAGGTGGTACAGCAGACTATATAGGTAATAAGCTTATGAATACTCTCTATGTTACTGGAGACACTATAGGAGTGCAGTATATAGATAGTACGAGTATAAACTTCTCTGATAGTGCTTCAGGGCTTACAGGAGCGGTGATCCTTGATGGAGCAACACTAAGCATAGGAGCAAGTGGATTGTCTCTTACAAGTCCTACTACATACCTTAGAACGACAGGTAACTTCTCTATAGCAGGGATCTTCACCTTTAGTGCAGCATTGCCAGTATGTGCAGTGGTACCGGCAGCGGGGTCAGATCTTACTAACAAGACCTATGTAGATACTTCGGTAGCCACTAAGGTAGGTATGACAGGTAATGAGACGGTAGCGGGAATAAAGTCTTTTAGTAGTTTTCCATTGACACCAGCGAGTGCACCTACTACAAGTTATATGGTAGCTAATAAACTCTATGTTGATGATAGTATTACTGCGGCTCTTATAGCAAGTACACCACCAATAGATACAGGATGGTTAGTATTCACCCAGGCACAGATATTATTATTGAGAACTACTAAGCAGTTATTGATAGCAGGACCAACAGCAACACAGTATATCCTTATTGAGAAGATTATGGGATATAACGATTATGATACGGCACCTTTTGCTAATGGAGCAGACCTATTAGAGATACAGTATGCTTCCGGGACTATAGCAGGGTATTTCCCTAATAGCTTTACAGAGGCAGTGGCAGATACTATACAGACAGCGGTATTAGATACAGCACAAGTAGTCAATGAGGCGGTATATTTGAGGACTACAGCGGCAGATCCTACTGGGGGCAATGCAGCAAGTAGGATCGCTGTTAGAATCATCTATAGGGTGATAACCTTGCCATAGATTGTGATTTGCTTTTAGTTCGAAATGGAAAAAGCCCCGGAATTTCTTCCGAGGCTTTTTTTTATATTTCCAATAATGAGTTATCAATTTCTAATCTGTTAGTAGGTTTTTCCTTCTTAGGCTTTGTTGGTGGTTTCTCTACTTCTTCTATCCAGCACTTCTTATGTTCTATGAATGGTAGTAGTGCTTCTAACTTTCTTCTACCATAGTCATCATCGTTCCATTCTTCATCTATCTCGTATTGTTCTTCTGGTGCTGTGATAGTGTAAAGGCTTTTTATTATGAACTTTCTTCCTGTGTGGAATATCCATTGTCCTTTCTCTACCTTATAAAAATCCTTCACCAGGGCTTGTTTGAACCCTGATGAAGGAATACTATTACTTTCCATTTTTGATGCAACAGGAGTTGTCTAATGATGTTTTAGGAGTATTTCTTTTATGATATTCTTCCATTGTTATCCATTCCTGTTTATCCATATCTAAATACAAACCTGTAGTCATATTTCTTACACTACAAAAATCCACTTCATAATGATTAAGGTTAAGATATTCTCCTGTCTTAGGATTTTTAATGTGCATTACAAACTGTATATCTATAACAGGAAGCCAATAGTGAGGGCTAAACCGATATTCATCTTGTTTTGGTTTTCCTTTAATCCATACTTCCCAATTCCATAGAAAAGGGAAGTAGAATGCTTTCTGATTCTGATTATTGGTAACTACTCTCCATATTCCCTCGTTGTTCTTCTTGTCTCTCTTAAAAATCTGTATTGTCATTTTGTTTATTTTTTAATTGTTTTTTGCTTTTTGGTATGTTGGTATTACTTTCCATAGATCGTCTGTTATACGTGCTCTAAATGCGTTATTGACGAAGATTTGGATTCTCATAGATATTACCAATTACTACAACTGATGAACTATTTATACAACCAGCTTCCTGATCGCAGACAACACTACTAACA